>Ga0153980_1000087_pt1 | contig 59477 bp, 42 predicted proteins | sample TSGA064MetaG_FD_104722 | JGI IMG/M metagenome (GOLD analysis project Ga0153980, IMG submission 104722) | Attine ant fungus gardens microbial communities from Georgia, USA - TSGA064 MetaG | ecosystem: Host-associated > Fungi > Mycelium > Unclassified | place: USA: Georgia, Magnolia Springs State... | reverse complement strand
AAGACTATGATAGTTATTACGCTGATGATTATTGTTTTTGCGCTGGTTTTCCCTTTCATGCTCGGGTCCGGTAATGAGCTGCTGGTGATGGCGTTTCTGCTGTGCGGACTAAGCGTGATGGGACTGACCTTTGGCCCTATGGGCGCGCTGCTGCCGGAGCTGTTTCCAACCGAGGTCCGCTATACCGGCGCGTCGTTCTCTTATAATCTGTCGTCGATTCTTGGGGCTTCCGTTGCGCCCTATATCGCGGCCTGGCTGGCACATACCTACGGGCTGTTTTACGTTGGCGTTTACCTTGCGGCAATGGCTTGCCTGACGCTGTTTGCTCTGCTTGCCAGCCGGGAAACCCAACACGAATCGCTGTTCGACTGATAGCGCAAAAATATTAAAGGCGCACTGGCTGGTAACCGGAGCGCCTTAATTACGTTTTACCGACTATTTTTCCTCTGTAATCACTTGCATCACTGCGACGATGATTTCGACGACCAGCCTGATAATGGTCAGGATCGTTATCATCCGCTTTTCTTTTCGGAAAAAGGAAGCGGCAGGTTTTACTTGCACACTGTAATTTTGCAAGTAACCTTGCCTTTGTTGGGGATTGCTTGCCTTCCTTTCAGGAACGTAGCGTTAAGCGATGCAAAAAAAATCCGGCACGATGGCCGGATTTTTACGTCAGCAGTAAAGTGCCTGCCTCATTTTTACTTTTTCATTTCCCGCAGTACGTTAACGCACTCATTCTTTTCATTGTCGCTGGGTGAAATCAGCGCCAGCAGCGCGGCGGCAGGTGCAACTACCGTTCCCAGCGCGGCCGCGGCAACGCCACGAGCAATCAACGGCCCGGCTTTTACGCCTGCATCCGGATTTTTAAATGTGCCTTTCACATAAAGCGGCGAACGCAACGTGACGATTCGCATACCTTTGCTGTCAGGATCGATCGACAGATCCATACGCTCATTAGCAAAGTTGGTGGTTCCGCTGATATTGATTACCGCGTTTTCCGTATCGAACACGAAGAGTTTGGTTGAAGCCAGCCCGTTTTCGATATTTAAATCGGCGGCCGCACAGTTGATGCGCACCTCGTCGTCACCAAACAGCTTGCCGACTACATAGTTACCGACGTTAAGCCCAACGATTTCCATCAGGTTGCGGCTAATCACGCCGTCGTTCATTAACAACTTCAGGCTACCGTTGCTGGTTGCCAGAATATCGGCAACGGAATTCCCTGTTCCGCTTAGCGTGGCGTCGCCGTTGATCTGCCCCATGCTGCTTTGCATCGACTGCACGCCAGGGAAAAGCTGTTTAAGCTTGAGATTACGTGCATGAAGATCGGCCCGAGCGCGCATAGGCGTATGGTCGCCTTCCATATGAATAGTAGAGTTAAGGTTGCCGCCAGCTACACCAAAACGTAGCGGATCGAGCAGCAAATCACCGTTTTTCAGTACCAGATGCGTATAAAGATCGCTGACAGGTAAAGAATCACTGTGTTCGATACGTTTGCCGCTAAACTTCACGTCGGCATCCATCACGTCCCAGCTTTTGGTATCAAACTTATCGTGCGGCAGGACGCGGTCGGCAGGCTGGCTGGCCGAATCGCCTCTTTCCGACTTCGCTTTCGCCGTTTTTGCGCTGCCCTTGCCGGAATTAACGCCAATCAGCGGCCCAAGATCGGCCATACGCAGCTGCCGGGATTCCAGCGAACCTTCCAGCTTCGGACGCGGTTTGCTCTGACTGTAGGTTAGCGAGCCGCGAATATCGCTGTCGCCAATATGCCCGTTAAAATCGTTATAGTGGAAAACCGGGCCGCCTTTCTGCTGAAAGCGCGCAATCAGGTGCCCATCGGTTTCGTAGGGAGGCGTATCCGGCAGCAGGATACCGGTCAGACCGTACAGATTGGCCAGCGTATCGCCGGAAAAGCGCAGCCGGATATCCAGCCCGCCCAGGTTCATAGGATCCTGTAAACTACCGGCCACCTGCACCCGGGTCGTGCCGTTATGTACGTCCGCCTGAACAGGGAAAGGATTGGTTTTACTACGCAGCGACAGCATGCCGCCAATTTTACCGTCTCCGGTTAGCTTCTCGCCGTTGTAAGTGCCCACGGCTTTCCAGCCAAAGACGAAATCGGACGCGCCTTTCTGCCCCACTTTATCCTTGCCGCCAGCAACCTGCTCATAGGGAACCGGTTTGCCCAGCGGATCGACCGTAACCTGTACATCCGCTTTATTGATGGCGTCGCGATAGCCAATTTTGCCCTGGTCGAAGAGGACGTTATCAAGGCGAAAGCTCCAGGCCGAAGGCTGCTGGTTTGCCGCAGCGTTATCGCTGGCAGCCAGATCGAACGTCCAGTTGTTTTTACCCTCGGCGGTTTGAATCAGGCGCGCGTTCGGCTGCTGTAGTTTGATCCACGGTAAAAAAACTTCTTTATGCAGCAGCGCCAGCGGCGACAGGGTCGCATCCACGCGCTGCAGATGTACCATCGTGACATCGGCAATAGCCGGAGGATTCCCCAGCATAATATCTTCAGCATGCACATGCGGCCACGGTACCCAGCTGCGCCAGCCCGGCTCGTCGCGGTTACGTTCCCAGGCAACGCCCAGATCGCCACGAATGGCAAAAGGACGATTCAGCTCCGCTGAAACTTTCTGATTAATAGTCGGCTTGAGGCGATTCCAGTTAAATGTGGCGATAATGATGACTAATGCCACGATCAGCAACAAAAAAACCCCGATAATCCAACTAATTACTTTTCCCGTGCGCGACACTTGTTATCTCCTTACTCGCTTCGTCTTCTGTAAAGATAGACGAGGGGAAGGAAAAGGGGATCACGCCAGCGTCAACGGCAGTGCCTCCAGCTGATCAAAAGGCAAAGGCCTGGCAAAATAGTAGCCCTGAGCTGCGCAGGCAAAAGAGTTCTGCACCTGGGTCCACTCTTCGAGCGTTTCCACGCCTTCCACGATGACGCCTTTGCAGTAGCGATTGATCAACGCCAGCAGCATATTAAACAGGCTGCGGCCTTCTTCCGATTTCCTTAACAGGATAAACAGCTCGCGCGCCAGCTTAATGTAATCGTACTTAAGCTCGGAAAGCGCTGAAAAATTAGCCAGACCCGAACCGAAATCGTCCAGCCACAGCGGCCCCAATTCCGGCATCTGTGCAACCAGCTCTTCCTGCGGTAAGACATGATGTTCCACCAGCTCAAAACGTACCCACGGAGAGCGGGCGATTAGCTGGCGTACCGCCGGGTTGTGTTGTACAGCCTGAAGCGTCGGTCCATCAATATTGACCGAGGCGACGACGTCGCTATCGATAAATTTTGTTTTCCACGTTTCCAACAGCTCCAGCTGTTCACGAATAATCAGCATCCGCTCCGTGGTATCAAGCGCAGCAAAATAGGACTCCGGCGATAATCTTTGGCCCGGCGCGGCAGGATGAAAAACCGCAGTGAGCAACTCAATTGCCATCAGGCTGCCGGTTACCCGGTAGATAGGCTGAAACGTATAGGTGCGCTGGCACTCTCGCCAGTAAGAATGCTCCTCTTGCTGCTGTTTCACGACAATTGAAGGAGAAAGCCGGTGTCTGATGTTCTTCAGCACCATGTTGAAATCCTTAATTCAATGGGGGACCGCGTTGGATAAGGTCTCTGCATGGGTTATCGGCATGCGGCTGCATAACTTTAAAACGTTCTTTACCACGGGCTCTGTTGCTGGCGTCACCTCTATAAAATTAAAACAGTGTTTTAAAAACATTGACTGCGGCTGACGGCACAGCGAAACTGGGGTCAAAACGTAGCGAGCGGATAATCATGAACAGAATAAATATCGCCGTTATTGGCGAATGTATGATTGAACTTTCTCAGAAAGAAAACGGACTGAGCCGGGGTTTTGGCGGCGACACGCTGAATACGGCAGTATACCTTGCGCGGCAGAACAGCAGCCTGTCGGTAAATTACGTGACCGCCCTGGGTACGGATAGCTTCAGCGATGAAATGATCGCGGCCTGGCAGCAGGAAAATATCCATACATCGCTGATCCAGCAAATGGAAAACAAATTACCGGGTCTGTATGTCATAGAAACCGACGCGCAGGGCGAACGTACATTTTACTACTGGCGCAATGACGCTGCCGCGCGCTACTGGCTGGAAAGCGACAGGGCAGATGAAATCTGCCAGCAGCTGGCGCATTTTGACTATCTCTACCTGAGCGGCATCAGTCTGGCAATCCTGACGCCATCGGGTCGGGATAGGCTCATGGCACTGCTGGTTGCCTGTCGCCGTAACGGCGGCAAAATCATATTCGACAATAACTATCGTCCACGCCTCTGGTCTTCTATAACGGATGCGCAGGCTGCTTATGCCGCCATGCTGGCCTGTACGGATATTGCTTTTCTGACGCTGGACGACGAACAGCTGCTGTGGGGAGAAAACCCAGTGGATAAGGTGATTGCCAGAACGCATGCGGCGGGCGTAACGGAAGTGGTTACCAAACGCGGCGCGGAATCCTGCCTGGTATCGCTGGCCGACCAGCCGGTAATTGAAGTTCCTGCTATGCGTTTACCGCCCAGCCGCATTGTGGATACGACCGCAGCCGGTGACTCTTTTAGCGCGGGTTATCTGGCCGTTCGCCTTGGCGGCGGCAACGTGCAGGAAGCCGCCAGACGAGGCCACCTGACGGCCAGCACGGTTATTCAGCATCGCGGCGCAATTATTCCTCTTTCTGCCATGCCTGATTAACTTTCACAGGCAACTATTTCTCTTCTCGCCATGCCTGATTAACTTTCAGCAGCAGTTATTTCATCCGGCCAGGTGAACCTTCAGGCAAGCCGCAGCACCGTCAGAGCGCTGCGGTTTTTTAAGGCAGATTAATGCGCGATTTGCGTGAGCTTTTCTGCTGAAAGCCCTGTGATCTGTTGCACGATGGCAAAGTTCAACCCCTCTTCCAGCATCCGGGCAGCGATTCTGGCCGCTTCTTCCTCGCGACCACGCTGGGCACCCAGCAGAATGCCTTTTTTTATGCCTTTTTTTATGCCTGTTTGTTCCAGTTGTTCTGCAATAGTCATCAGCTTCTCTCCATGTTGCGGTACTTTTTGCACAAGTTGGCGTATTAAGGCGGCGGCGTCTGCCGTTTCGCCGGCCTGGACGATATAGTTTACCAGCGATACTACCTGCTCTTTTGTCAGATGACCAGCCAGCAGCAAAGTTGCCAGCCTGTCGGTTAATTCGGCCAGATCGCGCTGGTGAATATGCTTTTGCAGCAGCGTCAGCGCGGCCATACTGCGATGCTGCATAATCTCGTCATCGGGAATAGCGGTCACATCAACCAGGGGAAAATCGCGGCTGTATACCTGTTTCGCCAGATCGGGGCGCGAAAAATTTTCTAACCAGTTGGTTGAGTAAGGATAAGGCCTGCGTTTTCCGGCATAAAACAGCACGGGGATCACCAGCGGCAGTTTTGTGTGGCCGGCATCAAGATGGCGCTGCATAGCGGCAATCGCATAGCGCATAAGCCTGAACGCCATCTGCTTGTCCGGGCTGCTCTGATGTTCAATCAACACATGGATATAGCCTTTGCCTGCTGACGTCTTCAGGCTATAAAGCACATCGCTGTAGTAAGGACGCAGATCGTCCTCAATAAAGCTGCCTGACATTAGCCTGAGCGTGTTCAAATCGCAGAGCGCCCGCAGGTCGGCAGGCAGATGCAGCAGGATAAAATCCCTGGCCGTGGCCGTCGTGGTTAAAAACTGTTTGAAAGCGGCATCGTGCGGCGTCGGTACATTATTTTTCTTTTTCATCAACCCTGACCCAGAAAAATTTGGCATAGTGCCGTGAGTAATCAACTTCCTCCCTGGACAAGTCCGGACTCTACAACAGGCGACGTTAATAACGAACAGGCAAAACTGGATTGCCCAGCACTGCTCGAAAAAATTAATGGTTCCATGAGGGTGGCTTACATAAAAGTGTGAGAAAGGCAGGAAAAGCCGGTCATTAGCTGCTCCAGCCGGAGGAGATTATAAAAGCAGAGGCGTTCAACCAGTCTATTTACAATGCGCGGTGTCGTGATTGACTTCGATAAATTTGCCTAAAGGCAGAATATAAATCTGTGAAAAAAAACTTTAAGCGCTATGTAAAATAAAAACCTAATCGATGCACTTAATTTGCATTAAGAGAAAGCCTCAAGGCAGATGAATATCTTTCCCTTTACTGTTAAAGAAATCAGGCAGATAACAACATGAAGACTTATTTTAAAACAATCAAATAAACAGCATAAAGTAAAATTAAAGCTCTCAGTGCGAAGATACAAAGATAATTATAATAGTGGCAAAATTCTGAAATCCTTTAAATCCATTTTAAACTCTGGACGTTACGTTTATAAATCGGCGATCCTGTATTCTTACAAAAAGATAAAACCTGATATTTTTTCAGGCTTACCTATACTTTTATAAAATGTTGCTCAGGAGCGCTTATGAACACCGAAATAATTAATATCTGGCCTCAAGGCGACGCTCCTGGCGCCAGTGATTCTCGCGTCCGTCCACAAATTGTCGATCTGGCAAAAGAGTATGAGCCTTTCGACCGCGCCGCTTCCGGCGTACGCTGCCCGGAACTCGCTTTCTGGTATCCGGAAACGTCTAACGGCGTTACGCTGCTGGTTGCGCCCGGCGGCGGTTTTGAACGCATTATGATCGATAAAGAAGGCAGCGCGCTGGCGATGTTTTTTACCGCTATGGGCTACACGCTGGCGGTGATGACCTATCGTTTTCCTCAGGACGGCCACCATGAAGCGGCCGATGCACCGCTGGCGGATGCCCAGCGCGCTGTACGTGTTCTGCGCCACCGCGCTGCACGCGGTCTGAACGGTAAGCGCATCGTGATGATGGGCTTCTCCGCTGGCGGTTACGTAGCGGCCAGCGCAGGAACGCGCTTTGCCGAAAAACTTTATCCCGTGCAGGATATCGCCGATTCTCTCGCCGCCAAACCGGATGCTCTGGTACTGCTTTATCCGGTCATCAGCATGCGTGAAGGTCTGGCGCACGCCGGTTCGCGGCTGCGACTGCTGGGCGAATGCCCAACCCAGCGCGAAATCGATGCTTATTCGCTGGAAACCCGCGTTACGGAGCAGACGCCGCAAACGCTGTTAATTCATGCGGTAAACGATGAGTCAGTGCCCATTAACAACAGCATGATGATGTTCAGCGCGCTGCGGGAACATGGCGTCCCCAGCGAGCTGCACTTCTATGAGAAAGGCGGTCACGGCTTTGGCATCCGCAACGTCGCCGATCTGCCGCTCGCCAGCTGGCCGATGCTGGTCAACGAATGGTTACGCGCGCGCAAATGGTAACACGAGCGGCGCGCTTTTCGTCTTAGCAACAGGCGCATAACCTTTTCGTTAAGCTGTCGGGCAGGCGTAAAAACCTGCCCGACTGGCCACTAGTTTTGCGAAGCGGGAATATCTGACACTTCAGGTTTGGTTTCGTCAATTACGGCCGGCGTCGCTTCCGTGGCAGGTTTCATCACCTTATCCCAGCTGTCATAAAGCGTCTGCACGTTGGTTTCTGCTTCACCCTGCGGCTGCATCAGCATCATGGTCAGCGGCTGCGACAGCTGTTGGCGCAGCTCCTGATTCATCATTTGCAGCGTCAGCTCTGAAAGGAATTTTTGCCGCAGTTTCTGATATTGCTCTGGCGCAATATCGACGACCGCATTCTGCTGTGAACGCAGACGCTGGCTCATCAGCACGTCCGTATTGGTACGCGCGTAGGTAGCAAAGAGTTTATTCAGCTCGGCGGTTTTCTGCGCCATCAGCGCGTCGAACTCTTCCTGCGGCAGGCCGTTATCGCGAATATTGGCCATTTCGTGTGCGACCAGGCTCAGGTTACTGTTTAACGAATCGTTATTAGCATCCATATTAATGGCGCACTGCGCACGCTGGTAAAGCACCCGGCAATCGAATCCTACCTGAACTTTCTGCGCTTTATTGTCGCTTAACACGCGCTGCACGTGCCAGAACAGCGCTTCGCGTGCCAGGTCGCTCTGCCAGTAACGTAACAAACTTTGCGAATCGCGGATTGGCTGCCAGGGATTATCCCAGACCAGCGACAGGCGATCCTGACTCAGATTGCTGTTAACCAGGTTAACGGGCTGCTGCGGTAAAGGCGAAAGCGTTGGCACTGGCGCAGGCGTCTGCCGTTTTCCCTGTAACGGGGAAAACGTCTTGTTGATCTGCTCAGCAAGGCTACGGCTTTCAACGTTGCCCACCACAAACAGCGTCATGGCATCCGGCGTGTACCACTGCTTATAAAATTCGTTCAGCTTTGCCATATCAACAGGCACGCTAACCGGCGAGGCGGGATCGTGTCCCAGCAGCGCCGACCCTTTCAGACGGTAGCGCCACCACGGATCCTGCGGACTGGCGGGCCAGGTGGCAATAGGATCGTCCGCGTTTAGCGCGGTATTGACCGTTTGCTCATTGACCGTCATATCGCCAATGGTCGCCGCCAGCCAGTTCATCGCTTCTTTCAGCACTTCAGGACGGTTATTCGGCAGGCTGAGGGAATAGAGCGTAAAGTCATAAGAGGTCACTGCCGGCGGCTGCGGCCGATCCGGGTTGATGCTTTGCTGCCACAGCGAGCGCTGCTGCGCCGTATCCAGCCTGGCATTGTGTACCAGCGCCAGGCGAGGCAAAAGATGGCTGTAGCCAGCCTGTTGAGTATTCTCTACCAGCGATCCGGCATCGACCATCAGGCGAACTTCAATGCGGTCACTGGGGCGTTGCGGCGTTGTTAACACCTGCCAGCGAAAACCATTATCCAGTTTTCCCTGCTGCCAGGCAGGATCGGGTTGGAGTGTTTCCGCCTGCACCGTACTGCTGGCGAAGGCCAGCACTATCCCACCGATTAAAAGACGAATTCTGGTGCCCTGCATGTGAACCCCTACTCAATCACAAACCAAAAAAATCACTGGCGATCTACGGCCTGCGGCTATCAGGATGAAGGATAACTCAGGAGGCCAACGGACAGTTTGTTAGACCACGCGTCGGCGGGGATGTCCCAGCGAAAAGTAAAAAATGTTCAAACAATGGGGGTTATTATGCAAATGCCCGTCGCGAGGGCAAGTCGCGATGGGCATTCAGGGGGAATATTTACGCCGTTGGCGGCTTAGCGATGGGTTTCTGACAGATTTTTCGCCTTTTTCGAGGCATTAAGCGTCTCATTTAGCTGTTTCTTATCCAGCTGATCGACCCACTTCGCCACGAATACCGTTGCCACGCCGTTGCCGACCAGATTAGTCAGCGCGCGCGCTTCGGACATAAAGCGATCGATACCTAAAATCAGCGCCAGGCCCGCCACCGGCAAATGCCCGACGGCGGACAGCGTGGCGGCCAGCACGATAAAGCCGCTTCCCGTTACGCCAGCCGCGCCTTTTGACGACAGTAGCAGCACCACCAGCAGCGTAATCTGATGCACAATATCCATATGCGCATTGGTTGCCTGGGCGATAAATACGGCAGCCATTGTCAGATAAATAGAGGTACCGTCAAGGTTGAATGAATAACCGGTCGGGATAACCAGTCCGACCACCGACTTCTTACAGCCCAGCTTTTCCATCTTGTCGAGCATGCGCGGCAGCGCCGATTCTGACGAAGAAGTACCCAGTACGATCAGCAATTCTTCTTTGATATAGGCGATAAATTTGAAGATATTAAAGCCCGTGATGCGGGCAATCAGCCCCAGTACCACCACCACAAACAGGACGCAGGTGATATAGAAGCAGATAATCAGCTGGCCGAGCTGTACCAGCGAACCGACGCCATATTTACCAATCGTAAAGGCCATTGCGCCAAAAGCCCCGATCGGTGCCAGGCGCATGATCATATTGATAATGCCGAAAATGACCTTCGAAAAGCTGTCGATAAAGTTAAACACCAGCGTGCCTTTATCGCCCATACGATGCAGCGCGAAGCCAAACAGGATGGCGAACAGCAGCACCTGTAAAATATTACCGCTGGCGAAAGCGCCAATCACGCTGCCGGGAATAATATCCAGCAGAAAAGCGACGATGCCCTGCTGCTCGGCCTGCTGCGCATAAACGGCAACGGCCTTCGCGTCCAGCGTGGCGGGATCGACATTCATTCCCGCGCCCGGCTGCAGCACGTTAACCACCACCAGACCGATAATCAGCGCAATAGTACTGACTACTTCGAAATAAAGCAGCGCTACCGCACCGGTACGGCCAACGGCTTTCATACTCTCCATGCCGGCAATCCCTGTCACTACCGTACAGAAGATGACCGGCGCGATAATCATTTTAATCAGCTTAACAAAAGCATCGCCCAGCGGTTTCATCTGTGCGCCTAACTCTGGATAAAAATGGCCCAGTACTACACCGAGAGCGATCGCGGTTAGCACCTGAAAATAAAGGCTTTTGAACAGGGAAGTTTTCATAAAGTATCCGTTAACACCTGGGGAAGGCGACATTGCTATAGTTATAATGGGCTACAGGCCAAAAATAACACTACGTTAACCGGATTGATATAAATTGACACATATAGCCAGATCGGACATGTAATTTTATGAGCTGAATCACTTCAGCTAGCAAAACATGTCCAAAGCGGGGCGAAGAGACAGAGTGAAAAAGCAGCGTTAACGGCTATCAGGCCACGCCCGGGGGCTGAGCAGTCTGATGCCAGAGGTCTGAAAATGACGTTATCGCGCTCTGGTTCGAATTCGATATCCGCCACACCCGGCATGGCAAGCGCGCCCTGAATATTACTATGCGAGCCGGTCAGCCTTTTATACCCTGCAAAAGTAAGCATACGCGCGCAGGTTTACCTGACGCCGGTTATCAACGCGTGACGGCTCATGCAAAGTAAGCATACGCGCGCGGGTTTACCTCGTTCCGTAATATAAACAGGCCCGGTTTCCGCTGCCTGCCTGGCCGCAGAGTAGCCAGCGGCGTTCCTTTGTTACGCGTCTGACGCTTGCCCGATACGCACGCCGTCAAAAATAGCGCTGCTCGAACTGCGCAACCGGCAGCGCTTCGGAATAGAGATAGCCCTGGCCGATTTGAATACCTCGTGCCAGCAGCCAATCGCGCTGGTCGCAGGTTTCTACCCCTTCAGCAATCACGTCCAGCTTGATGATATCCGCGATAGCCGCAACGATGCGCACCATCGTATCGTCTTCCGGCAGGATGCAGACAAAACTGCGATCCATCTTCAGCTTGCTGACCGGCAGTGACTTAAACTGGCTTAGCCAGTTCAGGTTAGCGTAGCCCATGCCGAAATCGTCCAGCGCCACGGAAACGCCCGCCTGCTGTAAATCGTTCAGCAGCCGCAGCACCAGCTCCGGTTCTCCCGGCTGCGCCGTTTCGGTAATTTCCAGCATCAGGCTGCCCGGCTTGATTTGATACTGCTGGATCAGCTCGCGCAGATGCGCCACCCGATCCGCCTCGCGCAGCTGTACGGCAGAAATATTGACGCTGAGCGGCAGGGTAATCCCGCGCTTTTGCCAGTCAGCCAGCACGCGGCAGGCTTCCTCAAAGACCCAGCGTCCCAGTGCGGTGATCACGCCAGACTCTTCTGCGTTAACAATCAAATCTTCCGGCAGGCTCCAGCTTCCGTCCGGCTGACGCATCCGCAGCAGCGCTTCTGCTCCGACGGGCTGGCCACTGCGCATATCAATCTGCGGCTGTAAAAACAGCGCAAACTGACCGTCGCTCAAACCTTGCAGAATATCGTGCTCCTGCGTCAGCCGCCTGTGGGCTCGTTCAGTCATCAACGGATTGAAAAACAGAATCTGGTTTTTGCCTTCCAGGCGCGCCGACATCATCGCCGAAGCGGCGCGGTTTAAGAGATCCTGCGCGTTAAGATGGCTATCTTCACGTGCCGCCATGCCAATGCTGATGGTGGGCCGCACCTGCATCTGCTGTAGCGCTACCGCCTGGGTCAGGCGTATCTGCAACAAACGCGCCATGCGCATCGCGCGTTCGGGCGTGCTGGCTCGCTTCATTAACAGCACAAAGTCGCTGTCGGACAGCTGGCCGATAACCGTCTGGCTGTCGATACAGTTGCGGATTTTATCCAGCAGCGCCAGCGCCAGCACGTCACGCTGCTCGTCCGTCACGACGCCGTTGGCTTCCTGTAGGGTTTCAATACGCAGCACCAGCAGCGTAAAAATATCTTTTTCCGCAACGGCGTTTAAATGCTGCTCCAGCAGCGCCAGAAACAGCGTTTGGTTGGGCAGGTTGGTTAACGCAAAGCGCGTGGTCAGACGGCTCATTTCGTCATGGACCGTTTCAATAATCTGCTGGTTATGGTTATAGCTGCGGATCATCATACCCAGCTCATCGTCGCGATGGCGGTCGGGCAGCTTCAGCTGATGAGCAATGGTTGCCTGCGGCGGCAGGTCGCGCAGCTCAACCGCGATCCTGCGCAGCGGTCGAACGATCAGCCGGTTGATACACCAGCTGATAGCGACTGACAGGATCAGCGCCAGCAGCAGATAGGTGGTGACCATGGTAGAGAGCGCGCTAAGAATAAACTGGTAAACGCGCCATGAATCCGCCTGCAATACCAGCAGCGCCAGCGGTTTGGGATTGGAAGGCTCTACCGAATAGAGCGGCACGGTGATCTGCACGGGCAGCTCGAAGATTTTAGCAATCAGCTTTGGCACCGGTTTTGTTGGGGCAAAGTCAGCGTGCAGCGCCTGTAAACCACCCGGCAGAACGACGTCGGCACGCGCCAGGATCCCGGCGGGCTTAAGCGAATTCAGAATGCGTTCGGCCTGGCCGATGTCCGCCTTGAGTACCGCCTGCGACAGCGGTTGACGCACGGTATGCGCGACGTTTTCCATCTGCTGGGCATAGTCAATCCTGCGCTGCTGCACAAAATGAAAAAGTTGAATGACGATAAAGACAGAAATGGTGACTACCGCAACGCCCGATACCGTCGCCATCTGTTTTATCGTTAATGAACGACTAACGCGCAAGCCTGTTCTCCGCAAAGCTGAATGCCGCCGGGGACGGCGGCAAAAACAGCCCTGAGTATATCCTATGAGAGGCGCTTGTTAAGGCATCCCTTTTCGGCTGGCGAGCGATTAAGCCTTTTCCGAGGGAAAATTCCCGCAAGAACGACGCAAAACGCTACTTAAAGTCTGCATAAGGCGTCAGCGGCTGAAGCGGCATATCTAAATCCCCTTCCCAACCGGCCATCGAGTAACGCAGATAAATCATGCCGTGGCTTGGCGTATAATCTTTCGCCTGCTGGATATCCATACCCAGCCCCAGCGTCCAGTGTGCGCTCAGCCTGCGTTCCACCGCCGCCTGTAGCGTATAGCCAAAACCGCTGCTGCTGCTACTGCTACTTGATGGGTTATCGCTGGTCAGCGTGCCGAAGCTCAACGGATAGCGCGGCTCGCCGCTAGTGCGGGAATGGGACCAGGAAACGGAGCCGCCCAGATCGAAAGACCAGTTGTCCGTGCGCTGACGCCAGGTTAAGGGGACGGACAGCGAGTTATAGGTTTGCGGACTGTAGTAGCCACCCTGGCCCAGAGAATAATCGCTTAAATCACGCGCGTAGTGCCACAGCATGCCGTTCAGGCCGATAGTCGCCCGACGGTTGTTTTCGTTAAGCAGCTTATAGTAGTAGCCCACCATCAGCCGCTCGCGGGAGTTATCCTTGACGTTCTCGCCGGTAATCTGGTGCGCGCTGATGTCGGCCCAGACGCCGTGCGGGCCGCCTTTGTCATAGCTCAGGCCAACCGCGCCGCCGGTCGCGACCACGCCGCCCCAGGTTTTACCGCTGGCGGTATTGGGATCGCGCGCGCCAGCATAGGCCAGCAGCGAACTGGAAATCGGACGGCGTGAAGCGGTCAGGGAAACACCAAGATCTTTTACGCTGGTGTTCCAGGTAAAGCCGCCGACCCAGTTAGTCACCTCAAAGCCCAGCGGCGTGGTACCGATATCCGCTGACCATTTATCACTGTTGTAGCCAATGCCAACGCTGGTGCCGTTCTGATGCTGGCGGAAATCGCGGTTACAGGTTGCGTCGCCGTTAGCGCAGGTGCCGAAGGTTTCATTGATATTGCCAAGGCTGTTCGGCGAAAAAGTGCCTGCCGACAGATCTACGTTATCCAGCCGCAGCCAGCCCTTGCCCTGCGCCAGCGGCGTTTCCGCCTGCACCATAGTGGTATGCGCGGTAAAATCAGAGACGCCGCCGGTGCCTTTATTCCTGGCGTAATCTTCTGCCAGCGTTAGCGTCGTGTCCTGCTGACGTGCCAGGTCGGCCGCTTCGCTGCGGATGCCGCGTTTCAGCCAGTCGTCCTGCTCATTGTTACGCGTTAGCCGCGTGTAATCTTCCGTGCTTTGCGGCGGCGTAGCCGTAATGCCGCTGGCGACCATCGCCTGGCGATAGTCATACTGCGCGGCGGCAGGCTGGTTTTGTGCGGCCTCCAGGCGAGCCGCGTCGCGGAATACCAGCGCGCTGCTTTGCGAAGGCATCTCTTTGGCCGCCTTTGGTTTGAGCAAGCCATACAGCATGGCGGCACGATCGGCATCGCCAACGCTTTGCGCCGCATTGGCCACGCGGCGGCCGGTATTAACGCTCTCTTCCGCCACGGTTGCGGGCAATGCCTGTAGCCGTGCCTTCGCGGCCGGCAGATCTTTTAACGCTACCAGCGCTTCGATTTCCCCCAGGCGGGCGTCGTTGTTTTGCGGCTCTTTTGCGCTGACTTCACGATAGCGTGCCAGCGCCTGCTGCGCGTCGCCTCGCTCCAGTGCCCAGTCCGCTTCGGTCAGCGTAATACGGCTGGAAGGCGGAAGCTGATTGAGTAACGCCACGGCCTGGCTCTCCTGCCCGCTGGCGCGAAGCTGTCCGGCGCGGGCCACTACCGTATCCGTTTCCAGGCGGCTGTTGAGATCTTTAATGTTTTGATCCCATTTATCCGCAGGCAACGCATGCAGCTGCCGCAACGCGTCACTGGCGCGATCGCTGCCGGAAAGATACAGCGCATAGGCATAAACCTGCGTCGGCACGCCCGGCTGCCGCTGTGCCATCGCGGCCATCTGCCGGTCTGCTTCCTGCCGCTGGTCCGCCTGGCGTAGCGCGCCAGCCAGCCGGTAGTTCAGCCAGATATCATCCGGCGCGCCCTGCTGCGCCTGGCGATAGAGTTCCGCCGCCTGCGCCCAGCGTCCTGTCGCCGCCTGCTTATCGCCTTCCGCGCTTAGCGTACTGCTGCGCAGGCTGGCGAGCGTTGTACCGAGCGAACGTTTTTGCGCAGCCGGTAGCCCATTGATAAAGGCCAGCGCTTTCTCTGGCGACTGCTGCTGGTAAAGGTTAACCAGCCGCTGCACCGCCGTGGTATTGCCGGGATCGAGTTGCCGCGCCCGACGGAAAAGTCCTTCCGCCGCCTGCGCATTTTTTTGCGCCAGCGCCACGTCGCCCAGACCGATTAGCGCATAGCCGTCGGTACTGTCCAGGCTTTGTGCCTGCTGATAGCTACGCGTCGCCCCGCGAATGTCGCCCGCAGCTAATGCCTTATCACCTGCGGCGATAGCCAGCCAGTAGCGGTTAGACTGCAACAGGCTTTTCCATTTGCCGATATCCGTCCCTTCAGCGTCTGCCGCGATGGCACGCTGAAAATAGCCGTCTGCCTCTTCGCGATTGTTGGCGCGCGCCAGTGCCTGGCCCATCGCGCCAAGCAGCGCCGGATCGTTCGGGCTGGCCTGCAGGGCCACGCGCAGCGCCGGAATGGCCGCATTGCTTTCGCCTTTATCAATCAATGCCAGCCCACGAAGCCGCTGTTGATAAGCGGGATCGGCCAACATTTTCTGCTGCCGTGCCAGCTCAAGCTGGCCGTCGGCCTGCGGTTTGTCGCTGGTAAAAGTAGCCAGATAGGTTTGCAGCTGCGCCACGGTTTGCGGCGTAACCGGCTGTGATTTGATGTCGCTTAGCCATAGCTCCGCGGCCTGGTCGCGGCCAGCCGGTTCGTTAGCCACTTCCTGCAGCTGCTTAATCGCCGCCGCGCGGTTGTCCTGGCTTAGCTGCATCTGCGCAATGGCCATTTCGACATTAATATTGCCCGGCGCATCGCGATCCAGTGCCTGTAACTGCGTCAGAGCCTGCCCCTGTTGGTCAGGCAGACGCGCCACCAGCCGCCAGTATTCCAGCGCCAGGTCGCTGGAAGGAAAAACGCCGTGAAAAAGCTTGTCCCAGGCCGCGCGCGCCTCCGGCAGATGTCCGGAAGCGGACAGCAGCCTTGCCTGTTGCAGCTGCTGTCGGCCTTCGTCGGTGATCAGCAGCAGGTTTGCTTCCGCCTGGCGAGTCGCTGGCGAGTCCGGCGCGATCTTTTTCAGCCTCGCCAGCCTCTCCCGCGCCCGATCCTGCTGCCCCATGCGCAGATCCTGCCGGATCTGCGCCGCCAGTACCTGCGGGTTGTCCGGCGCAATCTTCTCCAGGCGATAAAGCGACTGGCTCACCAGATCGAACTTGTTGCTCGCTTCACCGACCCGCACCTGTTGCAGCAGCCAGTCAAGGGGCGAAACTTCCGCCGCCTGGGCCGACATGCAGCCCAGCGGCAGCAGCAACGCTGGCATTATCCAACGCGAGTTCACTATAGATCGTCCTCATCGCCCAAACGGCGGCGGCTTATGCTGCGCATTAAACGCCACAACAGCAGCGCGAACAGAATCACGACGACGGCGGCAAACAGCGCCAGCAGTACCGGATGCGTTGCCAGCGTGTTCCAGACGCGTTCCCACCATGGCAAATGGCCGACGTACCAGGTATCGCCCACGCGCAGGCTGTTTACGCCGGATTCACGGATAATCGATGCTGAACCAAAAATCGCCGCGCGTTTACCGCTGTCGATCAGCGCGCCGTTCAGCAACTGCCATGCACGCGGACTGTCGGCTAACAGCGCTACGACGCTGCGCTGGTCAAAGAAAGGCGATTTAAAGCTGACGATTGCCGCCATCGGGCCTGCCGAACTAATGGCGGTCTGGCTTTCTGCATGCATGTCGTCATTCGACAAAGGCTGGGTAGAGAAATCGTTCTGGCGGTTAGGCTTGTTAACCTGGCTTTTCGTCGCCTCTACCAGCAGGTTGATTTTGCTGTCGTCCTTTAGCTCCTGCGGAATTTCGCCAATCATCAGCAGATCGTCATCCTGCCCTTTGGCTTTGCTCCAGTCGTCGGTCATTTGCACTTTCAGCGCCGGATAACCGGTTTGCGCGGAAATGTTGCCCAACGCGTTCAGCAGCGCGCTGACCTTGTCCGCTTCAGGATGGCTGTTAACCAGCACCAGCGTCTGCGCCAGATCGGCGTTGCGGCTGAACGGGAATCCCGCATTAGCAAAGGCGCGCAGCGACGGCATTTCCATATAGTGACGATAGCCGGAGAAATCGATTGTGGAATTGTCGTCAATCACCACATGGTTTGGCACCGCACTGACGGTTTCGCAGCGTCCTTCGTTGGTGGCATTGTTATAAGTGCCACCGATAAAGATACTGGCGTAATCAAAGTCGAAACGCAGCTGGTTAACGACTCCCAGACGCAGCGCCGGAATAGTCAGCTGCGTACTGCCGTCGGTAAGTCCCTGAATCAGCGGGATACGCAGCAGCTGCTTGCCGTTATCCTTTTTGCCCGGCAGCGGGTAATCCTGCACAAACTGGTTATTCAGATTAACCGCCAGCCTTGAGCCATCGTCCTGAAGCGGCGTGGTGTAGCGATAGTTAATCTTCATATCGATGCCGCGCGCGCGGACGAGGAAAAGATCCGGCGGCAGTTTCAGCGTCACCGCGATTGGGTTCGGCTGTAACCCATCGCTTTGTAGCTGATTGGCATATTGCTGTAGTTCGCCAAAGGTGGTCGGTCTGTCGGTACGTACCCAGTTTGGAGCGTCATACAGTTTGCGAGGCGCCAGTTCTTTAACTTCATCTACCGTCGCGCTTTGGCCGCGCAGCAGTACGTCGCCTTGGGCAATGCCCTGCACCGCTTTCAGCAAATCGTTATCATCACGGCCTAAAACCAGCAGCATTTTCTCATAAGGATTCTGCGGCTGATTGACGATGGCGATAGTCGGCTTGTCTACCGGCGGCATCGCTTTTAAAAAGTCCGGGCGTTTATCGTTGGTGGCAAACACCACGGCATGCTGCTGATCCGGCAGCTGGTTATAAAGCACCGGGAAGGACTGACCGCGCCAGTCTGCTTTAGTGCCAAACCATGAAGCCAGCACGGCGGCGGCTTTCTGCTGTCCCAGATCGGGCGAGTCGGCGAACACCATCGGCAGGACCAGTGGACGATTATCGCGGGTATCGAAAAACGGTTCCGGGAAGTGAGAGAGGTCGTCCTGTACCGGCAGCTTTTGTAGCGTCAGCGCCAGCGAACTGTCTTTGCCGATATCCATCCAGATAGTGCTGTTAGCCGGGTTTTCACACAGGTTGGTATAGTGGCCGACCAGCTCCAGACGGATGCGGTTAAAGTCGCCGATAAAACGCGGGTCGAGCGGCAGCTGGATCTGGTTGGTCTTGCCCAGTTGCTCTTGAGTAACCGGCACCAGGCCAATCATCTCATCGTTCAGATAGACTTTCAGATGCGAGAGGGAAGGCAGCAGCGAAGGCGAAGGGCGGTAGCTCAAATTTAGCACCGCTTTGGTCACCACTTCGTCACTGCGCACGCCAAATTCAATCTGGCCCTGAGTGCGCGTTCCCGTCAGGTTGAACACGCCTGGCGGCGGCGCAATCTGCGCGAAGGTTTGCGTCACGTCGCGAACCGGCGCAGCAGGAGCAATATTAACAGGTGCGGCAGATGCAGAATCTTCGGTAGTAGCGGACGTGGAAGATGCGGCAGATGCAGAATCCTCGACGGCCACCGGCATAGCCGATGCGGCAGATGCAGCATCCTCGACAGCAACCGGCATAGCCGATGCGGCAGAGGCAGCATCCTCGGCAACAACCGGCATAGCCGATGCGGCAGGCACAGGATTTTCAGCGACTGGCATAGCCGATGGAGCCATCGGTGTAGCAGGCGTGGAAAGCCCGGCGTCGGCAGGCGCGTCCAGATGGATTATCGGCTGCGGCACCGCATGCGCCAGCGGCATAGCACCCATTAATAAAGCAGTAAACCAGGGTAATTTTCTCGTCATCGTTTCATCATCAACTTGAGTCAGAGGAGTGTGGGATCGTTGCGACCCACGCCCTTCGGGAAAAATGAAGCCAACCAGGCGGTTAAACGCGTCAGTACGGCAAACAGCCCGCGCAGCGGCTGCGGCCCATACTCTGCCAGACGCAGATAGCCCTTAAAGCCCAGCACCATAATGTCGGCAAAACTTTGCATCGGTTTATCTTCGGGAAAGCTGTCCTGCCACAGCGCCCAGGTGTCGGCGCGCGCGAAAGTACACTGGATAAATTCAACATGCTGTTCGGTGGTCAGCTCATGCAGGCGGATACCGGCACGGCGACCAAAGGTTCGCTGCACAAAACAGGGAAAACTGAACTCCTGCTGCCCACGGCGCAGCAAAAGCCAGACTTTTTCATTCTCTTTCAGCAGGTTCTCTTCCCGTAGCTCCAGGCCTACGCCACCGTCCGAGTAGTCACGCAGCGTACAGGGCAGCATGTGACCATCTTCACGCGCCAGCGCCGCAGGCATGGCAATCTCCACCCTGTGCGCCTCGCGGAGCTGACGCGCTTCAACGGAAACCGCTACCGCGCCACCCAGGATAATCATGTTGTAAATTACCCAGATCACGCTGACGAACACCGTCAGAATTTCGTTCGGCGGACCATAGTTAAGGCGCCAGACCGCAGCGATAAGACCGGCCACGTTAATCAGTACCAAAAACATATAAGGCCGCGTGATCACCCAGTCGAGATGCTGCTGCTCGACCAGGCCGCCTTTCGCCGTCACGTTAAACTTTCCTTTGTGCGGATTGAACAGCGCCACGGTGGTGGGCCGCGCGATATACCATGCCAGCACGGTTTCGTACACTTCACTCCAGAACGAATGTCGCCAGCGCCCCTGAATGCGTGAGTTGGTCAGGCTGGTATGCAACATGTGCGGCAGCACGAAAATGGCAATGGCCAGCGCGGGCGCAAAAATGATGTAGGCGTGACACAACAGGAAAGCCAGCGGCGCCAGCAGGAAGATAAGCCTCGGAATACCCGATAAAAAGTGCAGCATGGCGTTGGCGTAGCAAAGGCGCTGTACCAGTTTTAATCCTTTGCCAAACAGCGGGTTATCTAGCCGGAAAATCTGCACCATGCCGCGTGCCCAGCGAATACGCTGTCCGATATGCGCCGACAGGCTTTCGGTCGCCAGACCCGCCGCCTGCGGAATACGGATATAGGCCGAGGTATAGCCCTTTCGATGCAGACGCAGCGAGGTGTGCGCATCTTCGGTAACGGTATCTACCGCAATGCCGCCAATTTCATCCAGCGCGGTACGCCGAATCACCGCACAGGAACCGCAGAAAAAGGCTGCGTCCCAAACGTCGTTGCCATCCTGTACCAGGCCATAAAAAAGCGTACCTTCATTTGGCGTACGGCGAAAACGGCCCAGGTTGCGCTCAAAAGGATCGGGCGAGAAGAAGTGGTGCGGCGTTTGCAGCATTGCCAGCTTCGGATCTTTCACAAACCAGCCCAGCGCCATCTGTAAGAACGAGCGTGTTGGCACGTGGTCGCAGTCAAAAATCGACACAAACTCGCTGCGGCATGCGGTACGCAAAGCATGGTTGATATTGCCCGCTTTGGCATGCTCGTGCGTCGGCCGCGCAATATAGTGCACGCCGATCTCCTCGGCAAAGGCACGAAACTCTGCCCTGTTACCGTCGTCCAGCACGTAAACGTTAAGCTTATCCTTTGGCCAGTCGATGCCCAGCGCGGCATACAGCGTAGGCTTCACCACGCTCAGCGGTTCGTTATAGGTCGGCACCAGCAGATCCACCGTCGGCCAGGTCGTAATATCTTCCGGCATCGAAACGGGTGGACGGTTCAGCGGCCACAGCGTCTGGAAATAACCCAGGATCAGCACGACCCAGGAGTAGGTTTCCGCCGCAATCAGCAGGACGCCGAAGGTCAGGCTTAGCGGATCGTCCCAGTTCAGCGTCGAGGTATAGCGCCACCACAGATAGCGGCAGGAGATAGTCAGCGACAGCACGATCAGCATCATGGTCGATAAACGGCCGGGAATGCGCCGCACCACCATCGCCACGCCCCACAGCAGCAGCACAAAAATAAACTGCGTGAAAAGATCGAACGGCTGGGAAATACAGAGGATCGCCAGCGCCGTGGCCATGACGATAGCCACGCCGAACAGCGTTTTCCGCAGCCAGCCGGGCAGGCGCCGCAGCTGCCGCTCGGCTTTACTTTCTACATTGCGCGCTTCGGCCCGTTCCGGCAGCTTATCCAGCCAGTTGTAAAAGCGCTGGCGCCGCGTCCTTAACGTATAGCGGCCCGCGCGGTCGCTGAGCGATACGCCGTTGAACGGGATCACCAGCAGCAGCCAGAGCGTTTGCAGCAGATAGCGCAGAATATCCGCCGGATGCGGCCTTTCCGGCGAAATATGCGGATAAAGACGCCGACGCTGCGCCTGTACGCGCTGCCAGGCAGGCGTTTCAAAACGCAGCAAAGTCCAGCCGAGCGCAACCCAAAAGCACTGGATAGCTGCCGTGACGGAAGCCGCGCCGTGCTGACGATAGCCTGCATAGCGCCGATGAAGCGCCGCGGTGATATCCGGCATTAGTAGCCAGCGCAGCAGCCTCATGGTTTTTCCCGCAGATTGATTAGCGCCCAGTTGGCGAAGGTCGTCATACCTTCTGCCGCCAGGCAGTATGGCCGATATTCGCCCAGCGGCTGCTTATTCAGCAACGCTTCCGCCATGGCTTCATCACGATGAATGGTTAAAGGGATAAAATTTCTCAGGCTGTTAACCCAAAGCTGATGCAGATCCTGCTGCGCCTTGCTGACCGGCGAAAACTGGTTGAGCAAAAACAGCGAGTTGTGCGGAAATGTTTGCTGATGCAGACGAATATGGCAGTTGGCATCCGGTACGACGATGGCCAGCACGCGATCGGCCAGCGCCAGCATGGCTCGCGTCCAGGGCGTATCACCAGCCGGGACATCCAGCAAAATCCAGGGATAGAGCTTCTTTAACTCTGCAATCTGCGTCGCCCAGCTGCGGCTATAGCGTTCCGGATCGCGAATGAAGGTCATCCGCTCATCGTCATTCACTCTGCCCGCAGGAATAAAATCCAGGCCGGGCGCGTAGCGCAATGCGCTTTGCTGCCAGGGCAGGCCGTCGAAGGCGGCACGCAGCCAGCCACGGGATTGTCCAACGGGCATATTAAAGTGCATTCGCAGCAGATTATCGGCGGATAAATCGACGGTGATGACCTGTTCGCCAAGGCGATTGAGCGCCCAGGCAAGGGCTGCGGTCAATGAAGTCGCGCCTGCTCCGCCTCTGACGCCCTGTAGCGCAATAACCGCCATCACTGCCCCTTATGCTGCGATGCGCCGGACAATTCCGCCAGCAGCGGCCAGCGGTTCATAATTCCGGCCAGTCTTTCCTGGCGATCGATATCGATATAGCGCCAGTTTTGTAGTGAAAAAGCGCGCTCCAGCGCCAGAATATCATCCTGCGATTCGCGCGCTGACGGCAGCGCGGTATCCGATAATTGACTCATAGTGATAGCCCCAAGCGGCAGAATAAAAATTATCCGCACCAGAAAATTCTTAGGTCTAGTTTATGTCGGTTTGCTATAAGTTGTAATGTATATTAGCCAGAATACAATGATGCTCCTTCATTTTTTAACTGGGCTACACTCTAGCCGTGGAACAAGCCGGGTTGCGAAATATCTTATGACACCTCCATTTACGTTAGGATTTGCCCAGGTCAGAGATGAGTTGATGCTGATGCAGCCGTCGGGATGCTACTGGTTGACCGCCAACCGGCAGGAAGATGCCCGCGTTTTAGCGCGTCAGTGTATTGCCGCCCAACGCTCGGTAACGCTGATTAGCGCAGGCCTGACGCCCGAATCGCTACTGACGCCAGCCCCTACTGGCGGGCCGGCCTCTATCCCACTTTTTTCTCTGCCGGAAACCCGGAAAGCGTTGCTGGCTTTTACTGACGATTTAGCGCGCGTGCTGCCGGAAAAACCTCGTCTGGTCCTGTTTTTTGCCCCGGCTTCCCTGTGGGAAAAGTTAAGCCCGGAAGAGTTGCGGCTGTGGACAAAACGGCTACAAAACTTTCTTAGCGCTAAACCCATCACGCTGCTAATCATTAGCTTTTCTTCAGTAATCAACGGACTGCGTACGCAGCTACAGACCCTTTATCGCCACGTTGATGGCCTGGCGCAGCTGGACTGGCAGCAGGACAGCTGGGACTACCGCATTAACTGGTGGGCAAACGGCGGCGGTATGCTGGCCGATCGTGCATTACGTCTGGTACTGAATGCGGACCAGTTTACGCTGTTGGAGCAGGCGCAGAGTACGCCGCTGACGCTAAACGACGAAACGCTATATCTGGCGGAAAAATCGGTGCTGGAAGGCGCGCCGCCGCTTTCGAGCCAGTGGACGCTGTTTGATAATAATGGTGAGCTGTATAACCGCGCGCAGCAGGCGAACGCCTCGACGATCATCTTTACTTTGCAGCATAACGACCAGATCCCCGCGCTGGCGGAACAGATCCACGCTCTGCGCCGCACGCGCGGTAGCGGCCTGAAGATTGTCGTGCGTGAAATGCGTCCGTCACTGCGCTACAGCGATGAGCGCCTGCTGCTGGCCTGCGGCGTCAACAGTATTGTGCCGGTTAACGCTTCTATGTCCCGCTTTCTGACCATGCTGGAAGGTATTCAGGGACAGTCGTATAACCGTCACGTGCCTGCCGATCTGCAAGCGCTGATGAAATCAATGCAGCCTTTGCAGGAGCGCGGTTATCTGCCGCTAACGGAGTTTTGCCAGTCGGTGACGCTGCTGGTCAACAACACGCTGCTGCCGGAAAACGGTAAAGGGCTGCTGGTGGCGTTGCGCCCGGTGCCCGAACTAAAAACCGAACAGGCGCTGACCCTTTGCAAACCGCGTCGCTACGGCGATCTGGTCACGCTGCTGGATGACAGGCTTTATCTGTTTCTCTCTTCCTGCCGCTTTAGCGATCTGGATACCGCGCTGAAATTCATTTTCCAGCTGCCGCACGACGAAATCTTCACTAACCGGCTGGTCTGGTATGAAGATTTGCAGATTTTGTCGGAAGTCCGGCAGATGACAACGCAGGTGCCGACCGCCTGGCGCGATGCGCCAGCGCCGCAGCAGGAAACGACGACGCCCGTGCCCGTTACGGCAGAGCGTCGCCAGCCGCACAATATCACTCTGGGCCAGGACCTGGCGGACAATACACCATGACATTAACAGATGACGTGCAGATCCTGATCCTGCTGGTTCTGCTGCTGATTTTATTAAAACCTGTTTACGCTCGCTGGCTGCCCCGGCAGTGGCGAGGGCTGGTGCTGCGGGTCACGCCGCCTCGCGCACTGAAATATGAAGGCATCTGGCGGCGTAACTCTTCAGAATCGGATAAGACATGAGTCAACCAACAAGCCAACCGGCTGTTCTGCTGCGCTGGCGCGGTCTCGGCGGCTGGAATTTTTATTTCCTGATTAAATTTGCGCTGTTGTGGTTCGGTTATCTGAACTTCCACGCGCTGACTAACCTGGTGTTTCTCGCCTGGCTGCTTTTTCCGCTGCCTTCCGCAAGATTGCATCGCTGGCGCAACTGGATCTCTGTTCCGATTGGGCTGGGCCTGTTCTGGCACGACACCTGGCTTCCCGGCCCGCAAAGTATCGCCAGCGAAGGGAGTCAGCTGGTCGGCTTCTCCGGCGCTTATCTGCTGGACCTGGTTAATCGCTTTGTGAACTGGCAAATGGTCGGCGTCGGTTTTGTGATGCTGGTGATCTACCTGTTTATTTCGCACTGGGTGCGCGTGTCGGTGCTGGTTTCGCTGATGCTGCTGTGGATCAACGTAGTGAATATGGCGGGGCCTTCCTTTACGCTTCTTCCCAGTAAAGAAGCGACGCCGCCAGTCGCCTTGAATACCGCAGCCCAGCCCAACAAGGCCGCCGCCAGCGCCAACGCGATGGATCAATCCGCGCCGCCCACCAGCGCCAATCTGACCGCCTATCTTAATAAGTTTTACGAGAGCGAAAAGCAGCGTACAACGCGTTTCCCGGATTCGCTGCCTGCCGATTCCGCGCCTTTCGATATTCTGGTCATCAACATCTGTTCGCTCTCCTGGTCCGATCTGGACGTGGCGCAGCTGCGCGATCATCCGCTGTGGAAGCACTTTGATATCGTGCTGAACAACTACAACTCGGCGACCGGCTACAGCGGCCCGGCGGGTATCCGTCTGCTGCGCGCCAGCTGCGGCCAGACCTCGCATAGCGATCTGTATAAGCCTGCCGATCAGCGCTGCTATCTGTTCGATAATCTGGCGAAGCTGGGCTTTAAAGAGCAGCTGATGATGGACCATACTGGCGTATTCGGTAACTATCTGCAGGAACTGCGCGACGATGGCGATCTGCAAGCGCCGCTGATGTCGCAGGCGGGTATCAATCCGTCGTGGACCTCGTTTGACAGCACGCCGGTCTTTAACGATGGCGAGCTGATGCAGCGCTGGCTGGATAACCGCCAGAAAAGCGCGGATGCCCGTACCGCCACCTTCTATAACCTGATCCCGCTGCACGACGGCACGCGAGAACTGGGCAGCACCAAAACCGCTGCCTGGCAGCCGCGCGCCAAACTGTTGTTCGATCAGCTTGATACCTTCCTGACTAACCTGGAGAAATCAGGCCGTCGCGTGATGGTTCTGGTGGTGCCGGAGCACGGCGCAGCGTTGCAAGGTGACAAAATGCAGATGTCAGGCCTGCGCGATATCCCAAGCCCGAGCATTACGCACGTGCCCGTTGGCATTAAGTTCGTCGGCATGAAAGCGCCGCATCAGGGACAGCCGCTGGTGGTAGATGCGCCAACCAGCCTGCTGGCGATTTCCGACCTGGTCTCCCGCGTGGTGGACGGACAGGTGTTTAACGCCGCTAACGTCAATATGTCGGTGCTGACCGAAAACCTGCCGCAAAGCCAGGTGGTATCGGAAAACGACAACGCCATCGTGATGATGTATCAGGGAAAACCCTGGATAAGGCTGAACGGCGGCGACTGGGTCGCTTATCCACAGTAAGCAAGCAGGCTGGCTGTGCAGCCAGCCATAAGGTTCAAACCGTTGTGGACTGTTAAAAGCCTGAGCAGCGCTAAGCTGCTCAGGCTTTTTTATGCGGTCATTAAAGCAGCCGGCATTCGCCTGTGCTCATCATCCTGTCCTACAGGCGGCGGCACATTTCAGCGTGCGGCACCGCACTCAGCTCATCTTTTTACCGTTCAGATTATAAACCGTGCGCCGCCACTGTGCGTCGGGCCGGTTAACAAAGGAAGCAAGCTCGACCGCTTTTACCGCGCCGGTAACTTTGCCGTCAGCATCCGTCGTCACCGTGTTCCAGTTTGCGGAACAGTGCAGATAGTCTGCCGCCAGCCTGTTAATTTCCACTTCGGTAAAGCCGACAGTTTCCCGACCATGACGCACGGCGTGGCTCAACGCGATGGCCTTGTCACAGAGATGCTGGAGTTGCGACGGCAAAGCCAGCGCTTCCCCCGCGTCATCAATAGCGTTAAACGCCACGCCCGCCGCCGTAGCGGCATCGATCATCACTCTGAGCGCTATCTTCGCCCAGTCATTGTGCGCCTTGCGCCGCAGCACCACTGCCGCCCCGCTGCGTTTTTGCAGCATCCCGTAACGATCGGCGGGTATACAATCATCAGACCAGGTACAGATTTCTACCTCACCGCTCTCCAGGTAAGGGGCAATGGCCGGATAGCGGCGCAGCGCTTTCAGCTCTTCGCTGGCAGCACGGTAAACTCTGGTTGCATCGTCAGCCGTGGTTAGCGGCACGGTTTCAAACCGTGGGCGGGTTAAAAAGCAGACTTCCTCTTCTACCGCATGATAGCCGCCGCCGATATCCGAGTGCACGCCGGGCAGCGCCACTTCCGGCCAGGCTGGCTGTACGCTGTTTAGCGCAAAGTTAAAACGGCATTCGTGCTGTGCGGTAAGATGAAAAACTTTCTCCGCCACGCCGGGACGCAGTTCCAGCATGACATCGCCATTGTCTGCGCTGTTGGGATCCATGCCGTTTTCCAGCGTGGCGACGGCGGCTACCGTATCGAAAAGTCCCAGGAAGCGCGTTTTTCCGGCGGCCGCCCCGCGATACTCCACGCCCTCCAGTCCTCTTTTAATCGCAGCAATAATTTCATCGTCCCGGTAGAAAACCCGGTTAGCAAAATGGCGGGCGGCGGCGGCGCCACGGCTAAAGCCAAAGATATCGAACTGGAGTTCATTAATAATCAGGTTCGGTTGCCGGATAACGAAGCCGCGCAGAACCTCGACTATAGCGGCAACGGCTTTATCAGTTTTAGCCACAATGCCCCTTTCGCCCGTACCAAACGCCATGCTTAGCGCCGTATCCGCCTCGCCTTCTGCCGTACCGATGCCTTCGATGTAAAGGTTCTGCTGGATCTGTCCCTCGGTAAGGTCGGTGGCGTACAGCATGTTAAGCCAGTGAATGTTGGTGTAATAGCCGATATGGCTGGTGATGGCCCGACCGCCAAGCCCTAAGTCTGCGCTGGCTGCTTCTGTCCAGGCCGCCAGCGCATCGCTGTCTTCCAGCCGGAGATCGTCCAGCGCGCTGGCTTCCAGCCGACGGCGAATATTCAGCGCATTATTGGTTGTGCCATCAAAGAAAATGCCAAGGGTAAAAGTGACGGCAGCTTTTTCTGATGCGCTCTGGCCGTCCGCAGAGGCGCGCAAAAACAGGCTCATCTGGGTGTCCGGTGGTTAGTGAAGCGCCCAGTAAGCCCGCCGCTGCGGTGATAGACAATGGCCTGGCCCTTGCGAAATTTACGGGCTTTAGCCCAAAAATTGGTAATTTATTCAGAAGGTTGGCTTTTATGGTAAAAAGCTTTTATTAACGGAGGGTCAATGGAGAGTGCGCAGGACAGGACGCATACGACAGTTAAAACACCGCGCAACGATAGCTACCGTTGCGCGGTATAAATCAGCTACTGATTTTTATAAGCCAGCCAGGAAAGCAGCTGCAGGCTGGCGGAATAGTAATCCTGTTTATCCGTCAGCTGGTCGTTGAGATAGCCAGTCTGGTTCATCACCAGGTCGCGCACCGCCAGCAGGCCGCCCGCCATATTGTAAGGCGCCTTATTGTTGTTGGTGACGTCGATCCACGCCGGGGTTTTATCGCGGTCGAAGCCCATCCAGAAATGCTGGAAAGGCACCAGCTGTAAGCTTTGCGCGTCATACCAGTAAAGGTAAAGCGGGACGCGAATAGCATCGTAGCTAAAGCGCGGCGGCCAGCCAATGGCAGGCGCGACGCTGCCGTCGGCGTTTAGCGCTACCCAGTCCGTCGGCAGATTTGTTTCGCCAAAGCGCATTTTCGTCAGCAGATCCATACTGCTGTCGATCAGGTTGGTCCAGACTTTCAAATGGCTAAGCGCGGCAAAATCACGCCATGCCGGGAACAGGAAATAGGACGGATTGACCACCACATAGCTGGTTTTATTAAAGCCCTGATCGCCAGGCAGGATCACCGTATGGCCAGCGTAAGTCGTGACCTCTTTATCGACAATAGCCCGCTGAATACGGTCAGATGCCTGCAAATAAGCGTTATTTTGCCATTTCTGGCCCGCTTTCAGCAGCGCCCAGGCAATCAGCAGATCGCCATCCGACGCGCTGTTTTTATCCGCCACCGGATCGGCGGCGTCAGGAATATATTTCCAGTAAAACAGCCCGTTTTTCTGATTCTTCAGGTGCTTCTGCGTCCAGTTCCACAGGCTGTCAAAACTGCTGCGGTCGTTGGCCGCAACCGCCAGCAACATCCCATAGCCCTGCCCTTCGGTATGGCTGATATTTTTATTGCCGGTGTCCTGAATGCGGCCTTCGCTGGTCATAAAACGGCTTTTAAAGCTGCTCCAGCCGTCGGCGGCGCTGGCCTGCATGCAGCCCAGCATCATTGCAATCATCAACACGCTCGCCCTGAGCAGAATCATAATTATGTTCCTTACATCTGATAGCGGAAAGTAAGCGAAGCCGCGCTGCCGACATCGGAGCAGGTCAGCGCAACGGCGGGACTGCCGCCCTGATCGCTCAGCCAGCGGGCATAAAGTCCGGTCAATACCGCGCCCAGTGCCTGACGCCACTGGCGGGGGTCCATCTGTCCGTCGCCCGGTGGCAGCGCCATATGGCAAATCACCAGCGCGGTTTCATGCGGCTGCACGTCGACAAATCCCCAGTTAAAGCGCGCCAGCACCTGGTTAATCTGCTTTTCCAGCTCGCCCACGGTCAGCGCGGCGCTAAGCGGATAACGGCTGGCCAGGTTGTCGCCCATCTGCTGTAAAAAAGCATGGCTTTCGCTTTCGCCAGCGTTGCGCAACATGCCGCCAATCATCACGCTCAGCAGATCGAACCAGCCGGGCTGGTACTGCTGCTGGCGATAGTAGCTCAGGGTTTGTTCCTGAATGTCACTCATTATTTGTCTCCGAGCATGTAGCGGAAGTAGAGTTGAGCAGTGCTCTCGTTATAGTCGCCAAAGGTGTCATAACCCAGCTGGCCCCCAACGGTGACATCTTTACTCACCTTATAATCCGCGCCCGCATGCAGATTATAGCCAATGCCGTTTTTACTGCCGCCCGCATAGTAAGCTTCGGTGGCGTATCCGGCGTCATAATAGCTTTGCAGCTGCGCCTGTTTGGCCGGATCGGTCGGGAAGTACGCGCTGCGATCCTGGGAGTAAGACTGATAACCCACGGAACCGCCGACTTTTACCTTCAGATCGTCGTAGTTTTTGCTCCAGTCCACCGGGAAAGAAACGGCGACAAAATCTTGCGGGCTGAAGTAGCCGCCCTGACCGTAGCTGTAGTAGCTCAGGTTTTTCGAGAAATCCATCCAGCTCATGCTGATACCGGTTTTCAGCTCGCTGTTGTCGTCGTGATAAGGACGTACGTAAGCGCCCGCCGTGCCGTTCAGGCTCTGGTTGCTGGCCACGTTTTCGCCGATATAGCTGTAGCCGCCTGCGCCAATATAGAAACCGGCATCGCCGTTATCGTAGCTCAACAGCGCGTCGCCGCCGTTTTTGGTCACGCGGCCCCATTTTTTGCCGCTCAGCTTGTCTTCGGTACCGACGTAGGAAAGCAGGCTGTCGGTCACGGCGCGGCGTTCGCCGGTCAGGATCAGCGTCAGATAGTCGGTCAGCTTAGGCGACCACTGAATGCCGCCCACCAGCGTGCTGAGATCCTGGCCCAGCGGCGTGGAACCCAGGTCAACCTTGAAGCTGTCGTTGGTCAGGCCCAGATTGACTTCCACCCCGGAAGCGGTTTGCGCTCCCGGTGAGTCCAGCAGCACGCTGGATGGCGTAATTTTATTCGCCTGCGCGATGCGGCCCTGCTCCAGCGCCTGCGTTCCTGAACGGGCAATAGCGGTGTCCGACGCGCTGCCTGCACTCAGCGTGACCGGCGTCAGCGTAAAGTTAAAGCGCGTGTTGCCATAAGGCACGCTTGACCAGGTCAGCGGCGCTTTGGCTTCGGTCAGCTTGCTCAGGCCGGATTCGCCGTCGCGCCCTCTGACCTGTACGCCACCCTGCGCCCAGGTGCCGGTACGTTCCTGTAAATCGTCCATCATGGTATCGATTTGATGCAGCGTCTGCGCCTGCTGCGAGACGACTTTTGTTCCGTCAGGTACAGAGCCGTCTTCGGCCTGGCCCTGCTGCCACGGCATCACGCCGCCGTAGGCGGACGGCGATTTCCTGGCATTCAGCGTGGTGCGGTTGACGAAAGGATTGTCCGCCAGCGCCAGGCCACCAATAGTTGGCGTCGAGCCGCTTTCCGCCCCCTGCAGGCCAATCATCTTGCCGCGTGCGGTGCGCAGGTAAGCCAGCGCCTGCTGGTGATCGCCCTCGGCTTCGGCCACGCGCGCCATCAGCAGCAGCCTTTGCGGCGTCTGTTCGCCACGCAGCCCGGCCATTAGCGCTTTTGCTTTCGGCAGATCGTGCATGGCCAGCGCCACATCGATAGCGCCGACGCGCGCATCCTGGTCCGGCGTATCGCGCGTCATCAGATAGTCGTAAACCACGCCCGCTTCTTTGTTCATTTTGCCGGACTGATAGAGCCGGCCCATCGCGAACATCAGATCGCTGTTTTGCGGATCGTGTTGCAGCGCGCCGATCAGCTTGTCATAGGCCGACGCATATTTACCCTGGCTACGCAGACGATCGGCTTCGTTGATCAGATAGCCGTTCTGAATACCGGCCAGCTGCTCTGGCGTACTTTTTGCCTGGAGTTCGGGATTATTGAGGAAGCTTTGCGCTTCGCTGCTTAGCCCGGCCTGATTAAGTACGGCGACCTGGGCCGCGTAATCGCCCGCGTTGCCCTGTACGCCGCGCTGCATATTATTGCGCACTACGGCGACGGCGCTATTAAGATCGCCAGCGGCGGCCAGCCCTTTCGCCAGCTTCCCTGCATCCGCCGGATTGGCGGGTGGCGTGAGCGCCAGCGCCTTCAGCGTGTTGGCGGCAGCGACGGTAGAACCCTGCGCCAGATACTGCTGCGCTACCGCCATTTGCAGATTGAAGTTAACGCGGCGCGACAGCTCGCGCATTTCACCGTTCTGGTTGTGCAGCCGCGACAGCAGCATTTGCGCCTGCTGCCAGGCACCGCTTTCGCTGGCGAACAGCGCGGCGGCATAGATGTCGTTGCTGCTGGCCGAGGGGCGGAAAGCGGGCTGCATGACGCCAGCCGCCTGCGCGCTATCGCCTTGCTGTTGATAGAGACGCGCCAGATCGAGCCGTAGCCATGCGTCATTCGGAAAGCGCTGGATACCGGTGGTCAACAGCGTAATGGCGCGCTGTGGATTACCTGCCGCAAGCGCCTGCTTCGCTTCACGTCGCAGCGGATCGCTGGTGGTGCCCGGACGTGGCGCAACGCTTGCACGCACGCTTTCCGGCAGGGAAGAGAGCAGCGCGTTGGCCTCGCTACCGCGATTTTGCTGGCGCAGAACGTAAAACAGCCCTTCTTTCGCCGCGCGGTTATCCGCATCGCTTTGTAAAATTGCGCGATAGGTTTGCTCGGCGGCGTCCAGCTGGTTATTGCGGCGCTGCACGTCGGCCCGGAACAGCTTCGCCGCCACGCCTTTTTCGCCTTCGGCCTGCGTCAGCGGTTCGCTCAGGCTTAGCGCCTGCGCCGTATCGCCCGTTTTCAGCGCCTGCTGCGCGCTGGCCAGTTGGCCATAAAAACGCGCGTCGGCGGCCTGTTTCTGGCGCTGCTCGCTGTTATCGCCGCCCAGCTTCGCCGCGCGTTCCAGATAATCTGCGGCGGCGGCATAGTTCCCGCTGCGCTGCGCCACATAGCCCAGACCCGCCAGCGCATCGGCATCTTCCGGGTTAGCCTGCAAAACGTGAGCGAAAGCGGTCTGCGCGCCGGAAACGTTGCCGCTGTTCAGCTCGGTAAAGCCTTCGCCTTTTTCTGCCCCGCCCGCGTTTTTACGGAAATAGTCCATCACCGCGCGATCTTGCGGATGGCGCTGTTGATAAGTCTGGTAAAGCGGCGCGTCTTCCGGTTTCGGGCCAAGCCACAACAGCGCCTGGCGCAGCGAACGATCGGCATCCTCGTTGCCGTCCGCCATGCCGCTCAGAATTTGTATGCCCTCGCGACGCGTCGATTCCTGATAGGTCAGCGCCTTACCCAGCGCCAGCTTTGCGCCGGTATCCTGCGGATGCGCGGTGGCGAACTGCTGTAGGGCATCGATAGCCTGCGGCAGCAACGTACGATCGCCCGCCATCGTCAGATAATATTCAGCGGCCACGCTGGCTGGCGGCTCGTTACCGCTAAAAGTGTTGCGCCAGGTTTGCAGCGAAGCAGCAATGTTGCCGCCGCGCGCCTGCTGGCGCGCCAGCGCGAGCTGCGCCGTTGGAATAGACTGGAGCTGGCGTGCGTTATCCAGCTCGCTGAGCTTCGCATTGCCGGGAGAAACCTGGCTCAGCCGCTCGCGCCATTGGGTCGAGGCCGCGCTGTCGCCGCTCTGCTGCGCCCACAGCGCCATCAGATAAAGCGCCTGAACGTTGTTGCCGTCCACCATTAACACTTTGTTCAGTGCGTCGCGCGCCAGCTCGTCATGTGCCTTCTGGTGCCAGTAGTTGGCCTGATCAAACAGCGCCTGGATGGCCGGGTTTTCAGCCGCCAGTACCGGAAATGCGCTTGCCGTCAGCACCAGGCCCGGCAGCCACAGCTGACGAAGGGCGATCAGCGTTTTATTTACATTCATCTTCATTTCTTCTCGCCGGAATGGTCATGCTGCGGATTGAGACGCTTCCAGGCATGATGCTTCAACAGAACAAAAGTGCTCAGGCCAACAATAACGGAGATCAGCAGCGCTATCAGCGCCAGCACGACCGCATGCTGATTGGCATACCACACCACCATCATGTACCACGGCATTTCGCCGTTCGGGAACTGCGCGCCCACGCGGAAGCTGCGAATGCCGTTTTCATCGGTGATGATGGCGGTATCGCCGCGAATGCCGGCGTTAATGCGTTGCAGTTTCAAATCGTCATGCAGGCGTGCAAGCTGCGCGTCGTCGGTAGCGATAGTCATTACCACCACGCGCGAGCTGCTCCACGGTGAGCGATAGCTGACAAAGCCGCGCCAGTCTTCATTAGAAGAGAAGTAGCGATCTGCATCCATCACCTGGCGATTCCAGTCGCCGGAAAGCCAGCCGCGCAGGTTGTCCAGCAGCGTTGGTTCTTTCACGCCCAGCGTGCGGCCGTTAACGTCAAAAGGAGAGTGTTGCAGCAGCGCCTGGTTAAACTCGCCCTGCGCCAGCGTGGAGATGGCCAGCACGTCGCTGTTGCGTAAACGTTCCAGCTGCGCGCCGCTTTGCGGTACGCCAAACATTACGCTGTTGTGGCTCAGCGCGACGCCGGTTGCGTTACCAGAGCGTCCGGCCATATCCAGCAGCGCGCCGATTTCAGCATTGCTGGGGGCGGCGGGCAGCATCAGCACAGTTTGTGAATAGTCCGCAAAGCGGCTGAACGGGAACGACGCGCCGACGAAATAGGAAAGATTTGGCAGCAGGCTAAAGTGACGCGTATGGCTCAGGTCGATCCACGAGTCATCCTCAATGCGGCTTTTAATATTGTTGTTAGTCAACACGCTGCACGGCGCGCTGGCCTTGGGTTTGATATTGAAATAGAGCTGCAGCTGGTTGTCGCCGTAAATCAGATACGGATCGAACTTCAGCGTATATTTCTCCTGGCGCGCGTCGCCGCCCAGCCGATGCCAGATGTTTTCCAGCAGGCCGACTTTATTGACCGTCAGATTACGCAAAAAGGTGCCGTTCAGGCCCACGTTCAGGAAGGATTTCTCTTCGTCGATCCAGCTTTCCGCAGGAAAACGGTAGTTCAGCTGCACTGGCACCGTTTCGCCATCCCACAAAAACAGATCGGGCGCGGCGCGGAAGTTAACTCTCAGCGCATCGTGCCAGATCCCTGTAGTCGTCAGGCTTTGATCTTTGCGCAGCAGATCGCTGAGGCGTACCGGACGATCGGTATTGATCCAGCGCGGCGCGTCGTAAGCCTTACTCATCGGAATGCTTTGCGAGGCCACAGATAAGGAATCACTGTCCACGCTCAACGGCTGCGTTAGCCGCCATGCAGCCTGCCGCAGTTCGTCGTCGCTGTTGCCAATCACCAGCATTAGCTTGTAAACCGGATTGACCGGATTATCGACCATTTGCAGCGTCGGCCCCCTCACCTGCGGCACGGTTAAGCCTGCAATGATTTCGCCCGGTCGGGCAAAGACGATGCCATTTTTCTCGGGCATCTCATTACGCAATACCGGGAAATTGATGCCGCGATAGTCGGTCTGAATGCCCATCCACGAAGAAATAGTGGCCGCCGCGCTGACTTCGCCCGGCGTCACTTCTGAGCCAAACACCATCGCTACGCTGGACGGCGTCATCCGCTGCCGATCGATAAACGGACGCGGGAAGTTGCGCAGCTTATTGCCTGTATTCAGCTGCTGGCCTTCCAGCGCCAGCGTGGTTTCCGGCAGGATGGTGACCTGGTACTGGCTGTCGCTATCGCGCTCGCACAGTAGCTGGTCTGCATCGTTGATTTTAAAACTCAGGTTATTGCTGGAAACCACCATCGCGGCCGGAATATCCAGCTGATACTCTTCGCTGGCGCTGTCGGAAGCGCTCAGCGGCAGCGTTCCCAGCGGCTGGCCGTTAAGCATCAGCTGCATAGAAGTGTTGCGTGCCGCCAGCGCTTTAGAGACTTTCAGCGACAGGTTCAGATGTGCATTCGTAATCACTTCATCCGCAGGCAGCGTAAAAACGATACCGGACTGTAGCTGGCCGCCGGTTAACAGAATGCCGTTGGTCTGGCCCATCTGTGCGACGGAAATGGTGCTGGCAAGCGGCTGGTTCAGCAAAATAGTGGCCGTGGACTGCGCATCGCCGATGGGCGGCAGCGGCGGCAAATCGCCTGCCTGACCGGTTCCGGCTGGCGGCGGGATCTGCGACAGCGCGCTGCTGTCCTGGGTAACGTTGTCGGCGGCATGGGCATGACCCAGCGTAACGATGCCAAAACAGAGAACGGCTAAAAGCTTTTTCATACAGCGCCGTCCTCTTTCGCTTTCATCGCCTGGCGTTTTGCGCGCCGGTCTTTCCAGGTCAGCCAGAACAGATCAAAAACGGTACGGATAATGGTGACCAGCGAGCGCAGCGGATTATCCTTTGGCCCTTCCGGCTTAAGCCAGGCGTCGGCGCGCGACAGCACCACGCGCACCAGTTCACGACGGCGCGACAGGGGGATTTCAGTAAACATCAAACGGATAACGCCGTTTTCTGCGCCGATAGTGCTGACAGGGAAGGAGATGGTGCCGGACTGCAACATCAGATCGACCGCTTCAATAACGTCCGTTTCATGGCGATTATCCGGTGCCGTTACCTGCGCGCCGCCCATCGACAGGTTCACCGTGGTTGAACGCGAGGAAATACCGCTGGCGTAGTGAATAATCACCGGAATTTTCACGTCAATACGGATGGTTTTACGCGTTTGCTTAGTTTCGCGCGCCACGGCAATCGCCGCCATCAGAATCACCAGGCTAAACAGCGCCCAGCCAACGTTAAGCGCGATAACGTAAGGGTCAACGCCAAAATAGTTATGCGCCACGGCGCGAATAATGCCGCTCGTGACACCCGCAATCAGCAGCGCGGCACAGATAATATGTGGACGCACGATATTAAGATCAAAGAAGCCGGTATTCAGCAGGCCGCCTTTGTCCGTAACGTTAAATTTGCCGTGCTTTGGCGAAATCATGGTTAGCAGCGTGGGAATAACCAGATGGAAAGCCATCACCGTTTCGTAAATCTCGCCCCAGAAGGTGGCGCGGAAGCGGCCATTCATACGCGAGTTAACGTACAGCGACATCACCAGATGCGGCAGCACGTAAGCAAAAATCAGGCTGGCGGAAGAGTGGATAATATTCAGGTCGAACAACAGATAAGCCAGCGGCGCGGTCAGGAAGATCACGCGCGGCAGGCCGAACTGGAAGTGCAGCATGGCGTTAAGGTAGCAAAGGCGCTGTTGCCATTTCAGACCACGGCCCAGCAGCGGGTTATCGACGCGGAAAATCTGCGTCATGCCGCGCGCCCAGCGGGTACGCTGGATAATATGCAGGCCCAGACGCTCGGTTGCCAGGCCAGCCGCCAGCGGCAGGGCCAAAAAGGCAGATTTCCAGCCGCGACGCTGCATTTTCAGCGCGGTATGCGCATCTTCCGTCACGGTTTCAGTAGCAAAGCCGCCAATCTCTTCCAGCGCGCTACGGCGGATTACCGCACAGGAGCCGCAGAAGAAGGTCGCGTTCCAGTTATCGTTGCCCTGCTGAACCGGGCCATAAAACAGTGCGCCTTCGTTCGGGATTTCCCGCGCGCCTTGCAGGTTGCGTTCAAAAGGATCGGGCGAATAGAAATAGTGTGGCGTCTGTAATAGCGCCAGCTTTGGATCTTTCAGGAAAGGCGCAACGGTAGCCTGCAGGAAAGTACGCGTCGCCACATGATCGCAGTCAAAAACGGTAATCAGTTCGCCTTTGGTGATGCGCATGGCATGGTTCAGGTTGCCCGCTTTGGCGTGGCGATTGTCGTCACGCGTGATATAGCCAACGCCAACGTCGGCGGCGAAAACCGCGAATTCGCTGCGCTTGCCGTCATCCAGCAGATAGATTTTAATCTTGTCGCGCGGATAGTCGATGCACTGGGCAGCCAGCACGGTATCTCGTACCACGTCCAGGCTTTCGTTGTAGCTCGGTACGTAGATATCGACGGTTGGCCACAGGCTGACGTCATCCGGCATGGGTTCAATCGTTCTTTTTAATGGCCAGGACGTTTGCAGATAGCCTAAAAGTAAAATAACCCAAACGTAAACCTCGGCGATAAATAAGCCGACGCCAAGGATCGCTTCGATTTCGGAATTAAAAGCCAGGGTCTCAGTCGCGCGCCAGTATATATAACGCGTTGACATCAGTGCTGAAAGAAACACCATCACCATAGAGATTTTATGGCTTTTGCTCAGCCCCAGCACAAAAAGAATGGCGATGCCGATCAGGCCGAAAATATATTGTTTCTGGCTGTCCATGGGCGTGATAACAATCACTGCGGCCAGCGGAAATAATATCAGCAGCTGCAGGTAATACAGGACTTTTTTCATAAGTCATCCTGAAAACAAAACGAGAGTTAACGGGGCGCAACAGCGCCCCGGAATGACAGGTATCCATTCCGTACGGCGAAGCCGCGTTACCGCGAGGTCAGCGGCGCCTGCATCTCGCCATCGCCCACTTTGATATCCAGCAGCGCGGCAACTCTTTTGCCGACCAGCTCAATATCGAAAGCGGCGGCGGAAACCGGGCTGAAATCAAATACGGACTGCTGTGAAGCGTTGGCTTCCGCGACGCTTTCGTCACGATTGACCACGCCCAGCAACCGGTCGCCCAGGCGCTGCTGCATAAAAGCCGTCACGTCACGGCTGATATTACGGCGGCTGTCGCTCTGGTTGAGCACGAAGAAGTGACCGGCCCGCTGATTCAGCGCGCCACCGATCATTTTGTCGTTTTCAATCTGCGGCAGCAGCGACAGCGAAGCGGTATCCGCCAGCATCACTACAAGATGTAAATCGGCAAGATCGGTCATGGCCTTTAGGGCTGGACCCGGTCCGGGCGGAAAATCAGCAACAATAACCAGGCCGGGATAGTTGAGGACGGTTTGTAAACCGCGGGCAAGAAAATGGGGGTCGGACAAATTACTTTCAAATTCAACGCGCTGCTCTTCCGACACGTCGCCGTAGGGCAACACAAAGATATTGCCGCCGGTGGTTAAGATCGACTGGCTCCAGTCCGGCGATTCCGCCGACTTCGCCACAAAACCACGGCCATCGGAAAGCGGCACGCCAAAATGCAGGCGCAGCGCGTTCTGCACGTCAAAATCAATTGCCAGTACTTTACTGCCGCCACGCGCCAGGGTATAGGCCAGGTTAGCAGCCAGCGTGGTTTTACCCACGCCGCCCTTCGGAGAACAAACACAAACTAACGGCATGAGGCAATTCGCTCCAGCAGGGGTTGTAGCAGAGTTTCTTTCGGTAACAGGGTAGCATCGCGCGGGCCGGAAGCGCTGAACAGCTGCTTAAAGCGTTCTGGTTCGGCAGGCCGGGCAGCGCCCAGCGGTGAAGCTGGCTGTGGCGAATGCGCGGCGGTATTTACCGGTAAAGCTGGCTGCTGCGAAGGCGCGGCGATATTTACCGGTGAAGCTGGCTGTTGCGAACGTACGGCATCCAGCAACGAAGAAGTTGGCGATACGCGCGCTGCTTCTGTCCGTGAAGCGGTTTGCGGTGCGAGCGTAGTATCCAGCGGCGAAGCTGACTGTTGCAAAGGCGCGGCGGTATTTACCGGTGAAGCTGGCTGTTGCGAACGTACGGCATCCAGCAATGAAGAAGTTGGCGATACGCGCGCTGCTTCTGTCCGTGAAGCGGTTTGCGGTGCGAGCGTAGTATCCAGCGGCGTTGATTTTTCGAATGGCGTCGCCTGCAATACTTCAGCAGCCCTTAATGACTCTGGCAGCACGGACTGTGCCTGTGCGGTCGGCTTGAGCGAGGCGGCAATGCTGTCCAGCAGCGAACCGCCCTGCGCGACCGGCTTGGCCGTAACAAAAGCAGCCACGCCTGTCGCAGGCGACGCAGAAATTTTCGTCACGCTTTTTTGCGGTAGCGCCGGTATAGCCGACTGATTAAAGAGATCGGCAGCAGGCTGTGGCGCGGTAATATCGGTTCGCTGGCCGTTCCCTAAGGCCGACGCTGCACCCTCGTTCATCAACTGTCTGATGATGGCCCAGTCCGTATTATCGGCATTCCGTGTCTGTTCAGACATATCTTTGAATTCGATATGGTTTGTTTGCGTTTTTTCTTTAAAACGCTGCAGGTCGTCATAACTTTTCATGGGAACGATCGCGGAGAGTGAGGAAACAAGCGGCAATATATCATACAATTTTTATTTACATCAGAATATTCTTACCGCTCACAAAAAAAGCTGAACTGGTTAATTATATTAACAAACCATGATGCGGCGATAATTACGCAGGCTATCAATCAGCCCTGTTATTATTTGCCTTAATTAAATAATTTCTCTCAGTTAATTAATCAGCATGCTGCTTTAATAACGGGCAGCGGCGGGCAGAATTACACACATTTTTTTAATCGCGCAATGCGTTAGCAGAATTTAATAAATAATATGCTGATACAGGCATTAATTTGACATAAAACACTTTTAACCGGCCCTGATACCCGGCTTTATGCCACAGCCTGAGCGCATCGTTAAGTGATTATAAAACGAACAAACTAAGTCAAATTGATCACAACCTCTGCTGGTTGCGCGTTTTTGCTAATCGATGGTACAGAAAAGAGAGGAAGTTAAGGCATCTGGCCGCAAGGTCTGCGGCCTGAAATGCATTACTCTCGCTGGGCTACCGTTATTTTTAAATATAAACGACCACCGCTCAGCAAAGGCCTGTAGCCATCCTGGCAGATACGATGATCTGCCTACGTGGTCATAATTTTGTAAAAATCTTCTCCGGTCAGGTTCACTATTTAGACTGACGGCACAGGTTGCAGCCAGTCTTTGAGGCGGGTTCCAGAAATGTTCTACACGTCATGAACAGGAAAAATTGCAGGCCGCTTTTCGACAACAGCGGCCTGCGGTTAGTTTGGCACCGGCTGTCCTTCATCCTGGTCGACGGCAAAGCAGGCAATCTGCTGGTCGCCATACTGCTTCAGGCGTGGCTGGATACTGGTGCAGGGGCCAAATCGGCGGCGGCAGCGGGCGTTAAAAGCGCAGCCCGCTGGCGGATTAAGCGGGCTTGGCAGTTCACCGGTCAGCTTAATGCGTTCGCGGCGCTCGTCCGGATTCAGCCGTGGCGTGGCGGAGAGCAGCGCCTGAGTATAGGGATGGCGCGGGTTGGCAAAAATCGCCTCTTTACTGCCGCGCTCTACGCAACGTCCCAGATACATCACCATCACCTCGTCTGCAATATGCTCTACCACCGACAGATCGTGCGAGATAAAGACATACGAAAGGCCCAGCTCCTGCTGTAAGTCCATCATCAGATTCAGCACCTGGGCGCGCACCGAGACGTCGAGCGCAGAAACCGGCTCATCGGCGATCAGCACGTCCGGATCGAGCATCAGCCCGCGCGCAATCGCAATACGCTGGCGCTGACCGCCGGAAAACATGTGCGGATAGCGATCGTAGTGTTCCGGCTTCAGCCCTACTTTCGCCATCATCGCCAGCGTCTTTTCACGACGTTCCGCTTTGCTAAGCCCGGTATTAATCAGCAGCGGCTCTTCCAGTATCTGACTGACTTTTTTACGCGGGTTCAGCGAGCCATAAGGGTTTTGAAAAACGATCTGAATCTTCTGGCGACGCAGCTTTTGCGCTGACGGATCGTGTTTCAACAGATCCTGTCCCTGATAAAACAGCTGCCCTTCCGTCGGGGTTTCGATCATCGTTAACAGACGACCCAGCGTCGATTTTCCACAGCCGGATTCACCTACTACCGCTAACGTTTTACCGCGCTCCAGATTAAAAGAGACGCCGTCCAGCGCCTTTACCGGCCGTTCCTGACCAAATAAGCCTTTTTTTACCGGGTAGTGTTTTTTTAAATCAATCGCCTGCATCAGCAGGGTGGAATCAGATGGTTGCATAAGTCGGTCTCCCGGCATCATCCAGAGGGTAATGACATTTGGACTGGCGTCCCGGAATATCACGGAGTTCAGGCTCTTCAACGCGGCAGCGATCGTTAGCGTACGGACAGCGCGGATTAAGCAGGCAGCCGTTGGGCCGATCGTATTTGCCCGGCACCACGCCCGGCAGCGAAGCCAGCCGCGCTTTGTCGGCGGCAAACTCCGGCAGCGCGCGCAGCAATGCCTGCGTATAAGGGTGGCGCGGCGCTTTGAAGATATCGGCCGCCTTACCGGTCTCTACCACCTGTCCCGCGTACATCACGATAATATGCTGTGCCGCTTCAGCCACCAGCGCCAGATCGTGGGTGATCAGGATCAGCGCCATATTTTCCTGCCGCTGAAGATCGAGCAGCAGCTCAATGATCTGCGCCTGGATGGTGACATCAAGTGCCGTGGTCGGCTCATCCGCAATCAGCAGCTTTGGCCGACAGGCGATAGCCATGGCAATCATCACGCGCTGGCTCATGCCGCCGGAAAGCTGGTGCGGATAAACGTCCAGCCGCGAGGCCGGATCGGGAATGCCTACCTGGTTCAACAGATCGATAGCCCGCTGGCGGCGCGTGCTTTTATTGCCGCCCTGATGCACCTTGATCGCTTCCATAATCTGGTAGCCTACGGTATAGCAAGGATTCAGGCTGGTCATCGGGTCCTGAAAGATCATCGCCACTTCGGAACCCACCAGCTGGCGGCGCTCTTTTTCTGAAATGCGCTTCAGGTCGCGCTGGTTGAACTCCAGCTTGTCGGCCATCACCTTGCCGGGATAGTCAATCAGCCCCATGATCGCCAGCGAGCTGACCGATTTACCGGAGCCGGACTCGCCGACAATACCAACGACCTGGCCCTGCTCAACCTGATAGCTGATGCGGTCTACCGCACGAAACGGTGCCTTCTCGTCGCCGAAATGCACCGACAGTTTGTCTACATTTAATAACGCCATCGCTGCCTCTTACTGCTTGAGTTTCGGGTCAAGGGCATCGCGTAAGCCATCGCCCATCAGGTTAAATGCCAGTACGGTCAGCAGAATAGCCAGACCCGGAAAGGTCACGACCCACCAGGCACTTTGCGCATACTGCAGCACGTCGGAGAGCATGGTGCCCCACTCCGGCGTCGGCGGCTGCGCGCCCATTCCCAGGAAACCCAGCGCGGCCATATCAAGGATGGCGTTAGAGAAGCCCAGCGAGGCCTGCACGATTAACGGCGCCAGGCAGTTGGGCAAAATATTCACGAACATCTGACGAACCGCACCCGCGCCCGCCACGCTGGAAGCGGTCACGTAGTCGCGATTGACTTCGACCAGCACCGCCGCGCGCGTCAGGCGAATATAGTGCGGCAGCGCCACAAAGGTCAGCGCGATGGAGGCGTTGACGATGGACGGCCCGAAAATCGCCACCAGCACCAGCGCCAGCAGCAGGCTCGGCAGCGCCAGCATAATATCCACCAGCCGCATGATAACCGCATCGGTGGCGCCGCCGACGTAGCCCGCGATCAGCCCAAAAATCACGCCAAAGATCAGCGACAGCACCACCACCAGGCAGCCGACCAGCAGCGACAGCCGCGCGCCGTACATCAGACGCGACAGCACATCGCGGCCAACGTCGTCGGTGCCCAGGATATAGTGCCAGCTCCCGCCATCCTGCCAGACCGGCGGATGCAGCAGCGCGTCACGGAACTGCTCGGCAGGCGAATGCGGCGCGATAAAGTTGGCGAAAATGGCGATAACAAACACCAGGACCACGTAAGCCAGGCCAATTACCGCGCCTTTGTTACGTTTAAAGTAGTGCCAGAACTCCTGGAAAGGGGTCATGGGTTTGGGTGCGGCAGGTACGCTGCCCGGATCGACTAAAGACATGCAGCCCCCTATTTTCTGTGGCGAATGCGCGGGTTGACCACGCCGTAAAGCACGTCAACCAGCAGGTTGACCAGAATGATCAAGATCGCCACCATCAGCACGCCGCCCTGCACCACAGGGTAGTCGCGCCGCTGCAGCGCATCGATCAGCCAGCGGCCAAGGCCGGGCCACGAAAAGATAGTTTCGGTCAGAATGGCACCGGCCAGCATGGTGCCGACCTGCAGGCCAATCACCGTTACCACCGGCAGCATGGCGTTACGTAACGCATGCACCACTATGACGCGCATCCGCGTCAGCCCTTTGGCGCGCGCGGTGCGAATGTAGTCTTCGCCCAGCACTTCCAGCATGGCTGAACGGGTCATACGCACAATCACCGCCAGCGGAATCGTCCCCAGCACGATGGCGGGCAGAAGCATATGCATAACGGCATCTTTAAAGTCGCCCGCTTCGCCCCACAGCAAGGTGTCTATCAACATAAAGCCGGTCAGCGGCTTGCTGTCATCCAGGAACACCGTGTCGCCAATACGCCCCGAAACGGGCGTCAGGTTAAGCTGCACCGATACCAGCATAATCAGCATCATGCCCCACCAGAAAATCGGCATAGAGTAGCCGGTCAGCGAGATGCCGACGGCGGTGTGGTCGAAGATGGATCCGCGCTTGACCGCTGCCAGCACGCCAACCGGAATGCCAACCGCGACGGCAAAAATCATCGCGCAGATGCCCAGCTCCAGCGTAGCCTTAAAGCGCGGTACAAACTCCTGCCAGACGGGAAGACGGCTTTTCAGCGAGATGCCAAGATCGCCATGCAGCACGCCCCAGACGTAAGAAACGTATTGTTGCCACAGCGGTTTATCCAGCCCCATCTGGGCCAGCAGCTGGGCGTGGCGCTCGGCGGACATGCCGCGCTCACCGGCCATAATCAGTACCGGATCGCCGGGTATCATGTGTACAAAAGCGAAGGTTAACAGGGTGATGCCAATAAACGTCGGGATGACAAGTCCCAGACGTCGGAGTATGAACTGCAGCATAATCCGGATTCTCTGTAGGTTCCCGCAGGCCGTAACCCGGGGGATTATTATTGCTCACATCTTGCGGTCGGGTAATCCCGTCCGCGACGCCGTTATCGCGTCTTGACCATTTTTGCTTCCGGACGACGGGCTGACGAACGCAGCCCACAGGGACGGATAAAGCGGCCAGCAAGCTGGCCGCTCCGGTTATTCCTGAATATCGACGTTCTCGAAGTGGTGCTTGCCTAAAGGATCGACCACGTAGCCAGTGACTTTTTTACTGACCGGCTCATACACGGTGGAGTGAGCGATAATCAGCGCAGGTGCCTGGTCATGCATCACGACCTGAGCCTGCTTGTAATATTCAATACGCTTGTTGTGATCGGCTTCGGCACGCGCCGGCTGGATCTGATCCTCAAACGGCTTGTAGCACCAGCGAGAGTAGTTAGAACCGTCTTTCGCGGCGGCGCAGCTAAACAGCGTGGCGAAGAAGTTGTCCGGATCGCCATTGTCGCCCGTCCAGCCCATCATCACGGTCTGATGCTCACCCGCTTTGGCGCGCTTCAGGTATTCGCCCCACTCGTAGGTGACGATTTTGGCTTTGACGCCAATTTTTGCCCAGTCGGCCTGGATCATTTCCGCCATGCGGCGAGCGTTCGGGTTATAAGGACGCTGCACCGGCATCGCCCACAGATCAATAGAGAAACCGTCCGCCATACCGGCCTCTTTCAGCAATTCTTTCGCTTTAGCCGGGTCGTACGGATAGTCCTGCACCGAATCGTTATAGCCCCACATGGTCGGCGGGATCAGGTTTTTCGCTGGCTGCCCTGCGCCCTGGTAAACCGCATCAATAATCGCTTTTTTATTGACGGCCAGGGTTAGCGCCTGACGCACCTTGACGTTATCCAGCGGCTTTTTCTCAACGTTGAACGACAGATAGCCGACGTTTAAGCCCGGCATCTGCATCAGGTTGATATTTTTATCTTCCTTCATGCGCGCGATATCGGCCGGATTAGGGAACGGCATGACCTGGCACTCGCCTTTTTGCAGCTTGGCGTAGCGCACGGAAGCGTCTGGCGTAATGGAGAAGACCAGGCGATCGATTTTTGGTTTGGTGCCCCAGAACTGATCGAACGCCTTGTACAGAATGCGGGAATCTTTCTGGTATTGCAGCAGCTGGAACGGCCCGGTGCCGACCGGATTGAGATCGACTTTTTCCGGCGTGCCCGCTTTCAGCATGTTGTCGGCATATTCAGACGACAGGATCGAGGCGAAATCCATCCCCAAATCGGCCAGGAACGGTGCTTCCGGACGCGTCAGCACAAAGCGCACCGTATAGTCGTCTACCTTCTCGACTTTGCTAATCAGCTTTGGCATATCCATGCCTTCAAAGTACTCATAGCTGCCGCCGGAAACGCCGTGATACTTATTGTTTTTATCCAGCTGGCGCTCAAAAGAGAAGACGACGTCATCAGCATTGAAGTCGCGGCTCGGTTTGAAATCTTTGGTGGTTTGCCACTTCACGCCTTTGCGCAGATGGAAGGTATAGGTTTTGCCATCGTCGCTGACATCCCATTTTTCTGCCAGGCCTGGCTGAATCTCCGTGGTGCCGATTTTGAATTCTACCAGCCGGTTATAAATTGGCACGGAACTGGCATCGTAAGTGGTGCCGGAGGTAAACAGCTGTGGGTTAAAGCCTTCCGGCGAGCCTTCGGAACAATAGACGAGGGTTTTGGCCTGGACGCCGGCGGCCACGGTCATGGCAATCAGGCTCAGACCCGCCAACAGCGTTTTTTTAGCCAGGGAGTTACGCATGCTTCTGCTCCAGTTGTGATGGTGTGTTGTACCTGACGGGCCTGTATTTTTTTATGTTGGCCCGTGCATGTCGCAGACGGTAGCAGCGAGTAAGTTGGCCCGTGCAGGCCGTCTGGCGACGGTAGCGAGTAGGAAGCGACGGCGCTGAGTGCTATCAGACAAATCCGTATCCTTTCTCGGCTTAGCGATCAATTTGTCAACAGTTGCAGAAAACGTCAATACGGTCGTTGGCTATTTACACAGAGTATGCGAGGCAGCAGGCAAATATAAAAAATAACCTAAAGCAGGCAATTGCAGCGCATATAATGCGCCATTAACGTCATATGCCGCTTAAAATGTCGCCGTGGAATTTTTAACCAGTGAAACGCGTTGTAAAAAAACGGCCAAAAAAATTTTCCGTAAGGCTCTTTTTTTAACGATACGCTTTGCTTATACCTGCCATCGCAGGCAAAAATTCTGCAATGGCAGAATAAAAAACGTACAGAGGCGGGCTGAAGCGGCAAAGCGAAACGCGACGCGAATTAACGGAGCGATACAGGACAGACAAGGCTTTTTTACCGCTTTTATCTGTAAAAAAAGGGCAAGGCGAAAAGGCTTAAAAGGTCAGCAACAGCATAATATGCTGACAAAAATAGCGATGCCGTTGTAGCCACGTCAGAGGCGCTGAAAAAGGCTGGCTCAGCGCGGCACGCCTGTCGCGCCGTCACACAAACGGTAAAGGCGACCTGCTCTTAATGCGAGACCGAGCGGGAAAGCGTATTGATAACGATCACCCCGATAATGATAAACGCCAGGCCAATCAGGGCGGGCAGATCCAGCCGCTGGCCTTGCCATAGCCAGGCGACCAGCGAAATCAGCACGATACCGACGCCGGACCAGATAGCATAAGCGATGCCGGTAGGTATATGTTGCAGCGTCAGAGAAAGGCAGTAAAAAGCAATTCCGTAGCAGAGCAAGGTGCCGAGGCTTGGCCAGAGCCGGGTAAAGCTCTCGGATGTTTTTAATAACGTGGTACCAATCACCTCCGCCACGATGGCGATAAAAAGCATGATGTAGTGCATGTTGACCGCTCCCCTGCTCATTCGGCTAAAAGGCTGATACGCGCGGCATATCTTGCAAGAAAATGCCGAAGGATTATTGATCCCGCACATAGCTCCTTCTTTTTCTCTGGAAATCGCTGACGCCTGCGGACAATAAAAAACCCCGGCCTGAAGGCTTCGGGGGTTTTTATCACGCAGCGACAGCGTTAAATTTTGCCGCCTGGCGCCGGCGTCTGAGCCGGATCTGCGCACCAGTTATTTGCCTGTTTGATCCCACCGTCAGGAGAAGTGTAGCCCAGGCAGCCCAGGATAGAATCGAACAGCTCAACGTGGCGATGCGTTGTGCCTACGCGCTGCTGCGCCTGTAAACGCTCAAAACGGCTTTTGTTTGCCGCATCGGCCAGATACTTATCCGAAGCCCAGACGATCATCGGCACGCGAAACTGCTCCGGTGGTGCCATCTGTCGCGGCGTGCCGTGCAGGTGCATATTCTCGCTGATCGATTCGCCATGATCGGCGGCATAAAAGACGATGGCTTTTTTGTCGCGCAGCCGGTCGAAGACGCTTTCCAGCACCGTATCCGTATAGAGCACCGAATTATCAAACGCGTTAATCAGCATCGCCTTGCTGCATTTGTCATCGACGCCCATACATTCAGGCTGATAGCGCGCAAATTCTCGCGGATAGCGCTGTGAATAAAGGTAGTGAGAACCTTTGGTGTGCAGCACAACCAGATGTTTACCGTTCGGATGGCGATCCAGCGACTTTTGCAGCTCCGGCACCAGCAGCATATCATCCACCGATTTGCCCTGGTTTTGCTTCTCGGAACCAATCTGTTCGCGAAACGCGAAGTTATCCGCATTGGTATTGTTATAGAACCAGACTTCGCTCTGCATAGCGAAAAGCTCTGAACTGAAGCCCAGCTCTTTCAGTACGGCAAAAACGTTTTGTTCCTTCAGTGTGCGGCCTGGCCCTTCATCGGTGCCGCCTTCACGGACGAACATACAGCGCAGTGAAAGCTTGGTCGCGGTGTCGCAGGACTCGCCGCGAAACGCCACCAGGTTTTTCTCGTGGGAAAGTTTTGGCGTGGTGTCGCGGTTATAGCCCAGCAGGCCCATATGGTCCCAGCGGGTAGTTTCGCCAATCACAAACACGACATAGGTATCATCCAGCCCGGCCGGTGCGGTATAGGTAAATTTCTTTGCCGGATCGAACAGGTCTTTACTGTCCATGGTTTCGTCGTAGCTGGTATAGGCAAACAGCCCCAGCGCCGTCAGCCAGTTCGAGGGCAGATAAGAGTGGGCCACCACGCCGCCGTAGCTTGGCAGATCGATATTAGTCAGCTTTTCATTGATGTTCTGCTGCTTGTCAAAATAGCGAATCGGCAGCCAGACCAGCGCGACGGCCAGTAGCAGAATGCCTACCGGCTGTAGTCGATGGCCGGGTGTTTTCAGCTGTTCAATCAGCGTCAGGCGCAGCGAGTTGCGCCAGATCAGCAGCAGCGGCAGCGCGCTGACCAGTACCATCCACAGCAGAAAATGGTAGCCAATCACCTCTTTCGACAGATCGGTATCGGTGGTCATGACCGACGCAACGATGCCGTAGCCGATCACCACGTTAAAGAAGCTCATATAATAGCTGGCCGCGACGGAAATCAGCACCAGCGCGGTGGCGGCGATACGCCAGAAAACCTTGCCGCCGAGCGACAGCAAGCGCATCAGAAAGAAGGTCAGCAGGACAATAGCGACCACTTCCGCCACGGCGGAAAGCCATTCAGAGATATTGAAATGAGCAAGAAAAGGATCAAAACGGCGGTAAAAAACTGGAATATTCAGGAAGATACCGATGTAAAACGCCAGCAAAAACGACAGTTTTTGCTGCGTCAGTGATTTTATATAGTTCATTAAACCTTTATCCCGGCGTAACTAAAAACAGAGATGAAACGCTAATCAGACCGTACCGTTGCGCCAGAGTTCGGAAAGCAGAGCGATTATCACCCGGAGAAACTTTTCCCGGACGATTCTGAAGGACGGAAGCGCCCTCATGCGTAAGCGGCGTAGTTAACCATAACGGCGAAAAAATAGCAGTTCAATTGCGCGGGATAAGGTGAAGTAAGGCCAGAGGTGGTGACAGAACCGCAACAGATTTATGCAGGCGTAGAGAGGCAGTTAGCGGGTTTTATAAAGTAGTGGCGTAGGCCAGCGGTAAGTGAGAGAAAAGCGTCCCGCGCCGGCAAGGGCACGGGACGAACGGGCTTAGTTAATGATGTTCAGCGTCACGTCGATGTTGCCGCGAGTGGCGTTAGAATAGGGGCAAACGATATGCGCAGCGTCGACCAGCTTTTTCGCTTCCGCCGCGTCCATGCCTTGCAGATGAATATTCAGCTGGGCTTCAATACCAAAACCGTTCGGAATTGGGCCGATGCCTACTTCACCTTCGATAAAAGCGTCTTTCGGCATAGTGATTTTGTCGCGACCGGCCACAAATTTCATTGCGCCCAGGAAGCAAGCAGAATAACCGGCAGCAAACAGCTGCTCGGGGTTGGTTGCTTCGCCGCCTGCACCGCCCATCTCTTTTGGCACGCCCAGCTTCACGTCCAGCACGTTATCAGAAGAAGTAGCGCGGCCGTCACGACCACCGGTAGCTTTTGCTTTGGCGCGGTAAACAACTTTTTCTAAAGACATCAGGTGACTCCTTTTAAGGATTTATAGTGTCCGCAATTAAATCGCGAACGATTTAAAATGGTATCAGTAGCTTTAACGATTCCTGTTTGGTGGGCATTGCCGCCCACCTGCCCCACGCTAGCCGTTAAGGCTATCGCGTAAGGCTTCTAACTCTTTTTTCAGCGCCTGCATCCTGTCGACGTCGCAGGCTGCGGCACAGCTGACCGCCTGCGGCAGTCCAACCGCTTTATGACGAAGCTCGCGGCCCTGGTCCGTCAGCGTCACTGCGACCTGCCGCTCATCCTTGCGCGAACGCTGCCGATTGACCAGGCCAGCGGCTTCCAGCCTTTTCAGCAGCGGCGTTAGCGTGGCCGAATCCAGAAACAGACGTTCACCAATATCGGAAACCGTGACGTCATCGCGTTCCCACAGCACCAGCATCACCAGATATTGCGGATAGGTGAGATCGAGCTGCGCCAGCAGCTGTCGATAGAGCTTGTGCAGCGCCAGGTTAGCGGAATAGAGCGCGAAGCAGAGCTGCTGGTCAAGCAGCAGTGGCGATGCCTGCGCTTTTTTGTCATCTTTATCTGTGGTCATGTCAAAAATATAGATAGCGCACTACATAATTGCAAGCAAATTTTAACTCTCGGGAGGGGAACGATGTACTCACTGGAAGAACAGGCCCGGCGTTACGCAACCAAAGCGCATGCTGAAGCGGGCCAGCGCCGCAAATATACCGATGAGCCTTATATTGTTCACCCGGCCGCCGTCGTGGAGCTGGTCAGGAGCGTGACGGATAACGAAGCCATGCTGGCCGCCGCATGGCTGCACGATACGGTGGAAGATACGCCCAGCACGCTGGCGGATATCGAAAGCCATTTTGGTGCAGAAGTTGCCGAACTGGTGGCGATGCTGACGGACAGTAAACAGCCCCAGGCAAAAAACCGTGCAGCGCGAAAGGTCGCCCATTTTCAGCACACCGCGCGGGCCTCAAAGGATGCGCAAACCATTAAGCTGGCCGACATTATTGATAATACGCGCTCTATTATTCACTTCGATCCGCATTTTGCTCGCGTTTATCTGGTCGAAAAGCGCGTACAGATCGATTTGCTGCGGGCAGGAAACGCTGACCTTTGGCAGCAGGCTTCCACCATTATCGAACGGGGAATTGAACAGTTAACGCTGGCGCCGCATCATGTGCCGCCGGTCTGGTTTACGCGCCAGCAGGAGAAATACGTATTGCAGGAATAAGCGGTACTTTCGTCCTGACGCCCACTGCTTTTTATAATATCTCTGCCGCCGCTGCGCTATCCGCAGCGGCATTTATTGGTAAACCCTTGCCAGGTAGCTACTTATAATCGTCCCCGACAAGAATAAGGGACATTATGCAAACTGATTTACTTTTTATCCGCCGTAAGGCGCTGGCTTTTATTGGCTGCGCGTTGTTTCTCGCTGCCATGATGGGCATGATTTTCATCGACGTTAGCTGGATGAATGACGGCGTTCATGAAACCTCATTTACCGAAGTTTCCCAGGAATTAATCCTGCTGGTTATTGCGCTGCTGTTTTTTCACCGTGCATATCGCCAGCCTGCGATGCGATCGACACTGGTATTAGTCGGCGGCTTTTTCAGCTGCATGTTAATCCGTGAACTGGACTTTCTGTTCGATGAAATTTCACACGGTAGCTGGGTCTGGTTTGCCCTGGCCGTTACCGCCATCTGCCTCGTTATCGCCATGCTGCACCCTAAACGAGCGATTGTCGGACTTGCTACTCTTCTGCGGCATCCGGGCTGGGGAATGATGAGCGCAGGGCTGCTGACCATACTGGTCTTTTCCCGCCTGTTTGGTATGGGGTTTCTCTGGCGGCACCTGATGCTGGATGGCTATAACCATACGGTGAAAAATATGGTGGAGGAAGGCTGTGAACTGCTGGGCTATAGCCTCTGCCTGCTGGCTTCGCTGAGCTATTTGTACAGCGACCGTATTACCCCGAAGGGAGAACTTTCCTGACGCGAGAGCCTGGCGAGCCTGTTTACCCGCCGGACTTACCAGAACACTGCAAGCCCGGCCTGATATTGCCGGGCTTTTTATCGCTTACTGCTTATAGAAAATATCGCCGGACTCGGCCTTAAGGATCTTGCCATCCGCTTTGGAAATCAACACGTAGTTGCCGCCCATATAGGTCCAGTTGGTACCCTGCTCGGGCGCGGGCAGATTACGGGTTTTCCAGTCGACAATTTCATATTTTTTAGTGCGGTAACGATCCGGCACCACGCTGCCGATGGCAAAGCGCTGGAAATCTGCAAAGAAATACTGAATCTCATAAGGATGAGCCGGATCGCGCTGAGGCGCGGCCGTTTCGCCCGACGGCGTTTGCGCCTGTGAAGGCGTCTGCGCTTCTGGCGCAACCGGAGCCTGGGCTGCCGGACTCTGCGGCGCTGTTGCTGCCGGGTCTTGCGAAGCTGGCGCATCCGTTGCTGGCGCTTGTGCATCCGGCGCGGCGACGGCTGAATCCTGCGCGGCTGGCTGGCTATCTTCGGCGAAAGCCGTTGACACTAACGGCATTGCCGCAAATAAAAGGGCTGAAAACAGAACGTGCTTACTCATGAGTTTCTCCGCTGAGAAAATTGATTATCAGGTGGCACCAGTCAGCGAGGAAGCGCCACTTCGTCACGCGCACATTATCTCTTCTTTCCGGGCAAGGGAAGCAGGAAAGCGGCTCTTCTTTCGCCAGGCTGTTTAAATCGACTTTTTAATCGGCAGGCTTGCCAGCGGCTTGATCTCTTTCAGCACAAACATGCTTTGCATCTCTTTAATACCGGGCAAGCGGCGAACCACCGACATGGCAAAATCGGCGTAGGCGTCAAGATCCTGCGCCACGACCTGCAGTAAGAAATCCGCATCGCCGCCAATGCTATAACAGGAAACCACCTCCTCCAGCGCGGTTACCTCCTCTTCGAACTTGCGTGCTTCGGCCTCGCTGTGGCTGTCGATAACAACCCGCACGAATACCATCACGCCCAGCCCAATCTTTTTGCGGTTCAGTACCGCTCGGTAGCCCTGAATCACATCATCCTCTTCCAGCTTACGTACTTTACGCCAGCAGGGTGAGGCCGACATACCGCTCTTTTCCGCTAAAACCTGATTAGTGATGCGAGCGTCATCCTGCAACAGCTTCAGGATTTTGATTTCTGCCGCGCCAAGCGTCATAACGAGTCATTCCTTTCTTTTTTTAGCCTCTATCGGGTTATTTTTTCCTGATACTGTTTATTAAGCAAGCAATAAAGGCAGCACTTTCCCGCTTTTATCAGGCAAAATAGCTTCACTTAATTAATAACGTTATTTCAAAAGGTTACGCACATCCTCACCCTCCGTTAAAAGTACGGAAAAACGGGATGCAACAATTTAAAAAGAAATGCCACCACCAGGGAATGCCTTAAAAGTCAATAAAGCGATTACTATCCCCTCAGTAAGGAGTAAAGATGAAATTCGACGCCAGCCAGCATCGCTGCACGATTATTATTGATAAAGATTTGCCAGCCGGACTGGCCATCAACGCCGCCAGCGTTATCGGCATCAGTTTTGGTCGTACCACGGAAAATCTGGTTGGGCCAGACAGGCAAAGTATGGATGCCGTTAACTACCCCGGCGTCATCTACAGTCCCCTGCCTGTCCTGCTGGCCTCTGGCGAATATATTCAGGAATTGCAGCGTATTGCTAAAGAGGAAGCGATTTATGCCATGCCTTTTAGCGCGCTGGCGCAATCCTGTAAAACCTATGATGAATATGGCGCAAGGATTTCTTCTGTCAGCAGTGAAGAGATAGAACTGGTCGCAATAGGGCTGATTGGCCCTAAAAAGAGAATAACCAAACTGACCGGTAACCTGGCTCTTTTTAAATAGGTATCCTGCATTCGTATCTTCTCAGGAAACACATATAAAACAATAATTTATTTTCGGGACAAACTTTCTCCTATATCGCCGCGCTGGGCCTGGCGGCCGCTATTCCGGGTCCCGGTACGACCGCGCTGGTCGCACGCAGCGTTAGCGGCGGAGCAATTACCGGCTTCACGATGCTCAGCGGACTGATTCTGGGCGATCTTATTTATCTTTCCACTGCCGTATTCGGTTTAGCGGTGGCTGCACACAGCTTTACTCCGTTATTAACGTTAATTAACTGGGCGGCGCTATCCGGCAGCCAGGCAGGCACTCGACAGGCGTTAACAATAAATAGCGGCATCGGGATGATGCTTTCATGTTGTCCCGACACAACATCATCCTGTCCGTTTTTGGCCTTACGCCAGCCTGCACTCCGCGTCATGATTGTGTTCCCGCTATCCCCTGCCGGAGTTGAAAATGACCAGTACCGCCCTTTTAGTAATTGACGCTCAGCAATCCTTCTATCATCGTGGCTATCAGGAAACGGCGGAAACACCTGCCTTTGAGCAGCAGATCCGCAAGCTGATTGCGGGCTGCCAGCGCCGGAAAATTCCAGTTATAGATGTGTTTCATCTCGAAGAGGACGGGCCGTTTTCGCTGGCTTCAGGTTTGGTAAAGCGCCTGCCCTTCCTCGATCATCACCCCACGCTAAGGGTACAAAAGAAAGTGCACAACGCGCTGACCGATTCCGGGCTGGCGGCATGGTTGCAGGAACATCAGATAAAAAACCTGATCGTTAGCGGATTACGTACCGAGCAGTGTTGTGAAACAACGGCACGTGTTGCCTCCGATCTGGGCTATCACGTCACCTTTGTAACCGAAGCGACGCTGACCTTTCCGATTACGCATAATGGCATCACGCTTGATATTGCAGATTTACGCCATCGCACCGAAAGCGTGCTGATAAACCGCTTTGCCACTATTGCTACCGTTAAGCAGTGCTTACACGCCCTGGCATAAAGCTATTGCTAAAAAGGATCGAAAACATGGCTATTCCCGTTTGGTTTTTGACGCTGCCGGGCGTCATGACGCTCGATATGACCGGCCCGGCAGAAACGCTACAGCTGGCCGGTGACGCGTTCGAACTGCGCTACATCGGGCCAGAGGAAAGCGTGATGACCTCAACCAGAATGACCGTCAGCCAGCTTGAGCCATTGCCGGAAAGCTTACCGGAAGGAAGCTTGCTGATTATTCCGGGCATGGCGGATTCCAGCGTCGATTTCGATACGCCCGCCAGCGTTAAAGCACGTAACTGGCTGACGCGCATGCAGCCAATAATCCATGCCGGACGGATTACGCTGGTTTGCATCTGTTCAGGATCTATCCTGGCGGCGCGCAGCGGTCTGCTTTATAACGTGCAGTGCACCACGCATCATGAAGTGATCGAGCGGCTAAGAAGCGCCGAACCGACCGCCATCGTGAAGGAAAATCGCATTTTTGTGGAAGATAACGGCATCTGGACCAGCGCAGGTATTACTGCGGGAATCGATCTGGCGCTGCATCTTATCCAGCGTCTTTGCGGTTCGCAGGCTGCCCTTAACGTAGCGCGCGAAATGGTTGTCTGGTTTCGCCGTTCGGATGACGATCCACAGCTTTCGCCGTGGTTGCGCCATCGCAATCATATTAATCCAGCCATCCACCGCACCCAGGATTTGCTGATTGCCCAGCCGGAGCGCGTTTGGCCGCTGGAAGAGATCGCCAACCGCGTTCACGTCAGCGCACGCCATCTGACGCGCCTGTTCAGACAACATTTAGGCATAAGCGTGCGGGAATATCACGAGCAGCTAAAACTGGCGATGGCGAAGCAGCGGCTGCAGCAGGGCGAAGGCACAGAGAAAGCGGCCCTGGCGGCAGGATTTACCTCATCGCGTCAGTTAAGGCGGGCCATTCAGCGCTGGGCGAACTAGCACGGCCTTCTTTATGTGGCGTGGCCCTGTCTGCATACGGCGTTTCAACAGGGAGTTGCGCTATATTTTTTCGCCGCGTTGACCGGATGACGGCAGGGCAGTCACCCTTCCCGCTAACTCACAAAGTGGCGCTTATCAAGCTTGCGTAATCCCATCGCCAGCAGCAGACTGCCCAGCAGCGTGCTGGCAAAGACCAGCGGAATATCCAACAACGGATGACTGGTATGGTCAAAATGATGGGTACGGATAAAGTGAATGAACAGCGCGTGAAAACCGTAAATTGGCAGTGAATAACGCGAGATAGTGCCCAGAACCGGTAAAATTCGCTCATTTAAGGTGTTTTTAAACAGCACCAGCAAACTCACCGCGGCGATAAAGACCACCGGGCCGCAATAGAGATACCAGGTATCGGCAAACGCGCCGTTAATCGCCGTCTGCTGTTTAGTGCCCATCGCAATCCCCGCCACGCAGGCAATAAAAATCACGCCGGCAGCCCAGCTAACACCGCGACCACGGGTATCCATGGTGCCAATCGCCCTGCCAAACAGCGCATACAGCACGTAATAGAAGCTGTCGCCGTTGATATAGAGATTGAGCGGCAGCCAGTGAAAATTACCGATGGATTGATCGACCGTATTAGGATTGGCCAGCACTGCCAGTATAAGCGTCACCACGGCAAGGTAGCCCGCACGCACGTTTTTTACCTGAATCAGGGGTGAAAGCAGATAAACAGCGATAATGGCGAAGAAGAACCACAGATGATAGAAAACGGGCTTTTGCAAAAGCATGCGAACAGAAATGCCCTGGCTGATTGGCGTTAGCCAGGTGATATAAAGCAGCGCCACCGCGCTGTAGAACACCAGGCAAAGGACAATACGCAGAAAATGGCGGCCCTGAGCGCTGCGTTCGCCAAAAAACAGATAGCCTGAAATCATAAAAAAGACAGGTACGCAGACGCGCGAGGCGGAATTCAGCAGATTAGAAAGATCCCATGTATGTTCTCCCACTACCGGCGCGTTGGTGATGTACCAGGTCGTGGTGTGGATCATGATTACCATCAGGCAGGCCACCGCGCGCAGGTTATCTATCCAGGCAATCTTCTGCTTCATTTTGCTCCTCGTTTCGCATTAATGCGTATCAGAGGGTAGCCGGACGGTGCATATTCAACAACTTGCGGCAGATGAATTCAGACCAGGCCGTAAAAAAACGGATAGAAAAACATCAGGCCTTCTGATTTTTTTGCGGTTTTCCCTTTCCGGCGTCATCTTTCTTCGCCATCACGTCAGGCACTTTTACTGACTAACCGACGGTCAAAGGGTATACTGACGCCCACTTTTAAAACCGTCTCGCGTGCGAAAACAACATGCAAAAGTTTGATACCAAGACATTTCAGGGTCTGATCCTGACCTTACAGGATTACTGGGCACGCCAGGGCTGCACTATTGTGCAACCGCTGGATATGGAAGTCGGCGCGGGTACCTCTCACCCGATGACCTGCCTGCGCGCGCTGGGGCCAGAGCCGATTGCCGCCGCCTACGTGCAGCCTTCACGTCGTCCTACCGATGGCCGCTACGGCGAAAACCCAAACCGCCTGCAGCACTATTATCAGTTCCAGGTGATTATCAAGCCTTCACCGGACAATATTCAGGAACTCTATCTCGGCTCGCTGAAAGAGCTGGGGATGGATCCGACCATCCATGACATCCGCTTTGTGGAAGATAACTGGGAAAACCCAACGCTGGGCGCGTGGGGCCTGGGCTGGGAAGTCTGGCTGAACGGCATGGAAGTGACGCAGTTCACCTATTTCCAGCAGGTTGGCGGCCTGGAGTGTAAGCCGGTCACTGGCGAAATCACCTACGGCCTGGAGCGCCTGGCGATGTACATCCAGGGCGTGGATAGCGTTTACGATCTGGTCTGGAGCGACGGCCCGCTGGGCAAAACGACCTACGGCGACGTGTTCCACCAGAACGAAGTAGAGCAGTCCACCTATAACTTCGAATATGCCGACGTTGATTTCCTGTTCACCTGCTTCGAGCAGTACGAGAAAGAGGCGCAAAGCCTGCTGGCGCTGGAAAAACCGCTGCCGCTGCCGGCCTATGAACGCATTCTGAAAGCGGGCCACACGTTTAACCTGCTGGACGCGCGTAAGGCCATCTCCGTCACCGAACGCCAGCGCTATATTCTGCGTATTCGCACCCTGACCAAAGCCGTGGCTGAAGCGTACTATGCGTCTCGTGAGGCGCTGGGCTTCCCGATGTGCAATAAAAAATAAGAGGCAGCCATGACTGAAAAAACGTTTCTGGTGGAGATCGGCACCGAAGAGCTGCCGCCGAAGGCGCTGCGTAATCTCGCCGAATCTTTTGCCGCCAATTTGACCGCCGAGCTGGATGCCGCAGGCTTAACGCACGGTGAAGTAAACTGGTATGCCGCGCCGCGCCGTCTGGCGGTAAAGGTTGCCAGCCTGAGCGCCGCGCAACCCGACCGCGAAGTTGAAAAGCGCGGCCCGGCTATTGCCGCCGCGTTTGATGCCAACGGCGTCGCCACTAAAGCCGCAGAAGGCTGGGCACGCGGCTGTGGCATTACGGTAGATCAGGCCGAGCGCCTTAGCACCGACAAAGGTGAATGGCTGCTGTATCGCGCACACGTGAAAGGCGAAAGCGCGCAGTCGCTGCTGCCAAACATGGTCGCTACCTCGCTGGCGAAGCTGCCGATCCCTAAGCTGATGCGCTGGGGCGATTCCGACGTGCAGTTTGTCCGTCCGGTGCATACCGTTACGCTGCTGCTGGGCGAGGAGAGCATTCCGGCCACTATTCTGGGCGTTGATTCTGCACGCACCATCCGCGGCCACCGCTTTATGGGCGAGCCGGAATTCACTATCGATAACGCCGATAGCTATCCGCAGATCCTGCTGGAGCGCGGCAAAGTTCAGGCTGATTTCGAAGCGCGTAAAGCGCAGATCAAAGCCGATGCCGAAGCCGCCGCGCGCAAGATTGGCGGCCACGCCGACCTGAGCGACAGCCTGCTGGAAGAAGTAACCTCACTGGTTGAATGGCCGGTGGTGCTGACCGCGAAGTTTGAAGAAAAATTCCTGGCCGTGCCTGCCGAAGCGCTGGTTTACACCATGAAGGGCGATCAGAAGTACTTCCCGGTCTATGACGATGCGGGCAAGCTGCTGCCAAACTTTATCTTTGTGACCAACATTGAATCGAAAGATCCTGCGCAGATTATTGCCGGTAACGAAAAAGTGGTGCGTCCACGCCTGGCCGATGCGGAGTTCTTCTTTAATACCGACCGCAAAAAGCGTCTGGAAGATAATCTGCCGCGTCTGGAAACGGTACTGTTCCAGAAAGAGCTGGGCACGCTGCGCGATAAAACCGATCGTATCCAGGCGCTGGCGGGATGGATTGCCGGGCAGATCGGGGCTGATGTCAATCACGCCACGCGCGCTGGCCTGCTGTCCAAGTGCGATCTGATGACCAACATGGTGTTTGAGTTTACCGACACGCAAGGCGTGATGGGCATGCACTATGCGCGACATGACGGCGAAGCGGAAGACGTGGCGGTAGCGCTGAACGAGCAGTATCAGCCGCGCTTTGCGGGTGACGATCTGCCGTCCAGCCCGGTTGCCTGCGCGCTGGCGATTGCCGATAAGATGGATACGCTGGCGGGCATTTTCGGCATTGGCCAGCATCCAAAAGGCGATAAAGATCCGTTTGCGCTGCGTCGTGCCGCGCTGGGCGTGCTGCGCATCGTGGTTGAAAAGAACCTGCCGCTGGATCTGCAAACGCTGACCGAAGAAGCGGTGCGCCTGTATGGCACTAAGCTGAGCAACGCGAAAGTT
>Ga0153980_1000086_pt1 | contig 59598 bp, 47 predicted proteins | sample TSGA064MetaG_FD_104722 | JGI IMG/M metagenome (GOLD analysis project Ga0153980, IMG submission 104722) | Attine ant fungus gardens microbial communities from Georgia, USA - TSGA064 MetaG | ecosystem: Host-associated > Fungi > Mycelium > Unclassified | place: USA: Georgia, Magnolia Springs State... | reverse complement strand
TGCACTCAAATATGCAAAGATTTAGGTCTTCATAGAAGTGGTAAGAATTTATATCAGTGGATTAAAGTTTATGAAACATATGGGGAAATAGGTTTTCTTCCCATCAGAAAAGATTCCTCCTTAATAGGTCAGTGTTTTATTTACACTGTCTACTTTAGAGGAATCATATCACTCATCTACTCCTTAACATCAGTAATTCTAAAGAATCCTTGTATTTACTATTCACTTTGAGTGTGTTGTGAAATTCATGGAAACCTAACTCTGACTCTACTCCTAGATATTGTTAGGCATATAAATATATAAAATTTTATTATAAAGCTCTACTAAGGTTTAATAAGTTTACCTTGTTGTAATATATTTAACATCTGTGTATTCTAAGAGGCTATCCTGTGTAATTGTTAATTCCATTTGCTTGAACAATCTATGCACGATGGTTAATACTTGAGTCTACATTAAACGCATGTAAAGCGTTAACGATAGATGTTCCTCCTGCACTTATTTCGGAGTAATAACTTACGCTTATTGTATAGTATTTAGGATAATACAAGATCCTGTGACTGTGACTGATGTTAACCATCCCTTGACTGGTATAAAGTCATTGCCAGGTTGCACTGTGTTACGATGATTACGTCCATTTAAAGCGTCCGGGTCTGTAATGTAGCCGGGTGTAGCTTTCAAAAATCGTTGCCAACGCCAACCTAAGCTTAATGGATAATTCTTCCCGTTTTAAGATTGATGTGTGCGAATACTATCTAAAATAATTATGATCTTTCATCAACTTAGCGACTTACTAAGCCTCGTTTTGTTCCCCTTTAGTAAAGCGAGAACCTCCACTTTTTGAATAACAGATTACTACTGAAATGGATTGAAGGTTTTCAGTCATTAGCTCCGTCTCCAGCATGCCAGCCATTTCGGTTCAAGAGTAATTTCTACACAGCTTCAACATCATCCACAGCGAAGTGGAATGACACTTATTGTGGATAAACATAATAGCCGAAGCATCGTTAGCGGTATTATGAACCGTGATAAAACATGGTGCCGTGGGGTGCGATGCTTTAATGCTGTACTTGTCACTTGATACTAAAGTTTATTTTCTGTTTACGGACTCTATTTAAATATATTTGCATCGTAGCTAGTAAACTCTTAAATTCAGTGATATCTTTTGAAAGATGGACAATACACTGCAGCTTTACTTGTATAATTTTTTATTTTTCGCAGTAGTTAGTTATAGTTACTCTCACGGCTCTTATTATCATAAATTGTCCAACACAAGAGACAACCAAATAAAAGCCCAAAGCTAATACTTTGAACTTTGTCAACAATTAATTCAAACAATAATGCTCTCTAGATCTGACCAGAACGCATTTAAGCGTTCCTATTTGATTTTAGTTTATCCTGTAAATACTGTTAAAGTCGTTTTAACGCTTATGAAAGCGTCTCAACAGTAAACTGAAAATAATACAAATACTATCGTTGCAACTCAAGAACTAATAAATACAAAAAAATATGGAACATAAGAAAATAGTAGCTAAAGATGAAAAGTTAAAGAAATTTATTAATCTATATTTTGTTAGACCAATTATCAAAAAATATGCTTGAGGAAAAAAATTGCTTTAAAAAAAGAGAAAGAATTTATAGCCAAGGAAGAAATGAAAGAAATTATATAGACTGTAAAGGACTTTGACTTCGACAGTGAAAGTATAGAAACCACAAGAAAACTTCTCCATCGCATCATTAAAAGCATTGAGGTATCAATAGAGAAGATACTTCTTGTATTTTATGATTAATCCACTACGGCAATTCATTTCCTGCTGAACGATAAATATCATACCATTCTTGTCTCGTTAAAGAAATGGTGGACGCCTTGGCGATTTCTTCCAAGCGCTTATGATTCATACTTCCTACAACTACTTGCATTTTCAGTCGTAAAATCCAAGCAGTGGCAATAGCTGTATTAGTGGCACCTTTATTTGCAGCCACTTCATTTATTTTTAAGTTTAGTTCTGGAAATTTTTCATTATCTAAAAACACACCTTCAAAAAACCCATATTGATACGGTGACCAAGCTTGAACGGTAACATCGTGCAGGCGGCAATATTCTAAAATTCCACCATCATGATTTACACTGGCACTATTGGTCATATTTGTATTTAAACCAGCATCAATCATACCTGTATGCATAATACTAAATTGTAATTGATTAACAATTAGTTTTTGATCTACATATTTTTGTAATAAATCCATTTGCATCGGAGTTTGATTACTGACCCCAAAATATTTTACCTTCCCGCTTCTCTCTAAGTAATCAAAAGCTTCTGCTACTTCTTCTGGTTCCATCAAAACATCCGGACGGTGTAATGCTAAAACATCAATATAATCGGTTTGCAGTCGTTTTAAGCTATCTTCTGCTGATTTTATGATATGATCTTTAGAAAAATCAAATATCTTTAGATCAGGACGAATACCGCATTTTGTTTGGATTAAAATTTGTTCCCGTTTAAACGATGTTTCTTTCAAAGCCCTTGCGAATATTTCTTCAGATGCTCCTTTACCATATATATCCGCATGGTCAAAAAAATTAATCCCCTGATTAATAGCAGTTTCTATCACCGTTGTAGCCTCACGATCTGTTAGCTGCGCCATTCGCATACAACCAAGTGCAATATCTGTTGCCATTAATTCACTTTTTCCAAGGTTAATTTTATTCATTTTATTCCCTCCAGTAGTATTAGGTTACCTGACAACCCTTCATTTAAACGTTCATATATTTAAAGTTACTTAACTGAACCCATTACTTTTAAAGCTAGTCCTGTTATTATTTTACACTTTTTTATAAAGGATTGTAAACGTTATAATCAAATTTTATTCTAAAAAAACCTGAGAGTGCTAATCACCCCCAGGTTTTTAAAAAAATTGAAAACCAGAGTGCATACTCTGGTTAACAAATCTTTATTAATGGGCCCATTAATAAAGGATTATGCTTCTTCAACCGTCACGACTTTACGTCCTTTGTATTCTCCACAATCAGGGCAAATACGGTGAGATAATTTCATCTCTCCACAACTTGGACATGCTACCATTCCTGGTACTTCTAATTTGAAGTGAGTACGTCGTTTACGCTTTGCAGTTTTTGATGTTCTTCTTTGTGGTACAGCCATCTTGACACCTCCTAATTTATCACGCTCAACTCCGAAACCTTTTATTAGCCATTGCTTACCGCCGTTTAGACTAGTTACACTCTATCCTTACAAAGACGAATTAATGGAATGAAAAGTAATTCCTTTTATTTATCTTGCGTATCATCTAGCAATTTTGATAAAACAGCTAGGCGCGGATCCACTTTTTTAGGCTTTGTAGTTGACTCGTGAAAATCTTCTTCTGATTCTAATTCGATTCCTTGCTTTTTCAACTTTTCATATGCGCCTTCCTTCACAACACGCAAAGGCTTTTGCAAAAGAATGTTCTGCAAAATAACAGGAGCTAACTCTAATGTCGATCCAGTCACTAGGTACTCGTCATCCCCTTCTTGATAAGTGTCGCTATCTAAAGTGAAGACCTCAATGGTATTCACACTAAACGGATATTCCACGTCATCAAGAGTTAAGGCACAAGGTAATGTCATAACCCCTTCAATACAAAGGTTAAACACGATTTTCTTTCCTTGTATTTGACCTGTTCCTGTCACTTTAATTTTAGACAATTTACGAATTTCATCATTTTGCTTCAGAAAATCAGAAAAATCAACTAATTCATTAATCTCAAATATTTCTGAACCATGTTTTTTTATTAGTTGAGCAATCGCCCATTTCATTACAATCACCTCTAATGGCAACAGACTACATTATACATACTTTTTCCTTCTCTGTCAACAATAGCATTCAGGATATTTAACAACTGTAGTCTTGTTATTTTATTAGCTTATCTTCAAGCTTAACTTTCTATCTTTAATATAACCCACCACTCATATTAATATCGCCTTTTTTTTGATATAATAAGATTTATAGAGATTAGTTTCAAGTATCAGTTTATATTTATTCTCTTTCAGAGCTAACAAGATCGCCAAGCTCCGTGAAATCTGTAAAATTAATCTACTCTCTTAGCTATTATTCAATTTAGCAATCTTATTTTTATTATGGACGGTGAGACGATGAAAGCATTAGGCTTAATCGTTGAGTATAATCCTTTTCATAACGGTCATCTCTATCACTTAAAACAAAGCCTAAAGCAATCCCAGGCTGAAGTGGTGGTCGTGGTGATGAGTGGACACTTTACTCAACGGGGAGAACCTACGATTCTTGATAAATGGACGCGAACAAAGTTAGCCTTAGAACACGGAGCTGACTTAGTTATTGAGCTGCCCTATATCTACAGCTGTCAGCACGCTGAGCTGTTTGCTAAAGGTGCCATTTCTATTTTAACACACTTACAAGTAAATGCGCTTATTTTTGGAAGCGAAAGCGGAAGTATTTCTGAATTAATTGGATTAGAAAATTTAATTCGCCTTCCTGAATTTCAGCAAAAACTAAAGACTTATATTAAGACAGGACTTAGTTTACCAAAAGCTCAAGCTTTAGCATTGATTGACTTTCAACAAAAATCTGAGGTTATTACAGCTCCAAACAACACGCTAGGACTTTATTATATTAAAGCGATCCGTGAACTTAACAGTCCGATTACAGCTCAAACCTTGACTCGAATCCATAGTGATTATCGCGATATAACGCCCACACACCATCAAATAGGAAGTGCCACATCGATTCGACGTTTAAGAGAAAAACAACTAGATTTTGCTTCATATGTTCCAGATAATGTCCAACATTATTTAAGTCGGCACTTTCAAGAGGTAAAAACATTCCATACTTGGGAGAATTATTTTCCTTTCCTTAAGCAAAGTGTACTAACTTTAACTCCTAACCAACTTAGACACATTCATGATATGGAAGAAGGACTCGAGCATCGTTTTTACTCAGCTGCACTTAAAAGTCTAACATTCTTTGAATTCATAGAAATAGTTAAAACCAAACGTTATACCAGAACTAGAATCCAACGGATATGTACTCATATTTTAACGTACACACTAAAACAGCAGATGAAAGACTTTGAATTACACAAACAAGCACCTTATATTCGACTTTTAGGCTTTTCAACAAAAGGTAAGCAGTATTTAAAAAAAATAAAAAAAGAAATTGCAGTACCCATTTATAGTAAATTTGAAGCAAAAGGGCATCCACTACTGAAACATGAACAAAAAGTCACAGCGGCATATAGTGCTATTTTACCTGAACCACACTGTACAAATTTAAATGTAGCAGAATTTTCTAACAATCCCATTCAATTTGAAAAAGCTAATCATTAACTTTCTTGTAAATTCAAGGTATAATAATGCTAACTATTTAAGTTAATATTATAAGGAGGATCATACCATGAATGTAAAAGAACAAATTAAACATGAATTAAACCAATTACTGGATCCTAGTACAAAGAAAACGTTAGGTGAAACTAAAGGTATCCGCCACTTAAATATAGATGAAGAGCAATCCATGGTTACAGCCATTGTTGCCATTCATCAAACAGGGGAAGACGATGAAAAGATATTAACGCGGCAAATGGCTAAAATTATTAAAATCGATCATCATTTCAAAGGCTTCAAACTACAATTTGAAACTTTAGCTCCCCCTTCCAAAACCCAGAAAAAAACGACTCATTACATCGCTATTACCTCTGGAAAAGGTGGCGTAGGTAAATCAACAGTAAGTGCCAATTTAGCTGTTTCCTTAAAACGATTAGGAAAAAAAGTGGGCCTCATTGATGCTGATATCTATGGCCCTAGCCTTCCTCAAGTTTTTCAAATGACAAAACCTGAACTACTGGTAACCAACGAAAATAAAATTATTCCTCCAACGGCTTTAAATATTCCGCTTATTTCAACAGAGTTTTTATTGGAAGACAATAAACCTCTTATGTGGCGTGGTCCTATGCTTAATCGAATGCTATCTCATTTTTTTAAAGATGTAGCTTGGGATGATGATTTTGATTTTATGTTAATCGACTTACCTCCTGGAACTGGGGATGTCGCAATGGATATTCAAAAACTAATCCCTAATGCATATGTTCTCATTGTCACTACGCCTCATCCAGCTGCTGCCCATATAGCCGCAAAATCAGGTTACATGGCAGAATCATTAGGTCATCAAATTCTAGGTGTCGTTGAAAATATGGCTTACTACCTGAATCCAGCCAATGGAGCTCAAGAGAAAATATTTGGATCAGGTGGTGGTTTAGAAGTGGCCAAGCAACTAAATACTGACGTTCTTTCTTCCATCCCCATTGGTCAACCTAATGAGAATAAATCTTCCATCTTTGCAATTCATGAAGAAATCGGTATATGTTACCTAGGGCTCGCAAATAAAATTATAAAAGCTGTTAAATAAGGAATTAAGCTCAATCAGCAGGTCTTATTTCACATATTTAACATTTAAAATATCCAATTAGAGTTATTAACATTGTTATGAGACCAAGTTTAAAAACCTTTCATCAAAATGAAGCTGACAAATTTCAGCTTCGTTTTGATTTTAAGCGATTTACAAATTCAGAAACTATTATGTCTATGTAGCTAGAAACAATAAATTATCCCGGAGTGCTAAAGTGAACCTAATTTTCTTTTTGAATAAAGTTTTCTTGAATGTCCTCAATAATAGGATTCAAATAATGAACTAGGAGATAACATAAAGGACTAAATAAAAATAAAATGATGAAATCTGAGTAAAAATACATGGCCACTAAAATCAAAAAAAAGATGCTTAAAACTCCTAAGGTTAATTTTATTTTGCAGCATATATAATAGAGACTTAGCCTTAACAAATCTCTTGTTCTAAACTTAAATTTAGCATTTATAATCAGCATATAAGTGATGCTTATAGTGCTAATTGACAGTAAGATAAGTAAAATGATCGTTAACTTAGAATTAAGTGCCAGGTAATAGTCAAAGCTGAAGGTAAAGATAAAAAAGAGCATGCAGAATGGTGTCCAAAATTTAAGCGTATCTAAAAAATTTCTTTTATAATAGTACCTAAAATCAGAAAATGTTAAAGAATCTTCTTTTTCTTTATTCCGCTCCCTATATTTAATCATGCAACAACATAAGGCTGTTAAACTTGGACCGAGAAAGCTTGCTGGAATTAGATTGGAAAGGCTAGGCTCAAGCAAGAGTAACCAAACAAACGGAATAATACATCCTACTATAAAATATAGATTCATCATTAAAAAAAAGTAAATACCGTTGGTGATATCAGAAAAGATACCCGTTCCAAATTCTCGACTTTCCCTCACGTTCATCACACTCCTTCTAGTAGCTTATTAATTTGGTATCATCCCAACCTTCATAAATTTGTTTTTCTTCGGTAATCACATAAAATTCAAATAAGCTCAGTTCATTTTTAGTTAAACTATATTCAATTGTTAATTCATTGTTGACGACTTTAAAAGTTTCAGTCTCAATCTTAGGCATGGAGGCGTCACGAATGATTTCAATTTGTTCTCTACTTGGAAAGCGGGGTCTTCCCAGTTGGCGCCAACATCCCCAAGCATTACCATACTGCTCGCTGACAACCGTCCTTTTAAGAAAAACTTGCTTGCCGACAATGGGTAGTGTGATTTTGACTGCTTTTTCATGACCAGCACCTTTTTCAGCAGACTCATTCCAAGCAATAAACGCTAAATTTCCATCTGTTTTTTGAACTACATGAGTTTGATCATCACGATATAAAACAGGCCCAGATAACTTGGCAAAGAACTGGTAGAGATAATAGGTTGGCTTTTTAATCTGATAATAGGCTAACAGGCCAAAACCACCATGAAATAAACTTTTAGGAATATCCTCTTCTTCAAACACATCACTAAATGTCCAATAAGAGAAGGAGTCAACCCATTCCCCTCCTTGGCTGATGACTTTCGCTAAATAAGTCGCATTATAAGCTGTATCATGAATTTGGTTAACTGGCTTATATGACGTGTTAAACTCGGTTATATGAACAGGTAGATTAGGCTGGTTTGAATGACTTAAGTACTCTCGTCCTGATTTAAAGTCTTTTAATAACGACTCACTGGGTTGTAAATCTTGATACACACCGAAAGGAATCTCTTCACCTTGAAGGGAGGTATAAGCATGCCGTGAAAGAAAATCAACAGGAACTGCTTCCCTTTCACAAAAATCTAAAAACTCTTTTAGCCAGTAGTCTGAGCCTCCACAAATAGCAGGTCCTCCAACTTGAATATCGGAATGAATCCTTTTAATAACCGTTGCAGTTTCTTGATAAAGCTTAAAGTAAGCTTCCATATTAGCGTCTTTCCAAAATTTGCTTAAATTAGGTTCGTTCCAAACTTCAAAGGGCCAGGATAACACCTCAACTAGTCCATATCGCTCGATAAAGTGAGTCACTAAGTTAAAGATGAGCTGGCGCCATTTCTCATAATCTTTAGGAGGCGTAATATTTCCTTCCCACCAAAAGACGGTCTCGTCCGATGAAGATAACTGTTTCGGCATAAAACCAAGCTCAACAAAAGGTTTGATATTTAGCTCTAAAAATGAATCAAAAATTTGATCAATATACGTAAAATTGTATAAAACTTTGGTTTTACCCTTCCACTCATATTCACGATAAATCCCAATATCATCACAGAGTAAACCATGTCCGCGAATATATTTGAAGCCAATCTCTTTCTGAACAGTTCTTAAAGCGTCTAAATACTCTTTTCTTAAAGCTAAGCTAAGCCTACCAGTTCCAATACAGTAGCGCCAGTTTTCATTAATTTTTTTAATGTTGTTAGTCGATACCTTAATTTCTTTCATCATATTACCCTTCTTCCTTTTTAGCTCTATCTTCTTTTCCAAGCCTCATTAGCCATCTCAACATACCTAGACATTCCCATGGTTTCCAGTTCTTCAACAAACTGATCCCATTCCTCTAACGAACGCTGTCCTAAAATGAACTGGGCGATATTAGATTGGGTAAAATCTCCTAACGCGGTTTGCATTAATGAAATTTGTTCCAGTTCTAAGTCGGTATAAGGGATTCGCGGTGTAATGGGATTAAGGTCTCTTGTTTCGGCATTACGAATATGGATATCTTTCGCTTCTTCATTCATGACTGAAGTCATTAAATCCGACGAACTGCCACCAGCAAGTGAAAACACAGCATCAAAGAATCCGTGATCCACATGCATATCTTCATAAGCTTCATTTAAATTTAACCCAAGTCCACGATGTTGATATCCAGACAATAATTCTCTATGTCCATCTTCATTGATTTGGAAGGTTTCTCCTTCCACTCCCCACATGGCAAACTCACGGCCTTCTTCACTGTACCATAACCAATCTATAAATTGTAAAACAGCGATAAAATCATCTCTATCTTTTAAAGATGAGTTAAGAATCATGCCGCTATCGATTAATTGTTCCCCGATTCGGCCCGTTGGTCCTTGAGGAATGGGCAGAGCTACTATTTCGTATCCTTTTAGATGATCGGCTCCGTCTGCTATATTGGCATCAAAATCGCGTCGATACTCTTCTAACCCTACAGCGCCAGCTGACCCGATCATAAATGACTCTCCATTGACAAAAGCTTCCCAAGCTGCTGCATCTCCTTGAGTTAAACTTTCAGGATGAAGTAACCCTTCCGCAATAAAACTGTGCCAAAACTGAATAAAGTCTTTAAATTCATCCATTGTGGCCACATATGAAAATTCATTGGACTCTCGATTAAGATGTAAGCCACTACCAAACCCCCAGCCAGCACCCACGCCCCAAGTTGAAGCTGAAATATTAAGGGTTGAGTCTAATGTCCAGCGATCATTGAAAGGATACATATCAGGATAAATTGCTTTTAGTTCACGTAACACATCACGAATTTCATACCAAGTATCTGGAAGCCCAATGCCATGCTCATCTAAGATGTCTTTTCTAAGAGCGACTGTAAAGCGAACACGAGGATCTTGTTGCAAGCCAGGCAATAGATAGATATGACCATCATCTTGACGTAAATTTTCAATGGAGTCTTCCAATCCCCACTCTTCTACAAAATGAGTGAAATTTGGCATATATTGAAAATACTCACTAACTGGTAAGATGGATCCTCCAGCAATAAAAGGTGTTTCATGACCAGCCCAAATAAACGGCATAATTTCTGGTGCTTCACCGGCACCAATTAGCAAATTTCTTTGTTGAGCAAAGTCATCATGGATAACAGAAATAACTTCACTAAAAGATACTTGAGTGATGTCTGCTAATTTTTGAACAAAGGTCCAATCATGTTGAAAGGGTGCAGTTGGTAGCTCGCGGAATAACAAGGAGACTTCAATAGGTTCAGTGGCTTGAAATTGATCTCCAACACTGAAATTTTCCATGGCTCCTCGTCCTACTAACACTTCTTTTTGTAAATCGTTTTCATCAACCTCTTGACTATTGCTACACCCCCCTAATAAAACTATAGCTAAAATTAACATTCCTAAAACTTTTTTTTTCATTTTTTCCCTCCCTCTTAATTTCAAACAACTTATTTACTTCACAGATCCTAACATAATCCCTTGCACAAAGTACTTCTGAAGAAATGGATAAATCATAATAATCGGTGCCGATGTTAAAACAATGGCGACCGAGCCCACATTAATCTGGATCCCTTCTCCAGCCTGTGCTCCTGCTTGAGCTGCTTCAGATGTTAACATTGTAGCTCCTTGAATTAAGCCTCGAAGATAAATAGCTACGGGCTGCAACTCTCTATCTCTTAAATATAAAAAAGCACTAAACCAGGAATTCCACATCCCAACCGCATAAAAGAGTATCATAGTGGCGAAAACAGCTTTACTGAGAGGCATAATAATTTTTAAAAAAATTCCATATTGACTTAAGCCATCAATGGCAGCCGCCTCTTCTAGTTCTTTTGGTAAATTTTCAAAGAAAGTTTTCATAATTAATAAGTTAAAGATTCCTAGAGCCCCAGGTATTACAATAGACCAGATGGTATCACTCCAGCCGAGTAAGTTATTCACTAAAATAAAATTTGGAATGATACCTCCTGAAAAAAACATAGTAAAGGCAAAAATAAAAAGAATCGGAGAACGCATCATTAACTGTTGTTTTGACAGGGCATAGGCAGCTGTTGTTGTTAAAAACATTGAGATTATGGTTCCTACTACTGTATAAATCAGCGTATTACGGTAATTAATCCAAAAGAGCCGATCACTTAAAACTGCTCGATAAGTATTTAAATTAAAACCTTTGGGAATTAGGTTCACTTGACCAGTTCTGATCATGGATTCACTGCTAAAAGATTCCGCCATAATATTTAAAAATGGATAAAGTGTTAAAAAAACAAAAGTTAGGATGATGATCACATTAATCACTCTAAAAACTTTATACGAGAAAGACTCTTTCATGACTCACTCTCCTTTACCACAAGCTGCTGTCAGTTAACTTTCTAGATAAAAAATTGGTGATAGTTAACAGGGTGATCCCAATAAGGGACTCAAATAAACCGATGGCAGTTGCATAACTAAATTGATTAGCTGTTAATCCTAAGCGAAATAAATAAGTTGAAATAACGTCTCCAGTACTATAAACCAATGGATTTTGTTGCAAGAGTACCTGTTCAAAATTAACCCCCATCACCCAACCTACATTTAAAATTAATAACGTGATAATAGTAGGAGCTATTCCAGGAAGTGTGATATGAACGGTTTGTTGCCAACGATTAGCTCCATCAACTTTAGCCGCTTCATATAAAGTCGGATCAATATTAGTCAGTGCTGCTAAATACAAAATAGTTCCCCAACCTGTAGTTTGCCAGATGCGCGAGGTAATAAAAATAGTTCTAAACCATTCAGCTTGTTGCATAAATGGAATTCGATCACCACCAAAAAAAACAATGATTTGATTAATAGGCCCTTCAAGGGCAGTCATTTGTTGAATTAAACCGATGACCACTACAATGGATAAGAAATGAGGTAGGTATGACAGAGTTTGAACTATTTTCTTAAACATTCTGGATTTTAATTCATTTAACAGTAACGCAAAGATAATAGGCATAGGAAACGTCCAAATTAAAGTAAAAAAGCCAAGTAAAAATGTATTTTGAAACACACTCCAAAAAATGGGATCGCTAATAAACATGTTAAAGAAATGTATTCCGACCCATTCTTCACCCCAAATATTTCCACCAGGAAAAAATCTGCGAAAAGCAATAATATTACCAACCATAGGGATATATTTAAAAATTACGACCCATAGAAGTGGAAAAAACAAAAAGCTGTACAATTGCCAATCTTTTTTTATTGTTTTTTTAAATTTCGTTAAAAATGGTTTTTTATGGACAATAAATGGCTCATTAGTGAGCGTAGAAGCTGCTAATTTCTGATTTATTTCCATTCTCTTATTCACCTTCTTATCTAAAAAGTCTTTAAATTCAGAGGGCCCTTATAATTAGAACCCTCTTTTTCTTGCTCAAAGTTGGTTGTAAAGTGTGCATTCTCTCTTTTAATATACTTTCAACTTAAGCAATGATCTGTTTAATGTTGATCATTAAATCGCTCGTAAGCTTCGTTAACCAGCTCTAATAGTCTTGGTAGACCCATCCCTTCAAGCCCAAGAACAAAAGCTGGAAACTCAGTTAAAGGCCGTCGTCCCAAAATAAATTCAAAGGTAGTCGTACTCACATGATCCATTAAAGACGTGGTAATCATCGTGGCCTCTTCTTGTTCCAAAATGGTCATCGGGCGAGGCGGATCAATGGGGAGCGCCTCACGAGTTTCATGTAATCGGCGATGAAATTGCAACGCTTCTTCTGTCATCATAGACTCCAATAATTCCGAAGACATTCCAAATAAGAAAATTCCATTTGAAAACCCATGTTCTAGGCGTAAATCAACTTCTCCCTCAGGATTTAATCCCATAAAATCATACCGTTCTGTTAATTCTCTTTTCCCTTCTTCGTTGCGAACAAACGTCTCCCCAACAATGCCCCAACGGGAAAATTCCTGTCCTTCATCGCTGTAGTATAGCCAGTCCACTAATTGTAACAAAGCAATAAAATCCTCTCGCTCTCGCGCTTCAGCTGTTATTAGAAGACCACTTTCCAAACGGGATCCCGCTATAACGGCTCCCTCAGGACCACCTGGAAACATCATTTGGTTAAGCTCAAATTCTCCAGCACCCAAAACCTCAGTCATATTTTCGCGATAACCAACTAGCTCTTGAGCACTTCCACTTATCATAAAGGATTGTCCTGAAACAAACTTCTGAATGGCTAAATCATCATCTTGTGTTAAGCTTTCTGGATCCAATAATTCTTCTTCAATTAATTGATTAAAGAATGTTAAGAACTCACCATATTTATCAGTGGCTGGTGCAAAAACGTATTCACCTAGCTCACGATCAAAGATCATCCCGTCACCTAATCCCCAACCGGCTCTAACACCAAAAGTAGGTGCGGCCATGTTTAAAAGGGAATTCATCGTAAAGCGTTCAGACATGGGGTATTGATCTGGATAAAGTTGCTTTAATTGTCTCATAGCATCCAAAACTTCATTCCAAGTTTCAGGTTCTGCTATTTGATGTTGATCAAAAATATCAGCGCGATAGACGATAGAACGATCCAACCAAAGGGTTTCATGTAATCCTGGTAACAGATAAAATTTACCATCTTCTTGGCGAATACCATCCAGCTCATCTTCCAGCCCCCACCTTTCAACCCGATCCAGAAAATGAGGCATATAATCAATATAATCACTAACTGGCAAAACAGCTCCCGAAGAAATAAAAGGTGTTTCATCTCCTATTTCAGTTCGGGGAATTAGCAACGGTGCTTCTCCTGCAGCTAGCAAGACCCCGCGTCTTTCAGGGAAATCACTCATAGGTACATCGACTGTATCGAAAGTCACATTTGTCAATTCTTCTAAGTGAGTAAAAAACAACCAGTCGTGATTAATGGGATAACTAGGAGAGTCACGGTTTAAAAGGGAAAAAGTTAAAGGTTCTGTCGCCTTAAAGGTAATACCAACATTATAATCTTCCATTGCACCAACCCTTCCTAGTTCTTCATCTCCACTCTCACTCTCTGCTGTTTCGTTACCAACACACCCACTTAGAAAAGATATGCTAAAAAATAAAATAACTAAAATCTTCATTTACACAATAGCCTCCTTGTAAAATAAATTTAACTCTCTTATTCGCAAATCGCTGGTTAATTATGTAAAATAATGCATTTGTTTATTTCATCAAAGCTCAGATCATAGCATCTTTTTCTTTTAAATTAAGTTAGACTCTAACGTTGTAACAGGACAAACTGTAACTGACTTTTTACTGTCCTAATGTCGCTTTAGCTATATTGCGCAATTTTTCATAATTACTGTTAACTAATTCTAATAATCTCGTAAGACCCATTCATTCAAGCCCCTTCTAAAGAGCGACGTTCCAAAATAAACTCAAAGAAGCATATACTCTAGTAATCGCTAACGAGTAAAATAGCTCCTGAAGCTATACAGGGAGTTTTATCCCCTATTTTAGCTCGAAAAATTATGAGTGGTGCTTCCCCTGCACCTACCCCTTCAAAAAAATACTTAATGGAACATTCAACTCCTTCTAAGCTTACATTTGTTAGTTCCTTTAATTGAGTAAAAGGCAATCAATCTTGATTAATAGGATAAGCTGGATGTCGCAGTTTATATGGGAAAACATCAAAAGCTCTGTGTCTTTAAAAGTAGCTCCCACTGCAATCCCCCCATTGCGCCCAAAAATCCTCCTGCTAAATTCGTTTCATTATTTTTGGCTTCAGTTTCAATCTTTTCCTGACTCGCACTTCCAATTAAAATAATAGTACTAATTACTATGAACCAAAAAATACTTTACATTCTAACCCCCTCGTCATAACTTAAAGCTTGTTGAAATCCTGTATCACCTCCTATAAAGTTTTTATACAGTCTATTATTTAACCGAACCTAACATCACTCCTTTTACAAAGTATTTTTGAACAAATGGATATAGGGTTAAAATCGGCAACATCGTTAAAATAATGGTAACAGCTCGTATATTGGCTGAAATCCGAAAATCATTATCTATTGATTGTTCAGCCATAACATTTTGACTCCCAGTAACTCCTGCTAACAAATTACGAAGATAAATCGTAACTGGAAAAAGTTCTCGTTGATCTAAATATAAAAAAGCACTAAACCAAGAATTCCAGTAGCCTACTGCATAGAATAAAACCATTGTTGCCATAATTGGTTTACTTAAAGGTAGGATAATTCTCAATAATACACCAATTTGACTTAAGCCATCAATTGAAGCTGCTTCTTCTAACTCAACCGGAATATTTTCAAAAAATGTTTTCATAATTAAAACATTCATAATGCTTAAAGCTCCTGGAATGACGACGGCCCACATGGTGTTTAACATATTTAAACGGCTTACTAAAACAAAATTAGGAATTAATCCCCCTTGTACAAACATGGTAAAAACTACATAGAAAAGCAGCGCATTTCTACCTAGCAATCGCTTTTTTGATAAGACATAAGCAATCATCATGGTAATCATCATAGAAAAAATAGTTCCTAACACCGTGTACACAACCGTGTTACGGTAATTGATCCAAAACATTCGATCGCCCATTACAGCTTGATAGGTTAGAAAATTAAATCCTCTTGGAATAATACTCACATCACCTGCGACAATATAAGCTTCGCTACTAAATGATTGTGCAATAACCACTAAAAACGGATACATGGTCACGACCATTAGCAAAAACATGATCATCATATTAAAACATTTAAATACTTTATAACCCGTTGACTCTTTCATTTTCTCCCCCCTACCACAAACTTCTATCTGTTAATTTTCTAGCGATTAAGTTAGCTGAAGTAATAAAGGTAATGCCAATAATCGATTCAAACAATCCAATTGCCGTAGCATAACTAAAATTATTAGCTTGCATTCCCACACGAAAGACATAAGTGGAAATAACATCAGCAGTCGCAAAAGTTAAGGGGTTGTACATTAATAGAATCTGTTCAAACCCTACGGCCATCACACCACCTACATTTAAAATAAGCAACGTAATAATTGTTGGCATGATCCCTGGAAGTGTGACGTGAACGGTTTGATACCAACGATTAGCACCGTCCACTTTTGCGGCTTCATACAAAGTTGGATCTATATTAGTCAAAGCGGCTAAATATAAAATCGTTCCCCATCCTGTTGTCTGCCAGACACGTGAAGTGACAAAAATAGTTCTAAACCAACCTGCTTCTTGCATAAATAAAATTCTTTCTCCCGTTACCCACTCAACCCATTGATTAATAGGTCCGTTAGCTGCCGTTAGCTCCATAATCATCCCTACAAGGACAACCACTGATAAAAAATGAGGCAAATAAGAAATAGTTTGAACTAATTTTTTAAAGCGTAGCGCCTTTATTTCATTAAGTAATAAAGCTAAAATAATCGGCATGGGAAAAGTAAAAAGTAAAGTTAAGACGCCGATTATAAACGTGTTTTTAAAAGCATTCCAGAAGCTAGCATCATTAATAAACATTCTAAAGAAATGAAACCCTACCCATTCATCACCTAAAATACTTCCACCTGGAGAAAAGCGTCTGAACGCAATTATATTTCCAACTATTGGAATGTACCTAAAAATAAAAATATAAATGAGAGGGCCTGCTATTAAGGCATATAGTTGCCAGTCTTTTCGCAAGGCAGTTTTAATTTTTTGTAAAAAAGTCTTCTTTTCAATAGCAGACTTTGATGCCTGTTTAGTTAAAGTTGCTAATTTTGTCCTAGACTCCATTTATTTTCCTCCTCTTTATTCATAAATGGTTCTACCATATTGATCCCTTATCCCTGATTTTCGATAAAAATACGTATTAATTTGATCTCTCCACTCTACAGCATTTTCTAACTGCTCTTGTAATCGCATCTGAACATGGTGAAAGGTGGTCTCATCTATTATGCCTTCCAATTCATCCCATAAGGTAATAAATTGTTTAACTTCTTCGACGCCTTCAAAGTGGGTATCATAAATATGCTGAATTACCGTTTTTCCTGATTGAAGTTTATGGGTATAAGGAACATGATGAAAAAATAAGAGTAATTCATCAGGGCATGTGGCTACTTCTTCATAACACTTGTCATGAGGACTGAAGTATTGTTTGGTGTACCCACTTCCCGTAGCCAGAGTGCGATTGACACCAACTCCGTTGCGATCTGCAAAATGATAAGTTCCCCAACGAGAATATTCATAGCCATCTACGTTAGGCCCGTAATGCAAACCAGGCTCCACCATAAATCCTACTCCTAAAGGTGCTGTGTACTTTTCATAAGTAGTCCAAGAGTTCAATAAAATTTCTTTAATATTTTCAACTATTTTTTTATTTTGCCCAAAAGTTAAATGAATCCATTCTGTCACAATAGCTTTAGTCTCTAATTGAGGATTCCAAATTAGACGACCGTAGCCATAAAGATTAGCTTGAGCCAGCTTATGACCAGTCCAATTCCAATCATTACCAATATTAGAAACAGCTACAATCCCTCCGTGATTTCGGTCATAAAGTAAACCGCTCACCACTTTGTCAAGGGTTGAATTCTCTCCTTTAGCATACGTATCAAATTCTAAGTAATGTTTCCATTGCGAGACTAAAAAGCAAACATCTTTATCATGTCCTGTATATTCTTGAGTAATTTGCAACTCTAGCACTTGGTTTGTTTTTTTCATAGCTCCTAATAACGGTGAAATAGGCTCTCTAACTTGAAAATCGATGGGACCGTTTTTAATTTGCAAAATAACATTATCTAAAAACTTTCCATCGAGAGGCATAAAGTGTTCATACGCAGCACAAGCTCGATCTATCTTTCGATTACGCCAATCTTGAAAACAGTTATAAACGAAACAACGCCAAAAGACAATCCCGTGGTAAGGTTGCAAGTGCTTTCCAATCATATTAGCTCCATCTGCGTGAGTACGCCCATAGGTAAAAGGACCTGGCCTTCCTTCCGAATCAGCCTTAATAATAAAACCACCAAAATAAGGGATCTCAGCATAAATTTCTGCTATTTTAGATCGCCACCATTGATCGACCTCATCGTTAAGGGGATCAGCGTTACTTAACCCTCCCAACTCTATGGGACTAGCAAAATTTACACTTAAAAATAACTTTATCCCATATTTTTGAAGAATCGCTGCTACTTTTCTTACTTCTGGTAAATACTTCTTAGTAATCAATTGGCTCTCTAATTGATGAACATTAACATTATTAATGGAAACGCCATTAATTCCTATTGATGCCAACAACCTTGCATAATCTTTAATTCTACTTTTATCTTGTACAACCTGTGAGTTTTCAAAGAAAATAGACTGACCCGCATACCCTCGCTCCACATTTCCCATTTCATTAAATTCATTCATATTATCCCAATGGTTAATCATTCTAATGGAACTAGCAGGCTTTTCAATTAAACAGACTCCTGTAAGGTCAACTTTTTGCTCAATCAACCTGAACAGATGAAACATGCCGTATAAAACACCCTTATCCTCCTGGCCTACCACATATAAGCTTTCTTCGATCTCTTGAATGGTATAGCCTTCTGCTCCCCATTGATGGCTCTTAAAGATTTCTTGTTTTTCTTTAGGCAAATCTTTGAATTGGCTAAAGATAACCTGGACGCCCTCCTCTCTTACTCCTTTTATACACTCATCTCTTATGGTTCTCATCATAAGCGATTCCCCTAGTACTTCAAAACGTCCTATTCCAGCCCAATCTTCTGATGGTAACCAACACCGATCGTACCTCATGACCCTAGCTCTCCTTCCTGAATAAAGCTATATTTCTTTAAGTTTGTTTAATAAACAAATATACTAAACTTATGGTCTTTTTTGTTGCCAATATCCGTTCTTTTTACTCAACTTCTTATGATATTTTTATTCTACCACAAAAACGCTTACTATTAAAGGGTTGAGAGGTATAAATAATATTAATTTTTCTTTAACTATGTTATTTTAATGGATGTAAACACTCAAAAAAGAGTATTTATGACTTAAATACTCTTAATCTCAATTATAATGTCGCCAAGATTATAACAGATAACCTTTGGCTTCCGTGGCTTAATGTATTAAAGCTTAAAAACCACATTAGCTAAGATGAAGTTAATCCAAAAATTTAAACCATTTAAAATTAAATTGGCATCCTGGTAAAAACATAAAGGTCACGGTCTGCTTTCCTACCCTATTTTCCAACACAAATTCTTGTATTTCATAAGTTAAAGATTTCTTAAATTCTACTAACTGAATACTTTCATTTATTTCGTCATTAAATTGAATTCTAATTGTATTTTGGGGTAGGGGGGTATGACCACAAATTAAGATTTTTTTAATTCCTCTATTGGAAAAATCCATCTGATTGAAGACAATAGAAACATTGTTTCCAATGTCTTCAATCCCATTTTCAACAAGTTTAAAAGAATCCCCATAAATAGAAGTATAACTTCTCACTCTTATCCTTTCATAGGCTTTTTCAGGCTTAGCAAAAGAAAAACCTTTTAAGTGAACTTTTCTATTAAAAACAAAGCAAATAGTTGTAATCCCAGTTAATTTTCTAGGAAGTTTATAAGTTTCTTCAAGGTAAGTATTCCAAATAGATCCTAGCGTATAAGTAACAGTACATAGATGGTCACTTCCAGATGCATCAGGCATTCCCTCCCAGATTTCAATCGGAAAAGTTCCTTTTTCCAGCGAAAAGATAGGTAAGGTGACTGTATCTGCACCTGATTCACCGAAGTCAACATTTTTAAAACCAACATGAGTTTTTGTTTCACGAGCAGTTGCTACGCCTCTTTCATTTCCATTAGTTAGTGGAATATTACTGGCATTGGCTAACCCGCCTGCGATAAACTCATAAGGATTTAAATAAGCTTGACCGAGACCAGTTATTAAATAATCTAATTGAGAAATAACTTGCACTTTCTCAGAGCCGTTATTGGCCATACAGCGCAAATAAAAGGTTCCATCTCCTAAGGCCTGAACTTCCACTTTTCTTCCACTTGCATCTAATTTCTTTATTCTGGCAATATTAGTATCAATGCCACTTTGATCAGTTACTCGCCACTGAATCTGATCATATGTTGTATTTAAAGGGTGTAAAATAGCTGCCACTTGAGTTTTACGGTTCATCTCATTTAACTGATTACCTCGATCACTGATTAATTCAATTTTTCTAATGGGAATTTCTTCGTTTATCCTCGATGTTTGATTGTTGGGGAAAACTGTGCTACTTCCTTTAGGAACGACTCCATTAAGAGCCGAAAAAACTAGGGTTTGGGACTCCATACTTGCTGATTTTGCTTCAAAAATAATGTTGCCTATCGAATGATTAGCAGCTACAACAGCAAGTAATTTCCCAGAAAATAATCGCCGACTTGTTCCTTTGTAGGATTCATAATCGGTACTATCCCCATTATCTAAACCAATGAGCCGCCCTACACCTGAGACATTAATGTTAACCCTATTATTAGCATTGGCAACTTCAACACCATGCAAATCAACGGCGCTGATTTCAACAAAAATTAAATCTTGGCCATCAGCTAAAATTTCAGTTTTATTGGGTTTTAAAACTAGCTTATGAGCATCTTCGAATGTTGTCTTCTTATTTTCGGCAATGATATTTCCCTGTTCATCATAGGCAACGGCACGAAGAGTTCCTTTTTGATAACGAAGCTGCCAGTTTCCGACTAACTTTTGTCCCGTTTCATAATTAATCTGAAACGTTCCCAACGAGGTTTCATTGAAGAATAACTCCACTATAGGAGCATTGGAACAAACTCTCACATCAATAAGTTGATTTTCTGAATAATCCCAATAAGGAAATAGATGAACCATCGGCTTTGTTTTGTAAGAAGTCCATGCTCCTTGATAAACATAAAAGGAGTCTTTTTTAAACCCGGCTGTATCAATTTGACCAAAATAAGAATTTTTAGTGTGGTAAGGAGTCGGCTCTCCAATATAGTCAAATCCAGTCCAAATAAATTGTCCTAATGAAAATTTTGCATCTCGATCAGAAATAAGACAAGCTTCGCTGCTTTTGGCTCCCCAACTGGTGGAGCTATTACCTAAAGCAGAACATTGCTCGTCATCATCTGCTAAAATGGATTGCTTCAAAGGAAAGCGATAAATTCCTCTACTTTGAACTGTAGAAGCGGTTTCGCTACCATAAATAATCCAATCTGGATATTGTTGATGATGATCATGATAATAAGTCTCGGCATAGTTATAGCCCGCTAGCTTGACGAGATCGGCACATTTTTGTGCATTTTCCCACGGCATATAATTGGAGCCCATGGTAACGGATGCATGCCTTTTAGGATCATGATTTTCAACAAGAGACTTAAGATTTCTCGTAAGTTCCTGCCCTCTAGTTGTGGCATGAGTATCATAAATCTCATTTCCAATACTCCACATGATGACACTAGGATGATTTCTATCTCGACGAATCCAGCTTGCCACATCTTTCTCTTTCCATTCGTTAAAAAACCTTGCATAATCATAGGTTGTTTTAGAGGTCTCCCACACATCAAAGGCTTCCGAGCAGATTAAAATTCCCATTTCATCGGCAAGCTCCATAAATTCTACTGCCGGCATATTATGTGCCGTCCGGATGGCATTTACTCCCATCTCTTGCAAAATTTCAAATTGTCTTTTGATAGCTGCTTTATTGACTGCGGCTCCTAGACAACCTAAATCATGGTGCTGACAAACACCAAATAACTTCGTTACAGCTCCATTAATCCTAAACCCTTGGTTAGGATCAAAACTAATTTCTCTAAATCCAAATTTATTTTCTGCAAAGTCTATCTTCTTCCGATTTTCATATAATTCAGTTTTAAGTAAATATAAATGAGATTGACCTATATCCCATAAATTTGGTGCGGTCACCTCAATTTTTTGCGATAAAGACTTAAGATTAATTGAACCCTTTCTTATCTCCTTTATTCCAATTCCTATTGTCTCACCCGCTGCATTTAAAATAGACTGTTTAAGATGATAGCCGGAATCACTTGATTGAATGATCAGTTCTGTTTCAATTTCCACGAGCCAATTAACTTCACTTTGTTTAATCGGTGTAATATAAACACCGTCAGAAGCAATTCGATTTTTATGCTTTCGATTAAGCCAAACATTACGATAAATACCAGCACCGCTATACCATCTGGAATTAGGAAATTGATAGACCACACGGACGACGATCTGATTTTTACCAGTCTTAAGAAGCGCTGATAGATCAAATTCAAATGTTGAATAGCCGTATTTCCAAACTCCTGCCCATTTTTGATTAACATAAACCGTAGCATCCATGTAAACACCTTCAAATCTAATCGACACATAATCTAAACCTTGCTGAAACGAGCCCATGTTAAACTCTTTTTTATACCAGCCTTCACCTGTTTCATATAGTTTAGTTGTGTCATAGATTAGCCAATCGTGAGGAATTGCTACAGGTTCCCAATGTTTAATTTCCGCTAAATTTGTTCCGAGTTTTTGTTTTGAGAAATACCAATTATCATTAAATAACGATTTAGACAAAACGCTTCCCCCTTCCTATAAATGAAATTTTACGCTAGTTTTCTTTTTTTAACAAGTATTATAAGCTTTTAATATAACTATTTTGAGACGTAAATAGCAGTTATATCAAGAGTCTTGCTTAATTTTCATTATATATAATGTATTATAGCGTAATTAAAAACGTAACTAAATACGTGTCATTCAAACCGCCAGCCAAAGCGGTCCATGAAGACTGAATTTCCTATGGTTGTTACCCTGTATGTAAGTCCATTATTCACTACAGTTTTGGTGGTATAACAACTTCTGAGCTGGATCCCGTATATTGAGTAACTGTCTCTTCCCAATTGTTGTGATCAAAAGAAAATTGAAGACCTTCAGTCATCTCATCTTCAGGCTCTTTATCATTCCCTTCTTCAGTGAAATCCTCCCAAATATTTAGGTAAGGGTTCCATTGATAGACGTTATTTATACTCTCTCGTAGAATGGTATTTGTTCTAACCCCAAGTATTGCGTTTTGTAACATGGGAGCCATCGTTTCCGCTCCTCCTATTTTTTTTACTAATTTTATGGTATCATAATCCCTGTTAGAAATTATCCCAACAATTTTCTAACAGTGAATAACAACAGCATCATTTTCTAAAGCTAGGGAATGCTCATCCCTCTCCCTAGTAGCCTTAGGTGTTTGCATTTTTTACACGCACACCTTAGCCTTTAGAGAGTTTGAGATAGAAAAAAACTCCCTCAATCCATCGGACTGAGGGTTTAAACTATCTGCTACCATAATCTTTCTAATTAAAAGCACCTTTTGACGTATTAAATCTGCTTGATGACGTTCGTGCATGGGATGAAGCCCCTGAGAAGCTTCGTGTGCTTGAATTATTTCCCCAACAGGTACCTGCCTGAGGTTCTTGAACACTCAAGTTACGACCCAATTGGTTTTCCACATTTTCTCTTATCCCTTGTTCTATTGCTTACTCCATATTTCTTGATACTAGTGTCGCTCTCGACCACTTTTATCATTTAGGGTTCTCTCTATTTTTTCAAGCTCAATCATTGCCTGAATATGTTCTTCTCTTTAATCATTATAATTATGATTATTATTATTCATGTTAAAACTCCTTTCACTAATAACTCCCTCCAACACCCTAAAAAGCCACATAAAATTTAAATTAACGCAAAAAAATACCCTAATCCATTTGCAGCGACCCCCCTTAAGTGCAAGCCGAAGCTATACACTATAATGAACTTATGGGGTTTACATTAACAACAAGTAAATCTTTTATCCAACTCATCAATAAAAAAGTCTTGTGTTTTATGAACACTCCTTATAAAATAAAAAATAGAGATCGTTTTCACCATAAAAAAACTGGGGGTTAATCATGATGTCACAAAAGGATTCAAAAAATCTATTAGCTACTATATTGAGTGATGGGGCTGTACTTCAGCGAAATCATCCCATTAAGTTTTGGGGCTGGACAGCTGTCAATTCACCCGTTAAGATCTGCTTTGCTAATAAGAATTATGAGACAGTAGCTCAAAGTGAGGGTTCATGGGAACTCACCCTGCCACCCTTGCCAGCAGGAGGGCCTTATCAGCTGACGGTTTGTTCGCACGCGAAAAAGTTAATTATCAATGATTTATTAATTGGAGACGTTTGGATATGTGGGGGACAATCTAATATGGAGCTGCCAATGTCACGAGTTAAAAATGCTTATCCTGACGAAATTGATACTCGTTATAATGATAATATCCGTCAATTCTCCGTCCCCTTAACCTTTAATTTTCATGAGGAACAAGAAGACATCTCTCCAAGCGCTTGGATGAGGGTTCACCCAAAACATACAGCACAATTTTCAGCCGTCGGCTACTTTTTCGCGCAAAAATTACATGAGCAATTTAAGGTACCCATTGGATTAATTATGACAGCTGTGGGCGGAACTCCCATTGCAGCCTGGATGAGCCGTGAAGCATTACAACCTTTTCCACAAGAGTTAGCTCTAGCTAATACTTGTCTAGATGACGTCTATGTCCAACGTGTACAAGCATCAGATCAACAACGAACAGATGCTTGGCATCAAGCCTTAAATCAATTAGACTCTGGGCTACAGGAACAATGGTTTAAAGCTGATTTAGATGATCGTCATTGGTCAAAGATTAAAATAGATGCCTCTTGGTCTGAAATTCCAGATCTTCAAGCTAGCGGGTCCGTTTGGTTGCGCCTTCATCTTGAAGTTCCAGGAGAACTAACTCATGAGCCTGCTCGCTTGTTTATGGGCTGTATCGTTGATGCCGATTATATTTATGTCAATGGAGAACTAGTTGGGCATACCGCTTACCAGTATCCGCCAAGAGAATATCGCGTTACTAATTTGAAACCAGGCCATAACCTTATAGCGGTCCGTGTGATTGCTTGTCACAGCACAGGAGGTTTTGTTAAAGATAAACCTTATAAATTGGTTTGGAAAGATACAGAAATTTCCTTAAATTCAGCTTGGAAATATAAGCGTGGAGCTACATGTGAACGACTTGCTCCTAGTACCTTTTTTCATTATCAACCTACTGGCGTTTATCATAGTATGATTGCTCCCTTGCATCATTACCGCATTAAAGGGGTCATTTGGTACCAAGGAGAATCTGACACCTATGCACCTCAAAATTATCACAAAAAGTTTCAGTCATTGATCATAGACTGGCGAGCTAAGTGGAAACAAGGTGACTTTCCTTTTTTATTTGTCCAACTTGCAAATTTTGTTCCACCAAAGTCAGCTGACTCTAATTGGGCCGTTCTAAGGGAACAGCAGCGAAAATCATTAACTATTCCCCGTACAGCCATGGTGGTCACCATTGATATAGGAGAGTATAATGACCTGCACCCAGTTAATAAAAAAGTAGTTGGAGAGCGCTTAGCCTTAGCAGCTTATAGACAGGCTTATGGCTTAAATGTAGTTGATTCAGGACCCCACCTTACTCGGATTGAAAAGACAACCAATGAATTAATCCTGCATTTTTCTTCTATTGGGACTGGTTTAGTTGCAAGAGGTGGCAACCTTAAAGGGTTCACTATTTGTATAAAAGAGACTGAAATTCCTGTTCAAGCTACAATCAAGGAGCATGTGGTTGTGCTAGAGGCTCCTAGAATTAAAGAAGCCACAGCTGTTAAATACGCCTGGGCTAATAATCCTCACGATGCAAATTTATATAATCGGGAAGGACTTCCTGCTTCTCCTTTTGAAATGAAAATTAAATAAAAAATAACATTGCTCATTTGCAAGCAATGTTATTTTTTTATTCAATAATGGTTTCTACCATATCAGTAGCTGTCGTTTTAATTTGTTCAACAGCTTCTTTCGTTGCATCCACCACCATTTTGGAGTCTTCTTTAATGGTATCAGCCACATCAACTGCTGTCGCTTTAGCTTGATTTTTCGTTTCTTTAACGGTATCTTTTACTGACTCAATGACTAAAGTAAAGTCATCTTCTAAGTTTTCTCCGACCGTTTGCGCCTCTTCTTTAATATTGGTTTTGACTTCATCCAAATGACCCATGATATCATTTAACTTATCTTTAATTTCATTAAACTTAGACTCAAGCTCAGATTTTGAAGCTTCCCAATCAAAGTTGTTAATTGATGCTTTTACTTCGTCTAAGGCACCTGTAAACATTTGCTTAGCGTCACTTAATTCAAAATCTTTTAATCTCATTTGTAATTCATCAACTTTTTTTAGTAAATCTTTTTGTATTTCTTTTCCAGTCTTTGGTGTAAGCAGTAAAGAAGCAGCTGCTCCTAAAAGAGATCCTAAAATAAATATATTTGTCTTTTTCATAAACATCCAACCTTTCTTTATAAGTTGAGCTTTATTAACCATACCAAGATGCTACATTCAGTTAGCTTTAACTATAGCTTACTATGACTATGTTATGAAATAAATAATCATATTATTCGCTACATGCTCTGATTTAAGCGTATTTTTACAATCATTTGCTTTTTTTCTTAAATACAGATAAAAATTTGAGGAAGCCTTGGCCATTTGAAATCAAATTTTGAACAAATTCTTCTAAGACTTTTGATTTTGCTTGAACTACTTCCACTACTTTTGAGCTTTCTTCAACCAATTCAGTCGATTGTTTTAATAAAGCAGTTAATGATTTAAGCGTTATAACAATGTAAATAGTTAAGATAATCAAACAGACAATTCCTGTTAAAATTAATAAATCCGATAAAGAGAAAGTTAATGAAATAACATTGTTTAATAAAGTCACGAGACTCACCTCCTTAAGCTAACAATCTCTTTTAGTACCGTTTCTTTTTGAAACGTCGCCTATAGGCATCCTGATATTTTTTAATATCGCCTGCTCCCATAAACACTAAGACAGCGCCTTTATATTGCTGTAACTGATCAATATTCTCTTCCGTTATTAAAGTCCCATTGGTACATTTATCAATAAGCATTTGTATATTTATTGTTCCTTCACCTTCACGAGCAGAACCAAATATTTCTGTTAAGTAAACATGTTCTGCTAAGTTTAGACTTTCGCTAAATTCATTTATAAACGTCGCGGTGCGAGTAAAGGTATGTGGCTGAAAAATAGCAACAATCTCGCGATCTGGATACTTTTGACGAACAGCTTTTAAAGTCACTTCAATCTCAGTGGGATGATGAGCGTAATCATCAATAATAATTTGACCACGATATTTTTTTTCAGCAAAGCGCCGCTTCACACCTCCAAATAAAGAGAGATCTTTTTCAATGGCTTTCGCTTTAATTCCTTCTAAATAACAAACAGTAATCACTGATAAGCTATTTAAAACCATGTGATCCCCAAAAAATGGAGTATTGAAAGTATGATAATATTCACCATTAACGATCACATCAAAAGTTGTTCCTTCTGAGTTTTTTAAAATGTTTTTAGCCACAACTTGGTTAGAATCCTTGAATCCATAAGTCACGATTTTAGATGAATCTTTTAACTTTTTAACTTCCAGATCATCGCCACAAGCTATGACTTTCTTTTTACAGTGACTTACAAATTCATTAAACGCCTCTAGTACATCTGCAATATCTTTAAAATAATCGGGATGGTCGTGTTCTATATTCGTAATAATCCCGTAGTCTGGATAATAAGCTAAAAAATGACGTTGATATTCACAGGCTTCAAACACAAAATATTGACTGTCTTTTTCGCCTTTTCCAGTCCCATCACCAATTAAATAAGAGGTAGGATAGTTTAAGCGTAACACATGGGCCAATAAACCTGTTGTTGTTGTTTTTCCATGAGTTCCGGAAATTGCAATCGAAGTAAAGTCACTTACAAGATCACCTAAGAAGTCATGGTAACGAATCGTTTTGGCTCCAATTTGTTTGGCTTGAACCACTTCCACATGATCATCTTTAAAAGCATTGCCGATAATGACTCTCATATCTGCCTCAATAGTAGATTTACCGAAAGGATAAAGCATCATTCCTTTAGCTTCTAGGCCGATTTGGGTAAAGACTTTTTCTTCAATATCAGAGCCTTGTACATCATGGCCCATATCGTGTAAGATATGGGCTAATGCACTCATTCCAGCTCCTTTTATCCCGATAAGATGATATTTTTCCTTCATCGTCAATCATCTCCTAACTGATTTATTTTGAATTCTTATAAGCTGTTAATTCCTTTATCATCCACGAGTTTCACCAAAAAGGGTGTCTAACTCTTCACGAGTTACCTTAATCTCACGCTTTCTAGTTGGACCCTGTGGCTCACTTATTAAGCCTTCTTGCTCTAAAATATCAATAATTCGCGCTGCTCGATTGTAGCCGATGCTCATTCTTGTCTGTAAAGATGAAGCCGTTGCATAGCCACGATCTAAAAAGAAATCCATAGCTTGTGTTATTAATGGGTCACTTTCCAATAAAGAATCCATTATTCCTTTTTCAAAATATTGTTCCTCAATCAAGTAATTTGGTCTTCCTTGGGCTTTGACGTGCTTAACAACTCGCTCAATTTCTTCATCATTAATGTATGAACCTTGAACTCGTTTGACCTTTGAACCACTTTGAGACCATAGCATATCTCCGTAACCTAATAACTTTTGTGCACCGTTCTCATCTAAAATAACACGAGAATCATTTGCTTGGGCCACGGCAAAAGCAATTCGACTTGGAATATTGGATTTTATGACTCCCGTAATCACATCGACAGTTGGGCGCTGTGTGGCAACAATCATATGAATTCCCGCCGCGCGCGCTTTTTGAGTGATGCGCATGATATAGTCTTCTACTTCTTGCGCTGACACCATCATTAAATCCGCCAACTCATCAACAATGACAACAATATAAGGTAATTTGGCATAATCTAAAACAAACTCATGGCGACGGTTATTAAACGACTTAATATCACGAACGCCATTGCGTACAAATAATTCATATCGGCGTTCCATTTCATCGACAACCCATTTTAAACCATTGGCTGCTTTTATCTCATCTGTAATTACTGGGGTCACTAAATGAGGTATATCGTTGTAAGACGCTAACTCAACTCGCTTGGGATCAATTAACAGTAAGCGTACGTCTTCTGGACTTGCTTTATATAAAATACTAATGAGTAATGTATTAATACAAACACTTTTTCCAGACCCTGTTTGACCTGCTATTAGACCATGAGGCATTTTTAAAATATCAGCAAATACTGGATTTCCAGCAATGTCTTCCCCTAACCCAATACAAAGGGGACTTTCGTGCAAGATAAATTCTGGACGAGATAAGACTTCTTTTAATTTCACTAAGCGACGATTCATATTGGGAACTTCAATCCCAATTGTATTTTTACCTGGAATCGGCTCGATCCGTAACTCTTCGACTGATAAGTTCAATTTCAAGTCATTGTAAAGCCCTAATATCTTACTCATTTTTGTACCAGTTTCAGGTTGAATCTCAATTTGAGTTACTGTTGGTCCTTGGGTAAAATCTCCAGTTAAACGCACTTTCACTCCAAAACTAATGAAAGTTTGTTCTAAAATTTCCATTTTTTCTACAATCCAATCCTCATTTTGATCCTTTTTTAGCTCCCAGTCATCTAATAAATCCAAACTTGGTGTTTCATAATACACGACTTGCTCTTGATCAAGATTGCGATTCACGGAATCAATATTCATTTCATCCATTAACTTTGGGTTTATATCAAGATCTGATTCCATTGTAACATATCCTAAATCAACTTGATCACTATCATGACCATCTAGAACAAGACCGTCTTCAAATAGCAGTGACTCAATGACTGATTGAACGGATTCCTCACCATTCAAAACATCTATAACACTATTAAAATCATGAACGGTCCCTGTTTTTACAAATCCTCCTGAGTTTTGTTCATCATAATTTGAGAGTGTCGGCAAGACTCCTTTTTCAAATGCATTTAAACTTTGATTTTCCACGGGTTCATTAATTAATGATTCTTTTTTATTTTGAAGAGTTGTCGTTAAGTCTTCGCGTTCTATTATTGGAGTGGTTCCTTGTATAGGCTCTCCTGGCTCTTCCCTTTCAGGTGTAGAATAAGCCTTAGATCCTACTTGTTTAAGAGAATCTACCCTTTTATTTTTTTCTGCGACTGGAGGTTGTTTTAGATCGGGCTTGATTTCAAGCTCTTTATTAACTATTTGTTGAGATGCCGTTTCTTGTTCTTCAATGTTAGAATTTATGCTGTGCTCACTTTTTAATGCTTTTGCAAAAGTGACTTCCTCTACATCAGCTAAATAATTGGGTTCGGATGCTAATTCTCCATGGACTTCTTCTGATACTAAGTCTTCCATACTGGACTCTGACTCACAGTCCAATTCTTGTTTTAAGCTTTTGGCTACTTCTGGTGCTTCTTTAATATCAGACTCGATATCAAGCTCTACACTTTCTATTTGTTGAAGCTTTGTTTCTTTCGTATCAAAGTTAGGCTCAATATTATAATCGGGTTCTTTTGGGGCGCTCACAAAAGTAACGTTCTCTACCTCAGCTAAATAATCGGGCTCGGGTACTGATTCTCTATGGACTTCTTCTGATACCAAGTCTTCCATACTGGACTCTGATTCAATGTCCAATTCTTGTTTTAAGTTTTTTGCTACTTCTGGTGCTTCTTTAATATCAGACTCGATATCAAGCTCTACACTTTCTATTTGTTGAAGCTTTGTTTCTTGCTTATCAAAATTAGGCTCAATATTAAGATTAAGTTCTTCTGAGGCTTTCACAAAAGTAACGTTCTCTACCTCAGCTAAATAATTGGGCTCGATTCCTGTTTCTACATAAACTTCTTTTGAAACCAAGTCTTCCATTCTAGGTTCATATTCCATTTTTTGCTTTAAGTTATTGACTACTTCAGGACCTTCTTTAAAGTCAGATTCGATTTCGAGCTCTACACTTTCTATTTGATGAAGTGTTGTTTCTTGCTCATCGGAGTTAGGCTTATTATTAAGATTAGGTTCTTCTGTGATTCTCACAAAAGTAACGTTCTCTACCTCAGCTAAATAATTGGACTCGATTCCTGTTTCTCCAAGGACTTTTTCTGATACCAAAACTTCCATACTAGGCTTTGATTCATTATCCAATTCCTGCTCTAAGTTTTCTCTATCTTCTTGCTTCTCAATATTAGGTTCATCGTTTAACTCGGTTTCTTCTGAGACTTTTACTGTAGTAATTTCATCTGCCTCGGCTAAATAATTTAATTCGGGTGCTGTCTGTCCAGGATCTTCCTCTGAAATTAAGTCCTTCATACTAGAATCAGGTTTACAGTTTAATTCTTGTTCCAAGTTTTCTTCATTGGCTAAATCTACTTCTTGCTTCTCGTTGTTAAGTTCAGGCTTTTCTGAGGCTTTCTCAAGAGTAACGTTCTCGGCTTCAGCCAAATAATCCAGCTCGGGTGTTGAGTCTTCATGGATTTCTTCTGAAAACAAGTCTTCTATACTAGGCCTTGACTCACTTTCCATTTCTTGCTCTTCAAAGTTTGATTCTATATGGGGTACTAGTTCTTTTGCTCTAGTCAAATCTAAATTAGTTGAATTCATCACTGTTGCTAGCTTTTCATTAACTTCAACTTCTTTATGATCTTCTAAAGAGGTAACAACCTTTGACCTAGCTAAATCCGACTCGGATATTAATGCTTCACAGACTTCCATTTCTCCTAAAGTAAAATCCGTTTCTGAATCTAAGTGGAGCTCAGTAGCTGAATCGGGAATTTGTTTGGTGACTGACTGATGCTCCTTTTTTCTATTATCATCAGACAACTCTTCACCAGCATTATGGAAATGATGATGTCTAGCTTCCATTTGTTCTATTGTTATTGCTAGTTCACCTTCCGTACCCTTTTCCTTTAATTGATACTCTCCATAAGCTAAATGAACAACTTGTGGTTTGTTTAATTTTCGTCCTGTGATTGGCGAAATAAAGGTCTCTGACACATAATTTATATTTCTAAGAGGGATCCTATTAGCTGGTCGAACAGGCAGTGATTTAGGTGATTCTACCTCTTTTGAAATATGACTCCCCTGTGTTACAGCACTCTTAGATAGATTTTTAACACGCTCATGATCGAGATTGGCCTTAGCTTTGTTTGAATCTTGCATACTTTGATAGCGAGATTTAACCTTTAATTCATCTCCAAAGCCAACTTTTTCAATATCAAATATTCTTTTTTTTCTCATATTTTCACACCCTAAATTAACCAAATGTCTACTCTTCATTATACATGATATTGTAGAGGTTCCACAAGGCGTATAAAGCGAAACTTTTATCTCCTTAAATAACTGGCGAACATTACCTGAATTATTAGTGTGATAAATCTTCAACAAAACCCATCTTTAGACATGGCTTTGTATTTTAAGATTAGAAAAACCCTACAGGTCTCACTAGTTTATAGTGTTAACCTATAGGGTCTACGATAACTTTCCTAATTCTTGCTGCTAGTGTTTTTAGTGAATTTTATCATGGTAGCTAGCCCCACTAATAAATAACCTAACACCGATAAAAACATCGTATGATGTTGCCCTGTATCAGGTAATTTATTTTGGGAGTCAGGAGTCCTACTATCAGAGACATTACCATTACCTAAATCTCTTAAATCATCTTGATTAGCAGAATCTGGTACTTTAATAAGAGCTTCAACTTCTTCTAAGGCCTCCCAAGCCTGATTTAAGTTTAAATATGCTGCTTCAACAATATCAATATCTTCGCTCAATATAACGGATTGGGCATGTTCTAACGCTTCTATTAAGTAGATCCACGTCTTTATAGTGTAATTAGTTGCTAATAAATCACCTACGTCAATCATTGCTTTAATTTTTTTGATTAATTCTTGTAATCGCTGACGAGCCTCTTCTAATTGGGTATTAGATTCCTCTTCAAGTTTTTCCTCGAGTCCATCTAAAGCTCTTTCTAAGATTTCATTTGCTTCTTTTATCTCTTTAAGATCCAAGCTGGTTACTGCTAATTGAGCTTGTTCTAAAGCTGTCATTAAAGCGTACCAAGTCTCTTTTGTATAATTGATGGCTTCTAGTTCACCAGTTTCAATCATTTCTTTAATTTTTTCAATAAATTCTTGTAACTGCTGACGTGCTCCTGCTAATTCAATATTTGACTTTTCTTCAAGTGCCTTAAAAGCTTCTGCTAATGTTTGATACGCCGCTTCAATTTCTTTAAGATCTTCACTATTTACCGATAATTGAGCTTGTTCTAAAGCTGTCATTAAAATAGTCCAGGTCTCTTTAGTATAATCGTTTGCTACTAACTCTTTTGAGTCAATTAATTCAATAATTTGTTCCATTAAGTCTTTTAGCAGTTGGCGAGCTTCCTCTAATGATAAATCTACACCATCTAAAGCTACAAATGCATGGGTTAACTGGTTTAATACCTCTTGAATTTCGCTGGTACTCTTACTATTTTCTAAAACAGCAATGGCTTTATCCAACGCTTCTTCATAATGATCCCATAAATTCTTTTGGTAATCCTTACTCTCAAGAGCAAGTGATTCTAAAAAGCCGATATAATGTTGCAATTCTTGACGAACCTGCTCAATTCGATGTTCATAAGCGAAATCAGTCAAATCTAAGAATCCGTCACCAATCAAATTAGTCTTATCACCTTTAATTGACGTGTCGCGTGGAAAGCTACGACTTGTTTCCGGTACCTCTAAGCTAACAAAGAAATCATCAGTAACTAATCGTCCAAGTGAGTTAGTCGCTTGACTTCCATTAAATAAGTATACGGACTCAGCTGTATAACGCTCGCGACCATACACCCCTGTCTGAATCACATCTTCATGGGTTCCCCATGTCTCAGTATCTCTTCGATAAGAGAAAAAGTCAGTGACTCGATAATCTCTAATCGCAATATTTGTATAGCTGGTTAAGCTAATATTAGCTAAACGATTATCAAATCCTACATTATTTTCGGCAATTAACATCGGGTTAGAATTACTAGTAAAGCCGTATGAGCCGTTATGAAAAGCTTTGGAATTTTTGATGACATGAGCGATGGGCACACCTTCCCCACCCAGCTTAAATCCATTACCCATGTGTTCTGGCCTCATCTCATCTGATCCAATGATGCGTCCATTGCTATGAGAAATACTACTTTCAATAACCACAGCTCCTATTGGAACTGATTTAGCATAAAGATCCCATCCATCATCAATATTATGATGAGAGACACAGCCCACAAATCGATTACCTTCACCTACTGTTAACTTGGCAGCAAAACCATCAGCATCTGTCTTAGCTGAATCCATACTGTTATACGCTTCAGAATTTAAAATTAAATTGCGACTTGGCCACGATTGAATATCAAAATGGATAGATGAATCAGCTGCGACGCTACGACCAATTTGCAAACCGGTATTAGGTGCATTAGCGATGGTGGCTAATTCGATAACATTATCATTGCCACCTACACGCACTATTCCTTCATCAAATCGCAACCCAAGTAAATGCCAAAAGTCTCCATCTATACGTGCCCCTTCAATCACTACTCCATCTTCTGACACAATTTGTTTCAGTGCTTGATTACGACCGCTGTTCCACTGGGGAATAATCAGTTGTGGATACCATCCCTCTGTTAAAATAATGGTATTTCCTGGCTGTAATTCTCTAACAGCTCTTGTAAAAGACATCGGATTTATAGCTGTTCCTACTCCATTTCCATCTGGTGACACATAGATATCTCCTTCTGTAAAGTGGTAATTCACATTAAACCCATGTGTCTTGGCTTCAAAATTACTGATGTTATCTAATGCTGAATCAGGCGTATAGCGAAAGTAAAAGTATTTTCCATCTGATAGATTGACCCATTTCCGTGATACACGATTGGCTTCTACTGTAGCTGTCTCAATTAATTGACTATTTTGATAAACTTCAACGAGTCCATTGGCATTAGCACTAAAAACTAGTTCATAGTCTTCTGTTGATGAATAGTTCAAAGAGCGAACGGTAAAGGCTGGGTCCACTAATGGGTATTCAATAATTGGGCCTGGTGCATCTGTGACAGAGCTTGTTACCCTTAAACTTGCATTTGTGACTTTAATATGAGCATCACGAGCAGTAAAGAATCCTACATAAATATGATCTTCATCATACATATTAAAAGGTATATCATTGTCTAACTCATAACGAGTCGTCTCTTGTCCCATTGTAATTTCAGCAATTATTTGATTGTTAGCTCGCTCTAAGACAACGTGAGCTCTTGAAGCAGGGTTGTCACTTTCAAACAATCGGGGAATTTGTTGCGATATATCGCGGAAATCTGATCCGATAACACGTCCGTGTTGCACCCCATTAACAGTACTTCCAATTCGATAATTTTGAGGTGTGATGCCAGCTTCTTCAAGAGGACGATTATCACGAGTCCAAGCTGACCAATAAGATGTATTTTGGTTTGCACGAGATCCGGCCAAAGCCATGGATGAGTGCCAGACACTTGTATCTCCATGAACCCCAATTCTATCGGTCATCATCAAGCCAAATCCTACTTGGTTAGCAACCTCTGTCCCTAACTCTAAAGTCCCTACCGAAACCACTTCAATATCAGCTTCTAAGACAAAGTTATCATCATTTTTTAAAGGTCGATAATAAAAATTAAGACCATCATGACCATCGGCAATCTTACCACTACCATTAACCGTATTAAGTTCAATGGTGGTATCAGGACCAATGGTTCCAAACTCTCCTTTTACATCCATTTGATTGTCTCTTAAGGAAGCCGATTGACCAAAGACAATATGATCCCATCCTAAATGAAAATCTTCTACCTCGCGAACAGTTACTCGCAACCGTCCTTTTAAACTTACTGCTTCTTTGTTAACACCGACGATTGGAAATGAATAAACGCCTACTTCTTCATTATTAAAGCTAGTTGTATCAATGTTATAAGCATTGGCTTCAAGTAACTCCGATTGCGTAGCATCGTTGTAAACGATCTTTACGCCTATGCCTTCCAGATCAAGTTCTTCGCCAACAAAATACGTAGTTTTTGGATAGCTGGTTACGATTAAACCGATGGCTTCTTGAGGAATAACGGTAAACACAAAGCTTGTCCTCATACCCATATAAGTCAGTTCAAATAGATGTTCTCCAACCATATTTATAAAGTCATCCTTATAATTTATCGAAAAACCTGTTTCAGGATGGAGGGTAACAACTTCCCTATGACCATCGCTAAAGTTTGCTCTTATAATACTTCCAAGCAAAGCTTCTGCTACTGTTTCTGGCCCTTGATGGCCCACAATAAATTCGGTACGGGTCGGTTGACGATACACTTCTAAATTTTCAATAACCCGATTAGCAACCGTTACCTTAAATGTATTGTTGATACTAGGATCATCATTATAAGTAACAGTTATTTCTACCTCTTTAGCTTCATTAAATAGGGGAACATCCAAGGTGAATGCTTCATCATCAAGATAAACCGTTCTACCAGAAAGTTTTTCTGCAATAACCGTCATCCCAAGCGAGTCAAAGGGTTGATCGATGGCATATTCAACTTTAATGGGCTCTATTACTTTTAAAGAAACAACATAATCAGGTGTGACGGTATATTCAAATGAAGCCTCTTGCCCCCGATAATTAATCTTTGCGATGCGAGTTCCAAGCATCGAGGTATCAAAACCAGACATATAGTATTCACTATCATTAAGAATCCGCTTACTATTATCTGAATAATGTGCGATGACTTCAAATCCTTCAGGATTAAAAGTGTCTCCTTCTAAATACGAAGATTGATTAGGGCCCAATACCTCTAATGATATAGGCACATCCGATTCAGATAGAACTTCAAAACTCAGATTGCGAAACGTCACTGAAGCATCACGAGCAACAAACAATCCTACATAAATTTTTCCATCTCTATACTGAATGTCACTAGCCTCTACAACTTCCTTGACGACTCTGTCATAAGCAACTGTGTAAGTATCTCCAATTTTTTGTAACATAACCTCAACAGCTACTTCAGAATCTTGTTGTCCAGATATTATGGTGTCACGATACAACCCTTTTCCTTCATTACGAGAAAGAATATAGCGATGGTTAGATGCGCCTAATGCCACCATAGATGGATTATCTGTCCCAATTAAATCTCCTCGAACCATGATTCCTGCTGCTGCCTCATTATGATTTGCGACTACTACATTGCTCATAGTCGCAGTTAAAACAAAATCTGTCGCGGTTTCGTCTAAAGTAGTATAAAAGAAATTAATTTCATCTGTCGAACTGTTTATTTTCCCCTTACCATCTCTAACATCTAAATTCACACGACTAGCATTGACATCATGACCAGCTACTTCGCTTGTCACCGCATTACCCAATAACCCTATGTTCCAGCTATGACCACCTAATTCATAAAATTCATCTGAGGCCAGGCCTATCTCATCCCTTGCTCTCCCTTCAGTAACTGGCTCTTGTTGGTCCTTTAGCAGCTCAGATTCTTCCTCTATTTCCTCATCTTCTAGCACTTTCTCCACTGCATTTATCACAAAAATTTCAAAGGCTGGAACTGCTAGGTTATTTAAATCATCATTTTGTGGGCGAACCGTTACAATAAATTGTGCTTTTTCTTGCGTTGGCATTTCAGTTACAGCCACTGTAAAAGGTTCATTTGCTACTATGGGGTCTGAATCTACCACTATCTCTCCATAACCTTCTAAAGTGATGCTCAATAACCCGTCCATATCTGATCTAACTATAAATTCATAATGTTCTTGTGGTGTGAACAACTCATCACCTTCAATAATCAGTTGTGGTTCCTTAGGCTGATCAGTTAACTCATCTGAATCTTCTGCTGCTAAGGTTACTAAAGTACCTCCAAAAATATGACTAAACAATAATATGAAACTTAGTAGTGCTGCTAATAGCTTGCGAACTTGGTCTCTTCTCCCCATCAATTTTTCACTCCTTAATTTTTTTCAGTTAACTTTAAAACACTCGATAGCGATTCTTTAGCGCTTACTTCCCCCTTTAATACTTTGATTACTAAATTAAAGCATGCTACTATTTCGATGTGATGTTATATTTAACAACAGCGTTTTCAATACAATTGGCATAAGACTTATAAATAAATAGCACGTTCAAAAAAGTGTTAAATTGTGAGACTTTTTTCCTCACTTGAGAAGAATTATAACATAATCCTTTATTAAACTAAGCTACCGTTATTAAAAATGGAGGAATTGTTCAAAAGATTGAACAATTCCTCCATTATAACTAACTTCACCTAAACTTATCTTAATCCTTCAATGAATTCTTCAATCTCTTTCTTTGTTTTTCGATCTTTACTAACTAATCGTCCTATCTCTGTTCCATCTTTAAAGGCAACAAAACTTGGAATACCTAAAATTTCTAATTCCACACATAAATCTAATAACTGATCGCGATTGATTGTGTAGAAATCGTAATCGGTGAACTTTTCAACTATACTTGGCAAAAATGGCTTGATGACTAGACAGTCAGGACACCAATTAGCTGTGAACATGATGATACTTTTTCTACTTTTGATGCTTTCTTTATATTGCTCAATACTTGTCAACTCTTTCATCGTAAACACCTCTCTTATTATTTTACGGTTTAAGCTTAACCTTGTGCTGATTATAACAATATTGACCCCATAATAATTTAGTAATATGTTTAAAATTTTCTTTTCGATTATAAAAGTTCGCTGTCAAAATTCCAATAGCTCCTTCTTTAGAACGAAGATTTTGAGCCTTTGCATATTTATCTATAGCTTCAGCCAGTTCCATCCCAACTTCTAACGCTTCCTTCAGTTCCAAAGGCAAAGGAATCCGGGTTCCTCCAGCATAGTAACAGGCTCCGTCTAAAGTCACTAAAGCACCCCAATTGACGAGATACAGCTGGTCATTTAAATACTCAACTCCCGCTTCTAGTCCAATCCCAATATCACTCGCAACTTTCAAAGCAGCTTTAGCTCGATTCTCTGCTCCTTGGACCGTTTCCCTGTCATTAAAAGGCTGGTCTGAAACACCGCTTGCGACAATGACGCTCACCACTTCATGTCCTAGAGGCTCTATGATTTCTTTAACAGCCTCAACTTTTACAACATTTTCAGAGCCAATTGTAATTTTCATAAACTTATTCCTTTCCCTGAAATGTAGCTTCAAAACGATAGATTAGCTGACCTTTACTGCTAAACTTTTGCTCATATTCTGTCATGACATTCCAGTCTAAATCTTCACTCTGATGAAATTGCATGCCATAGGCACTTAAGCTAACCAATGAATATTCAAATAGTGGACGATTATCAGTTTTAAAACATATTTTTCCATTATTATCCATAATTCGTTCATAAATCTTCAAAAAGTTTTCATGAGTTAAACGACGCTTAGCATGACGAGGCTTTGGCCAAGGATCAGAAAAGTTTAAATAAATGCCAGCCACTTCATCAGCAGCAAAAATACTATCTAATTGAGCCGCATCTATTTTTAATAATTTCAGGTTAGGCAAGGACTCTGCTTCCAACACTTTTTCTAACGCTCGTACCATAACAGAATCAAATTTCTCAATCCCAATAAAATTTAAATGAGGATGCTTTTTAGCCATTCCTATTATAAATTGACCTTTTCCCATTCCTACCTCAATATAAATGGGTTGCTCACTCTTAAAAACTGATTGCCAATTCCCTTTTAAACCTTCTTTATCTAGAATAACAATATGAGGATGGCTTTCTATTATCTCAGTCGCATCTTTAACTTTTCGCAAGCGCATATTTAATCATTTCCTTTTCTATCTCAAGTTATTTTACCATATCTCCAACTCCTTATCAAAGGATTCAAAGATCGCTGTTTTACAAAGACTAGTGCTATATCAAACCTGAAAAGAAATCCCCATTACACCATCTTACGCTTTTATGCCTTGTAATATCTCCAGTTCAGCCTCTGTCAATTCTCGATACCCACCAAGTGCTAAAGTGGGATCAAGCTTTAAATCTCCAATGGCTAGACGCTTCAAATAAATCACTTCACAGTCCACACTGGCAAACATGCGCTTCACTTGATGAAACTTACCTTCTGTAATCTCAATCTCCACGATTGTTTGATTTATGACTGTCCCTAAAACTTTTATTTTTGCCGGTTTCGTTTGAAAAATTTGTTTTCTTCCATCTAATATTTCAACGCCCAATCGCAGTTTTTCGATGGAAGCATCTTTTAAGTCACCTGTGATGTGAGCGATATAACGCTTATAAATCTTTTTATTGGGAGCAGTGATCTCATGAACTAGTTTTCCATCGTTAGTTAATAACATGAATCCTTCCGTATCAAGATCCAAGCGTCCCACCGGAACTACTTGATAACGTTGATATGTAGCATCTAATAAGTCAATCACTGTTTTATGTTGGCGATCATGAGTTGCGCTTAAATAATTTGAGGGCTTATTCATCATCAAATAAACGTGCTGGCGATAGATTACATTTTCATCATAAACACTCACACTATGTTTAGCTGGGTCTATTTGTGTTTTGGGATCTATGACGACATTCCCCTCTACTTTAATAGCCTTTATTCTTAATAATCGCTTAACTTCAGATCGGGTACCGTAACCCGTATGAGCTAGAAATTTATCAATTCGCAAATAAATCACTCCAGTATTTAGAAGTTTCTTGGGTAAATTCCATAAATATAATAGCATATTCAAGACTTAAATCATAGTATATATTACGAAAGGAGGGCTTTGCCCATGTTTAGTAAATTAAAAAAATCTCAACCCGCTTCTTCTTCCGAAGAAATGGAACAATTTTACTTAAACCAATTTTTAAATCCACCCAAACCCCAACCACGTAAACCAAGTAGTAAAGCTAGTCGGATGCAACCTCATAACGGAATGGCTCCGGCAGAGCAAACGATGCAACCTTTTAATTCTTACATGACTCCCACTAGGAAGCCTACACAATCCTTAAATTCTCATATGTCTCCTACTGGGCAACCCACACAATCCTTAAACCCTAACATGACTCCCACTGGACAACCGATGCAACCCTTAAACTCTAACATGACCCCCACTGGACAACCGATGCAACCCTTAAACTCTCACATGACTCCCACTGGACAACCGATGCAACCCTTAAATCCTCATATGCCTCCTACTGGGCAGCAACCCATGCAACCTTTGAACCCTCATATGATACCTACTGGACAACTTCCTATGCAACCTTTGAATCCTCATATGATGCCGGCTGGGCAACTTCCGATGCAGCCTTTAAACCCTCATTCAATGCCAGCTGGGCAACTTTCGATGCAGCCCTCGAGTCCTCATATGGTGCCGGCTGGACAACTTCAGTCTTCAAATCCGCACATGGCGCCTACTGAGCAACCGATGCAACCTTTGTATCAATCTTTAATCCAGCCTCATTCGGAACAGTCTGCTTCTCAACCTAAAACCACCCAAGAAAGTGCTAATTGTTCTACCAATAGCTGCAGCATTCATCATTCGGTGTCTGAACATGACTCACAGATCAAAGAAAAAAAGTCAATGCCCTATATTCATTATCAAAATTCTCCTGCCTCGTCACCAAAAGCAAGCTCTACCAGCTCATCATTTAATCCTGTGGCTTCAACCATGACTCCATCAAGTCATTCTAATCAAAGTTTTCATCAACACAATCAAACTTTTTACGACTTAAAAAAAGAAGTCGCTAATATAAAAAATCAATTAGAAAAATTAGAACACTACATAGGATTTGAAACTTAATAATCATTATCAGACCATTCAGTTAAAAAATAATACGTTTTGGCTCTTGCCTTTACACTTTCTTAGAAATGATGCTGTGTTTTATTATTCTAACCTGATAGAATACATAAAAGCAGTTTTCAATTGAACAATGATTTACTCCCAAAAAATTGGAACCAAGACTTCATTAATATGAATGAGTTATGAACAAATTAATTAAAAAATAAGGAAAATGATACGTAGAAAGATTTTACGTATCATTTTTTAATAAAACTTCTTGCTGAGTCATTCAACATCTTTTACTAGGAGAAAGCCAACTCGCTTAAATCATCAAGATCTGTGATTCTTTAATCGTAATCAATTTACAATGATAAAATTAAATGTCTAACTGTTTTCTATAGATCGGTCAAAGAATTTAAAAGAACTCGAAGAGAACATTATCAATTATGGACAACATTGTTAAAGGTCTATTGAAAGAATAATAAAATCAAATTTAATCATATAAATCTTGGAAAAAATCTTAAGAACTTTCTAAATATTTTGTATTTAGATGGTATTGGAGTAGGTTTAAGAATGATTTCAATCTATCTCTACAATACAATATGATTACAAGTTCTAGCGGAAGACAGAAAAGAAAATCAGGTATGAACTGTTTCTTTCTTTACTTCAATGACGTCGTCTTTTTAATTTCATCGGGAATTTTATTCCGAATAATGTTAATAAATCAAAGTACCAAGCTAAACAAAAATATGAGATAGCTCCCACAGATCCAAGTACTCCAACATAGAGAGTAGCACTTACGTATGAGGTACGGTAATCAATTAACAGGTTTACAACTGAGCCTACAACAAAAACCACTACTACCATTATCACTGTAAAAATGCAAATGGGTAATAACCGTCGAAATAATCTCTGAAAATAAAAGCCAGTCATTTTCTTAGCGACAATTAAGCTCATCATAATACAAAACAGATAGGCAATTATAGTTGCCAAAATTGCTCCATTAACTTCTAAGCGAGGAATAAGTAGCACATTACCAATATACTTAATCACTAGAGCCACTGCTAAGAAAACAATGCCGTACATCTGTTTTCCAATTCCTTGTAGTATTGCTGTTACAATACTGTATAAAGCCATAAACAACCCTAGAAAAGCTCCCGTTTGAAAAATTTGTCCCCCTAGTTGATTTAATTCTGGAATTAACGATGGGAAGAATAAATTATAAATGGGATGTGCCAGTAAAGATATGCCTGCCACTGCTGGGATGGTCACAAAACATGTTAATTGGATCGCTAACATAAGGGTATTGCGTACCTCTTTTTTATTTCCTTCTGTTAAATGGAACGTTAACTCTGGAACAAGAGGTTGTCCAAAAGCAATAGCAAATGAAACAGGAATCATGATCATTTTATATAAGTAGCCGCCATAAATCCCAATTAATTGCTCTGATAAAACATTGGGTACTCCTGCTCCTTGAATCATATAATGATGGAAGGTCATATTATCTACAATTTGAAATAGATTATTGGCTAATCCCAAAATAGCAAAAGGAATCGCATAAGAAATTAATTCTACAAATAAAGGACCAAAGTTACGCTTTTCATGCGGGACAGAACTCTTTTCTAATTTATTATAATGTTTTAGATTTTTAAACCAAAACGTACATAAAATAAAAAATGCAGTCACTCCAGCTAAAAAGGCAGAGAAGACAGAAAATGCCACTGCCTCTTGCGTACTTCCACCCCGAAGATCAATAATAATAAAAGATCCAATTAAGATAAAGGCAACTCGGACAAGTTGTTCAATAAATTGAGAAACTGAGGTGGGAACCATATCTTGATTCCCTTGAAAAAAACCACGAAAAATAGCCATGGGAGGTATAATCAACAAAGCAAAACTAATGGTACGAATGGCCATAGTCACATCCGCTTGCGAATTATGTAAGGCGTCTTCCCCAGCTAAGATGAGATTAGCGTACCAAGGAGCTATTCCATACAAGGTAAAGAAACCAACGAGCGCCAAAATAAACATGAAAATTAGGCTTGAGCGGAATATTTTCCTTGAAGTGTCATATTCGCCAGCTGCATTATATTTTGAAATAAATTTTGCGAGCCCTACTGGGATTCCTAAAGTGGACAAACTTATAAATAAACTATACGGTGTATAAGCATATTGGTAAAGTGCCATCCCTGTTTCACCGACTAATCTTTGAAAAGGAATAACATAAAGGATTCCAAGAAACCTGGTTGCAAACATACTAATACTTAGAATCATAGCTCCTTTTAAAAAACGATTCCCCATATTTTTAACCTACTTTCTTCACACTGAAACACAGTCATATTACTATTAATTTTACTACATTTTGTCATCGATAGAAAAAAAATTTTTTGTGTTAAAAACATTGAGGTTTACTTAGATACAGTTTAGTTTATGCCAAATCACCTATTTCAATTAAGAAAAAATGCTCTAAAGTCAAAAATAATTTTTTCTTTTTTTGCATATTTTTTAATCTATATCAAATACTATACTGAAATGAAGTGAGGCTCATCAGTGAGTACTATAATTCATCACTGATGGTGATCTAATCTTTCTTCGTGCGACTCTTAAGCTCATCACTATTAGAAGTGAACCATTGGTATAATCTTTAAATCTAATTTAATAGGGACACTCCTAAATAGTAGAATAGTATTTTAGAGTCTGTAAAAAGAACAAATTAATGAGGTGATTAAAAATGAATTTTGATTTAAGAAATGCTGTGATCGCAAATCTTGATGATTCTAATTATGATGAAATTAATGAGACGATTCTTGACGCCATACAATCTGGAGAAGAAAAAACCTTACCTGGCCTAGGTGTTATCTTTGAAGTATTGTGGAATGGGAGCAACGACACCGAAAAAGCTTCTATAGTATCACGAATCACAGAGTGTTTAAGTTCTAAAACATCCCAAGCCTAGTAAATTTTATTCTAAGATAAATTATCAATTAAGGCACTGTTCGTTACAGTTGCCTTTTTTAGATTGATCTTGTATTATTTTTTTATGCAAGCTTTTTCTTTACCATAATTTACCATTGATTTCCGAGGTGACCCCTGTTAAAATGACATAAGTAATTTTGTGTGAAATGAGTATGAAATTTGTTTATTTTCAATCATTTTTTTACCGTTAAGGGGGTACATTATTATGAAGAAGTTTATGAATAATAAATACTTTAAAAACGATTATTCCTTCGGGGTGATAGCTGCGTTCATCTTAAATTTTCTTATTGAAGCTTTTAGTAGACATTCACTTATTGAAGCTTTGAAACACCTAGCGGAGTCACCATTTGTCTTTATATATAACTGTTTACTTATTTTGATGACTTTATCATTTGCTTTACTGGTTAGGAGAAAAATCGCTTTGGCATCGCTTATCTCCTTAATATGGTTAGCTGGTGGTATCACTAATGGTATTGTCTTAAATAACCGAGTAACTCCATTTACTGCTAACGAATTAAAGCTAATTACATCTGTGATCGACATCTTTCCCAAATATTTTAATATTTTTCAAATCGTCTTGCTTTCTGGTGCCATTATTCTGGCAATCGTGATTATGATTGTGATTTTTTTTAAAGCACCGAAAACAAAAGAAAAAATTAATTACTTAAAAAATGGAAGCCTTGTTGCTGGTATGGTCATTAGTTTTTCTTTGATCACACGAGGTGCTATCTCGATCAATTTAGTGGAAACAACATTTGGAAATATTGCCTTTGCTTATTTAGATTACGGATTTCCATACGCTTTTGCTAACTCTTTAATGAATACTGGAATTAGACGTCCCATTAACTATTCACAGGACTTAATTTTGACATTACGAGAGCAAATAGACGCCACTAATGAAGCCATAGATTTTGACCAATCGACGCCTGTTGCTGATGCAGGTAATAGACCACAACAACCGAGTCAACAACATCCTAATATTGTTATGGTACAATTAGAATCATTTTTTGATCCTACTTACATGGTAGATTTACAATTTTCTGAAGACCCAGTTCCGAACTTCCGGCAACTTAAAGAGGAATTTACATCTGGTTTCTTGCGAGTTCCAGTCATTGGAGCTGGAACTGCTAATACTGAATTTGAAGTGTTGACTGGAATGAGCCTACAATTTTTCGGTGCTGGAGAATATCCTTATAAAACCATTTTGCGTCAAACAACTGCAGAGAGTATTAACTATAATTTAGCCGAACTTGGATATTCCGCTCATGCGATACACAACAACAGAGGAACTTTCTATACTCGTCAAAGAGTCTTTCGATCTCTTGGGTTTAATACCTTTACACCTATTGAATACATGAACGTTGAAGAAACTACACCGACAGGTTGGGCAAAAGATAAATATTTAATTGATCCCATACTTGATGCTTTAAATGCAACTGATGAATCAGATTTCATCTATGCGATTTCTGTACAAGGACATGGAGATTATCCTTCAACACCTATTGAGGGACATTCTAAAATTAAAGTTTCCGGATGGGAAGATGCTGGGCGCTTAACTAGCTTTGAGTATTTTACAAATGAAATTTATGATATGGACTTATTTATTGGTGAATTAATCAGCCATCTATCCCTTTTTTCCGAAGATACTGTTTTAGTCCTCTTCGGTGATCATTTACCTACGCTTGGGATAAAAGATGAGGAATTAGAGAATGGAGACATCTTCCAAACTGAATATGTTATTTGGAGTAATTTTGAATTACCAAAAGATGATGTAGATCTTTACGCCTATCAACTAGGTGCTCATGTTCTAAATCAAGTAGGGATTCACAATGGAACGCTAACTTCTTATCATCAAAACTTTAAGGATACCCCTGATTATTTAAATAACTTAAGAATATTACAATACGACATGTTGTATGGAAATCAATATATTTATGATGGCGACAACCCATTTGAAAGAACTGAACTTCAACTAGGTGTCAAACCTATTTTAATTACTGATATTGAAAATGATGATCAAGGTGATCTGTACATAAAGGGTGAAAACTTTACAGATTACAGTCGCGTTAAGATTAATTCTTCAACTTACGATACCACCTTCATCAATCCTAATACTTTATTAGTTGAAAATTATACTCCGAAAGAAAATGATGTCTTTTCGATCCAACAAGTGACAACCACTAACTTTGTTTTAAGTACTTCTGAAAGCTTCAGAATAGGCCAAGAAGAAGAAAATAATCATTTCTTTGAAGAAGGTTTCCGAGAAGGATTTGAAGCAGGTTATCAAGAAGCTTTAAAAGCTATTGAAGAAGCCTTATCAGAATAATGAATATAACGTTGAAAAACTAGCTCTGCTAGTTTTTTTGTTTCTAACCTATTGAATCCCATGTTGACGTGATCCCTAACAACCTGTAGAATAGTAAGAGATAGGACTATTGAGTTTCCGATTTTTAAAATTATAATAGGAGGGATGACTTTGTCTATCTTAAAGCGTTTTAAAGATATTATGTCTGCTAACATTAATAATTTACTTGATAAAGCTGAAGACCCAGCTAAAATGGTTGACCAAATTTTACGAAATTTAAATGATGATCTGAATAAAGTTAAAGCTGAAACAGCTTCAGTTATGGCCGATGTAGCAAGGAGCCAACGTCAACTAAAAGATTGTAATGAAGAAATTGACAAATTAATGACTTATGCTAAAAAAGCTGTGGAAGCTGGCAATGATAATGACGCAAGAGTGTTTTTAGCCAAAAAAGCTGCCCTAGCTAACAAGCAACAAACTTTAGAAGATCAATTTAATATTGCTTCAGAAAATGCAGAAAAAATGCGCCAAATGCATGATAAACTGGTATCCGAAATTAACGATTTAAACCAACGCCGTTCGCAAATTAAAGCAAAGGTTGCTTCAGCCAATATGCAAAACCGTCTAAACGAAATTGGAAATTCCCTTAATAACTCGACACAAAACTTAGGGGCATTTGCACGAATGGAAGAAAAAGCAAACAGCATGCTTGATCAAGCAAATGCCATGGCTGAATTAAACGCAGTTCCTGTTGATGAGACTGCCTCTTTAATGGAAAAGTACAGTACTAACAGCGCTCCTTCTGTTGAAGATGAATTATCAAGTCTTAAGCAACAAATATCATCACCTATTGAAGATGAGCTTTCGGCACTTAAAGATGAGATGAATCAATAAATCGATTTTACTAATTTGGCTCACTTATAAGGTCATCTCTTCAACGGAGTTAAAAAAGCTTATTCATAAATACAATAGGAGGACTCTACATGCCAATATTTAACAAACAATTAGCCAATATTATCGAGTGGAATGAATCGCGAGATGATGTTATATTTTGGCTTTGGCGTAACCAAGAAATAAAGCGTGGAAGCCGCCTTATTATCCGCCCAGGACAAAATGCTATTTTTCTTTATAACGGTAAAATAGAAGGTATTTTTACTGAAGAAGGAAATTATGCCGTCGAGTCTGATATTGTTCCCTTTTTAACCACCTTAAAAAGTTTTAAATTTGGATTTAATACCCCACTGCGAGCGGAAATTTTATTTGTGAACACAAAAGAATTTTTAATAAGATGGGGAACCAAAAATGCAATTAATATCCCAACCCCACAACTAAAAGGGGGGCTCCCTATTAGGAGTCACGGAAGTTTCACGATTAAAGTAAACGACTATATGACCCTAATTGATCGCATTGCTGGCGTTAAACAACAATTTACAATTGAAGATGTTAAAGAACGTGTGTTAGCTAAATTAAATCAGTTGTTGATGCACTGGATCGCTAAAGAAGGAAAAGACTTATTTAATTTACAAATCAATGCTTCTGATATTGCAAATGGAATTCAAACAGATCTGGATATGGAACTGTTTAAAATTGGGTTAACAGTGACTACATTTAAAATCTCTAGCTTTACCTATCCCGATAATATTCAAAAAATGATTGAAAAAACAGCATCTTTTGATATGGTTGGAGATGTTAACCACTATCAAAGAATGAGTATGATTGATTCCTTAAACTATCCATCAAACACAGCCAATCACAATATGGCAGCTATGGCACAAATGGGTGCATCTATGGCTATGGGAACAGAAATGATGAAACATATGCAAGGTACTATATCTAATCCCTCCTCTCAACCACAGTCAGTGGAAACATTCCCTTGCTCACATTGCCAACACTTACTTGTAAAAGGGGCAAAATTTTGTAACGAGTGTGGGACAAAAGTTTCATCAGTGGAACAACAGCAGCAAGAGGGAAGAAATAAATTTTGTACAGAATGTGGTACAGAGGTAGAGGCTCATGCAAAATTCTGCAATGCTTGTGGAAATAAATTAGCCTAATGTTAACTCTCAATGAAAAAGGAGAAGTTGTTAAATCCCATTAACAATTTCTCCTTTTTTTAATTATATTTATTATTATTTTAATTTTAAACTTGAAAGAGCATCAGCTAATGCTGAATTTAGAGGTTCTTCCTGTTTTTCTTGTTCGCGTAAATAGTTTTGAACATCACGCTTACTTCCTTGTTTATTTTGTTCTTGCTTTCGTTTTTGAAAATTTGTCAAACGTTCACGATGCCCACAAACACAAGTAAACATTCGTTTTTCTCCCTCTCCACGAAGTTCTAATTTTTTATGACAATTAGGACATCTAGCATTAGTAACCTGAGTAATCACTTTCTTAGTTTTACAGTCACGATTTTGGCAAACTAACATTTTTCCTTTTTTCCCATTAACCGCCAACATAAACTGATTGCATTCCGGACAGCGAGTAGTCGTTAAATTATCATGCTTATACACCATCGTGTTAGCTTTAATTTGCTCAATATTACGTTTAGTGTAAACTTTCATCTCTTCGATAAATTGTTTTTCACTTAATTTTTTTCGTTCAATATCACCTAGCTTTTGTTCCCAGGTTCCAGTCAGAGCAGGAGACTTTAAATCTTTAGGTGCTAATTCCAATAACTGTCTTCCTTTAGCCGTTAAATGAATATCTTGATCTCGCTTTTCTAGCATGTATTTATTAAAAAGCTTATCGATAATATCCGCTCGCGTAGCCACCGTTCCGATTCCACCTGTTTGTTTTAATTTTTGAGCAATTTGATCATTTTTTTCACTCATATAAGACACGGGGTTTTCCATAGCTGATAACAAAGTTCCTTCGTTAAAATAAGCTGGAGGTGTCGTCTTAGCACAAGTAATCTGTACCTTGGAGATCTGCAAAGTATCACCTTGCTTAAGTTGTGCAATCTCTGATTTATTATTTTCTAAATCCTCCTTATAAATACTTTTAAATCCTAGGGATAGATTTCTTTTTTGTTTCGTAACAAACAGCTGATCTTGAACGGTTAATTCTAGTGAGGTCTGCTCGTAAATATACGGCTTAGACAAGACCGCCAAAAATCTTTTAACTACTAAATCAAAAATTTTTCTTTCCTTATCGCTTAAATTAGTCAAAATAACTCCTTGTTCAGTTGGAATAATAGCATGATGATCACTTACTTTTTTATTATCAACAAAATGAGTCGTATTAAATTTTTCCTTCGACAACTGATTAACAATGCTTCGATAAGGGCCTACAGCAACTGCTTTTAATCGCTCTGTCAACGTTGGAATAAGGTCACTGGTTAAATGGCGAGAGTCAGTTCGAGGATAAGTTAATACCTTATGATATTCATATAATCTTTGAGTGACAGCTAACGTATCTTTTGCTGAAAAGCCAAAAATTTGATTGGCATCACGTTGAAGCTCTGTTAAGTCATATAGCTTGGGTGCATAAACTTTTTTTTGCACAGTTGTTACATTGGAAACCGTTCCAATTTGATTTTGCAGAAGCTTATTTTTCAATTGCTCCAAAATATTTTGATTAAATGAGCGATTGCTTTTCGTTTTTTTATCTTGCCACAACCAAGTTAAACCAGCACTCAACAGTTCTAAACCGTAGTAGGTCTGAGGTTGAAATTCTTTAATTTCCGTTTCTCGTTTTGCGATCATGGCCAATGTAGGAGTTTGTACTCGTCCACAGGAAAGCTCAGCATTATGTTTTGCAGTCAACGCCCGAGTTGCATTAATACCTACAATCCAATCTGCTTGTGAACGAGCTACTGCGGCAGCGTATAAGGCCTCATATAGACGGCCATCTTTTAATTGTTTAAATCCATCTTGAATGGCTTTATCAGTTACTGAAGAAATCCATAAGCGTTTCAATGGTTTTTTAACTCCAGCTTTTTCAATAATCCAACGTGCGACTAACTCTCCTTCTCTTCCCGCATCAGTTGCCATAATAATTTCCTGAACATCTTTTCGATACATCTGCTCTTTTACGGTTTTAAATTGCTTCGCCGTCTTTTTTATGACTACGAGTTTAAAAGAAGCTGGAATAATGGGTAAATCTTCTAAATTCCAAGCTTTATATTTTTCATTGTAGCATTCAGGATCAGCAAGGGTGACTAAATGTCCAAGAGCCCAAGTGACCACATAATCTTTCCCCTCTAAATAACCATTTCCTTGTTTGGTACACTTTAAAACACGTGCTATATCTCGACCTACGGAAGGCTTTTCTGCTAATACAAGTCGTTTCCCCATTTGCGAGTCATCCTTTCAAGTTTGTTAACTATTATTTTAACACTTCTTATCTGTGAATACAAACTAGATCAAATTAAGAGGAGAAACTCAAAAGTAGTGATCTCGTATTAATGTCTTTTCCTTTTAATAAAAATAATCACCCCTTTTTATATGGGGTGATTAATATTATCCAGCCTATCATCAGCTAAAGTAGCGCAAAGCAACTCATACTGCCAATAATAGTAAGTACCCATTATAACCATTCCTAAAACACCGCTCATTAAACTTAATTGAACCCAGATATGAGCCATTTATCTATACCTCCAACTTATCTTGTTTAAGCATAGGATTCCCTTAATCTGTAATTATATACAAATTAATTATTTTGCTTGGTTAAGTAAATCAGTTAGAGCCGCTCCGACAGTTTCATAAACGGTTTCCGCTTGGTTTTTTATTTCCGTTCGCGCCTCGGGTAAGGTGAAGCCGTGATATTCTTTAAACATAGGCACATCGTTATAGCTATCTCCCATTCCAAATACGTGTTTATTTTTTATTTGGTGGAGCTTAGCAACGTAGTCAATTCCAGTTGCTTTAGACAAATTAGCTGCTGAAATATCAACATGGTGCAAATTAGCAAATGCAGTTACTTCTCCATTAAATGTTTCATTAATTAGCTTTGCAAAGGCAAGGGCGTCTTCAGGTCCCTTAGTTTCAACTGCAATTTGAGTCACTTGTTGAGCCAATGCTTCTTCTAGGGTCAAACGATAAGCTTTTAAAAATAGCTTAGCAAAATATAAAAAATAAGCTGATTTTTTACGCCATTTAAATGAGAACTGATAATGCCCTGTAAACCCATCCGTTATACAATAATTATTAAATTGATGTTTTTTTACTAATTCTATAATGCCTCTAGCAATATTTGGTTCGATATCTTTACGATATAAAACTTGATCGGTTTTTGAAACAATAATCCCACCGTTTAGACCCACAATATAGTCATATTTAAGTCCTTTAGTTTTTTTTTCAAATTTCATCATGGAGATCGATCTTCCTGTAGCGAAAATAAAAAAATTTCCTGCTGCTTGCCAGTCCTGAACACTGCTTATATTGTTTCTTAGTTCTAATCGCTTGCGGTTTTGATGTTTATAGAAAGTGCCATCATAATCCGATGCAAATAATTTCATTGACATTGACATACCCCCAATATAAAACAATATACTTTATTAATGATAGGTTATTTAAGTAAAAAAGGCAAACTTAATTTTTACCTGCTTTTATAAATACATCAAGGGATTCTAATATGAAGCATTTTTCACCACAGGTTTTAAGGCATACCTGTGCTTCAATGCTAATCGAAGCAGGAGCAGATTTTAAAGATATTCAAGAGCAATAAGGCATGAAAGTATCAAAACAACTATGGACACTTATGGCCATCTAACGGTTTAAAAGAGGAAATGCAAACCTCCTCAGTCAGGAACCTAGCTTGTAATCTAGCGTACACGATAAGTTAAACCAAAAATCTAGCAAAATTCTATCTAATAGGATCTTAAAAATGAGAAGCTAAAATACCAAGTCAAATAAGGATTTACAATAAACGGACATTCATAAATTCATTTATGTAGTTATGTAGTTTCGTCATAAGTTTAATCATAAAATGATACTTTCATCTGCAACATTGTAATAAAAAATTTCTGTTTTCACCTCAAACTTATTATCACTCACATACTTATTTCATTCGTATCATCTATACCTTATTCAGTACGAAAGATTAATTATTGTCAACGCTCTAAATCAGAAATATTTATAGGATGGAAGCAAAAAAGACTCGGATCATAATATGATCCCTCTGTGGTAGACAGCACAAAAATACAAAGTACTGAAAACCAAAGATGGGATCATATCATTAAACCTAGCCTTTTTAATAGGAATCAAAATTAATTTTAATCTTAATTCCTGCTTTTGAACCTGCTGCATAAGCGATTGTTCTAATTGCATTCGCCACTTTCCCATTTTTTCCAATAACAAATCCTAAATCTTCTTGATTTAACATTACTTGAATTAGAATTATATCATCTTCACTTGGGAATTCTTTAATACGCAGATCATCTTGATGTAAAATTAGTGGGCGAATTAAATTTTCAATGATAGAAAGATAGTTCACCTGATTACTCATCATTATTTAGTGTGTTTTTCATTGTGAAGTTTTGTCATAATTCCTTCATTTGATAATAATGAACGAACTGTATCAGTTGGTTGTGCCCCATCACGTAACCATTTCATTGCTTTTTCTTCGTCAATTTTAACAATCGCAGGTTGAGCAACTGGATCGTATGTTCCAATTACTTCAATAAAACGTCCATCACGTGGACTAGTAGATGTTGCTGCTACAATACGGTAGAAAGGTTTTTTCTTAGAACCCATACGAGTTAAGCGTAATTTTACCATTATTTGTTCCTCCAATTTCACGACAAATTATGTTGTTAAGTTTTTTTCCTTAACAGCTACAATCAAAATTATATCAGTCAGGTTTAAAGGTGTCAAGTTTTTTCTCTTGACACCTTTAGATATCTATAACGGAATTTAATGCAACAGGAGCAATGTCCACTTTTTGCACTCCTTGTATTTGCTTTATACGACTTATAATACTATCTTTTTGTTGCTCATTAACATATAAACAAACATAATTCATCTTCTTTGACATATAAACAATGTGACCATACTGATTAATTTTTTGTTGAACCCCTGCTTTACGAGTATATACAATTAATTGAATACGCTTTTGATTCAATCTAAATTCCTCCAAACATAAAAAAACTAGTATTAACCCTAGAAAATATGTAGCCAAGCTTAACTTTGGTAAAGCCAACTTCTCTTACAAATTCTAGCCGTCTTTGAAAGCATCTGCCCTCTATTTACTTTTTCAGTGTAGATTAAAAAGTGGCGTAAGTTTTCTTTTGGCAATATTTTCCAAAATACCCATACAGCCACATATAAGAAGCAGATCAACTCTACCCTTATTAGGATGAACTACCCATTTAATAGGATGGAGACAAATAAGTTTTAAAACCAACCTAAAAGACATTATCCTGTCTCTTTTTAACGTGAACATTTACCTTTACACTTTACAGATTTTTTATCTTCTTGCTTAAATTTAATTACATCTCTCATGTAAAATGTAATATCATTTAATATTTCTTGAACTTCATTTTCACATAATTTTATTGCTTTTATATCTGGATGCTGAAACAAATTAGTTTTTGCTTTTATTAATCTTGAAGAAACAGCTTTATAGTCCGGATGATATTTAGCCCCATATCTTTCAACTTTTTCATATACAGCCTTTGCTTGATCAAATTCAGCAATCAAGTCGATGATTTCCGATTCACAATTTATTTTTTTTTGTAATAGCTTATATCTTTGACAGACTGGGAGTGAAAGAATTTCCTTAGCGATATCTTCTGACATTTCAATATACTCACTAACATTTAACAATTTAATCACCTCGTCCATTATATCATAGTCTAAAAGATTTAACTACTTTGATTATTTATTAGTTAGGAGTTTTATCATAAATTGAGCAAAATTAATTTGTTTTTCAATCTTTTCTAACCTTGTAGGTTGAGACTGCTTTTTAAAAGCTTCAATCTCGCTGATAAAATCTGGGTAACGTTCAGGGTTACGATTTAATTCTTTATACCAAAATGGAAACATACGAATATAATCTCTCTGCTCATCATTATTTACAATTTGATAGATAACATCCATATTCATCACCTATTTAGTCATCAAATTTTGAAAATAGCCCCGGGAATGATTGCTTAGGGCTCGGGGCAGATCCTCCACTTCCTTTACCACCTTGCATTGATTGAAAAATTTGAATAAACTGCTGAACAGTCCCCATTGTTTGTTGCACTTTATTCATATCCATTTTTTGTATATATTGAATCGCCTGAGTCATCATCTCAGTTCCGCTTAATGTTCCAGAAGAGCTGCCACTATTTTCTTTAGTTTCAGAACCCTTGGATTCAGACTGACTCTCATTTTTATCTTTTAATTCTTCTTTGTACTTATTCCATTGACTATCTGATTCTCCATATAAATACCACTCTTCATAAAGAGTCTGCCACGTTGCTTGACCATCGCGAACAAGAGTTCTTAATCCAGGGTGTTTTCTAACAAATTCTTTAAATTCTTCTAATTGCTTCTCCATCTTATTCACCTCGCTACAATTAGTCACTATATTATAAACATTTACCTACTTTTGTGTGACTATTTATTTAAAAAAAATGATTGATAGACAAATTTTTTTGTAGCATTATATACAATTCAATAGAGAAAATCCGTTAAAAGACTTTTTTTTGAGATGTAATTTAATTCATAGGTTCATGTTTAAAAGGAATCACTTTTTTAGAATTAGGCTTTTTCGTTAATTTTTGCTTCTTATTTCTAATGATAATTTCATTTCGGGCATTGAAATAGATACCAATCATAAAAAAAGTTGCCATTAAGCTGGTTCCACCGTAACTGAGGAAGGGTAATGTAACTCCTGATAATGGTATTAATCCAATGACACCACCCAGGTTGATTAAAGGTTGAATTAAAAAAAATGCTCCGATACCAATACAAATAAGGGAACTGTATATATTTATTCCTCTAAAGGCGGTTATGAAGCAGCGTATAGCTATGAGAAAATAAAGGAACATAATGAGTAAAACTGTGATCGTACCTAGTTCCTCTGCCACAATGGTAATAATTAGGTCAGTATGGGACTCAATGGCAAAGCCATATTTTTGCGTCCCTTGCCCTAGACCCACCCCTCGAAGCCCTCCAAGAGCAATAGAGATGAACCCCATTACACTTTGATCACCTCTTGGATGAGAAAAAGGATCTTGCCATACTTCAATTCTTAGAGCTTGATAACCTTGTAGCCCAGTCCCTAATACAATTAATATTATAATACCAATCATTCCTAACAAAACTATCATGCCTATTTGTTTTTTATGAATCCCACTACTAAAAAACATAACCATTCCCGTACCTAAAATAACGAGCCCACTCCCTAAGTCAGGTTGAATCATAATGAGCCCACCGCAAATAACAATATATAATAAGGCAAAAAGGTACTCACCAAACATTCTCTTCGTGTAATACAGTTTATGACGAACTAAAAAATGAATAATCCAAGCAGTTGCTAACACGACCCCTATCCTGGCAAATTCAGTTGGTTGAAAGCTAATTGGGCCAATGCTAATCCACCTGCTTACACTAGAAGCTGTAGTCCCAGTTCCCATCAATAAGGTTAAAACCAATAGACCTAGTGTTCCTATGGTAGCTAAAGGACTAATGATATTTTTTAATACTTTATAAGGCATAAATAAGAGAAGCACCATTCCAACTATCCCAATAATCGTACTATTGATGGTTCTCATTACATACCATAAAGAATCACCCATTCTATTATTATACATTAAGGTTCCCGTAATGCTGTAAATCATTAAAATTCCAATGCTAACTAAAATGATGACTGACCCAAGTACAATCATATCCATATTTTTAAGTCGCTCTTTCAAATAACATGTTTTTATTTTTATGGCCATCTAATATTCTCCTCTTTATTTTTCATCTTATATTATTTTACCATTTTTGAAAATGGAAAAAAACTTTATTTCACTTAAAATGATTTACTCTTAACAGGAACCAAATAGGGGTAATTCACGTATAATAAAGAGAAATCAGGAATAAAGGAGCGATTAGCGATGTACAATTATGGGACAGGTTGCGGATACAACTACGGAGGATATACCAGTGGATTTGGTTATGGAAACTATTCACCTGTTACTTACCAATCCCCTGTTACAAATGGATGTGCGTTAATCCTCGTTCTATTCATTTTGTTAGTCCTCATTGGATGTTGTTGCCGATTTGATGGTGGAAGATCAAGAAGCAATAAATGCGGGTATTAATGTTAAAACCTTGTTACTGATTCAAAAAGCTCTCAATCTAAAATTATTATTAAAATGATTAACCATTTCCAATCGATTACGTATGATACATTGAGGTAACAAAGTGAGAACTCATCAGTGGAAGTCACTACTGGACTTAAGGAGTGACATCACCTAGTGATGCTAGTTAGTCTTCAAAATTGTCACAAGGATGATCGCAAGCAAAAGCGAAGCTACATCACTGGGAATATTAAGTGTCCTTATCTTTGAGTATGGTTCAAACTTTCTTGGTAACGCTAGTATCGTTAACGCGGTACTAGCCTGCGATTATCCTTTATGGTATCAAAGGATGGTGGCTCTTAACACTTGCGGGCTAGAGCTGCTTGAGGAGTTCATTTAAAGAGGAGGATTTAATATGTATAATTATGGTTATAATGGCGGTTATAATTGCTATACGCCTTGCTATGGAGAAAGAGATGGTGGTTGCGGATTCGCCTTCATTCTCGTTTTATTTATCTTATTAGCTATTATTTGTAGCTGTGGCGGATTTGGCTTTGGAGATAAATGCGGGTGTGGTTGCTAACAAAACTGCCTCAAAACGAAAACAGACTCAAAACGGGTCTGTTTTTTTATTCATTGCTTTTTTTGCGAAAGTCATACTATTTTAAATTATTCTTCTAACTTTGGGTGTTTTAATTAGTCCATTTATGTATTTTAGCGTATGATATTGTGTAAAAGTTAGTTGGAAGGGAGAGTTTGAAATGTATAATTATGGATATGATTGCTGTAGTGTTTATCCTACAGTTCCAACTTATGAGGAAAATAGAGGTGGCGGTTTAATTTTTATTTTAGTATTATTTATTCTATTAGCTATTATTTGTTGCTGTTCATCATGTGTAGGAGATGAAGATTGTTATGAATGCTCATGTGAAGAAGATTATGATTCAGAATGCTAACTAAATCATAACATTTAGTGATCGTCTTGTTTTTGTATAACCTTTTTTCTTTTTATGCGTATGATATAGTGACCCCTAAAGAAAAAAAGGAGGAAATAATCATGTATTATGGATACAACCAACCTTGCGTTCCTATTGTTCCTGTCGCAGTTGGAGGAAGTTGTGGTGGCGGTTTTGGTGGTTGCCTCTGCGCTATTATTCTAATTTTCTTCATCATCATCATTGCCTGTGGTTGCGGTTGTGGATTTTGTGGGACACCACAAAGATTTGACTGCGGATGTTGCTAATGATTCGATCCGCTCCTGTGAATTTTAAAACAATACTAGGCTAAGATTTTCTTTCTCAACCTAAAATATTAAACTAGCCTAGTTTATTTTAAGTGGCTAAGTTTATTTATATGATGCTGGTCGAATACAGATGGGTTACTTTTTAAATTCATTTATATAAGTACTCCTATTGCATCACTAAAAAATTTTTGTGAGTCAAAAGGTTTGTAGATGATATTATAATGAAGAATGGCATTCTCTATTTAAAAGAGAATGAGACAAAAGACGCTCACTGAGCGTTTTTTTTTAGCTATAATCAAAAAAAACCAATCTTTAAACTTAATTTATTTTATAATTAGTCATTGATTAGTAAAACCTTCGTTTATTTGCTATAATATAAGTAAGTAGAAATGGAGGGGTTAAAATGATAACAATGAAAGATATTATCCGCGAAGGGCATCCTACATTAACTAAAGTAGCTGACGAGGTAAGCCTCCCATTAAGCGAAGAAGACATTCAATTAATGAAGGATATGATTCAATTTATAATAAATAGCCAGACACCCGAGATTGCAGAGAGATACGATTTACGTGAGAGTGTTGGATTAGCCGCACCACAGCTAAATTTAAATAAACGGATTATTGCGATTCATACTAATGATGAAAAGGGAAAACTATATTCTATTGCTTTAGCAAATCCCAAAATCATGAGTCACTCTGAAGAAAAAACCTATTTACCAAATGGCGAAGGATGTCTCTCAATTGATCGAGTTGTAGAGGGGCTTGTTCATAGACCACGGCGCATCACGATTGAAGGCTACAATATAAAGGGTGAGTTAGTGAAACTTAGATTGCGTGACTATATTGCTGTTGTGTTCCAACACGAAATAGATCATATAAATGGCAAATTGTTTATCGACCATATTGATTACGAACATCCAATGAGACCATTACCTAATGCTAAACCCATCGAGTTTTAGACCACTTATTGAAAACTGCCAAATCTTATTTAGAAAAAGATCGGTAGTTTTTTTTTATTTCTGAAGTTCATAAAAAACAGATCGCCATCAGCTTATATTAAATTTTTTATAAAACGGTTAGTACAACTTA
>Ga0153980_1000084_pt1 | contig 60431 bp, 61 predicted proteins | sample TSGA064MetaG_FD_104722 | JGI IMG/M metagenome (GOLD analysis project Ga0153980, IMG submission 104722) | Attine ant fungus gardens microbial communities from Georgia, USA - TSGA064 MetaG | ecosystem: Host-associated > Fungi > Mycelium > Unclassified | place: USA: Georgia, Magnolia Springs State... | reverse complement strand
CGGCCCTTACGCGCAGGCAGCCGCCCGTGCGCTGCTGGAAAACACCGAGATTGGTGCGCGCGACATCGTAGAAAAAGCGCTGGGTATTGCAGGCGATATCTGCATCTATACCAACCACAATCTCACCATCGAAGAATTATCGTCTAAAGCGTAAGGACCCTGATTATGTCTGAAATGACCCCGCGCGAAATCGTCAGCGAACTGGACAGATTTATTATTGGCCAGGATGGCGCCAAGCGCGCTGTTGCCATTGCCCTGCGTAACCGCTGGCGCCGTATGCAGCTTGACGAAGAGCTGCGTCACGAAGTTACGCCAAAAAACATTCTGATGATCGGCCCAACCGGCGTCGGTAAAACAGAAATTGCCCGTCGCCTGGCGAAACTGGCCAACGCGCCTTTTATCAAGGTTGAAGCGACCAAGTTCACCGAAGTGGGCTATGTAGGTAAAGAAGTCGATTCAATTATTCGCGATCTGACCGATTCCGCCATCAAGATGGTGCGTTCACAGGCAATCGAAAAGAATCGCTACCGCGCCGAAGAGATGGCGGAAGAGCGCATCCTTGACGTCCTGATCCCACCAGCCAAAAACAACTGGGGACAGGCGGAAGCACCAGCCGAGCCGTCTGCGGCACGCCAGTCTTTCCGCAAAAAACTGCGTGAAGGCCAGCTGGACGACAAAGAGATTGAAATCGACCTGGCCGCTTCGTCAATGGGCGTCGAGATCATGGCGCCCCCGGGCATGGAAGAGATGACCAGCCAGCTGCAGTCGATGTTCCAGAACATCGGCGGACAGAAGCAAAAACCGCGCAAGCTGCCAATCAAAGAAGCGATGAAGCTGCTGGTGGAAGAAGAAGCCGCCAAGCTGGTTAATCCGGAAGAGCTGAAGCAGGAAGCGATCGATGCGGTTGAGCAGCACGGCATCGTCTTTATCGATGAGATTGATAAAGTCTGTAAGCGCGGCGAAAGCTCCGGCCCGGACGTTTCCCGCGAAGGCGTACAGCGCGACCTGCTGCCGCTGGTGGAAGGCTGCACCGTTTCGACCAAGCACGGGATGGTTAAAACTGACCATATCCTGTTTATCGCTTCCGGCGCGTTCCAGGTTGCCAGCCCGTCAGATCTGATCCCGGAACTGCAGGGACGTCTGCCTATCCGCGTTGAGCTGCAAGCGCTGACCACGCACGATTTCGAGCGCATTCTGACCGAACCAAGCGCTTCCGTTACCGTCCAGTATAAAGCCCTGATGAAAACCGAAGGCGTGGACATTAACTTTACGGAAGATGGCATCAGCCGCATCGCCGCTGCCGCCTGGCAGGTTAACGAAACGGCTGAAAACATCGGCGCGCGCCGCCTGCATACCGTGCTGGAGCGTCTGATGGAAGATATCTCCTATGACGCCAGCGATCTTAACGGTGAATCGATTACTATCGATGCCGATTACGTTGGTAAGCATCTGGACGAGCTGGTAGCAGATGAAGATCTCAGCCGCTTCATTCTGTAATTCTTAGCACGGCGCTTAAACAAAACGCTGAAAACCCCAATTCGTGTTGGGGTTTTCTTTTTTCTACCCCGCTATTTTCCGCTTTTACTGACGCCATTCCGCGACATAAATCCTCCTGTCCTTAACATCCTTGATATGGATTAACTCTTGCGCAACCCGTGCCCGGTAAACTGGCCGCTCTCTGCCGTTTTCCTCTTGTTTAAGCAAAGGCTGTAGCCTGATGACCGACAACCTCTCTGTACTACCGGCATTTTCTTCCTTGCGCGCCTGGCTGGAAAGCCTGCGCCTGCGCACGCTTCCGCTGGCCTGCGCATCGGTGATAACCGGTTCAGCGCTGGCCTGGTGGCAGGGCCATTTCGATCTGATGATTGCGCTGCTGGCGCTGTTGACCACGGCGCTGCTGCAAATTCTCTCTAACCTGGCCAACGATTACGGTGATGCGGTCAAAGGCAGCGATACGCCCGCCCGCATAGGGCCTTTACGCGGTATGCAGAAAGGCTTGATTGACAAAGGACAGATGCGTTTTGCACTGGGTATTACCGTAGCGCTGACGCTGGTGGCGGGCGTGGCGCTGGTAGTGCGTTCGTGCGACAGCGTCAGCGATATGCTAGGTTTTCTGGCGCTTGGCGCGCTGGCCATCGTGGCCGCTATTGCCTATACGGTGGGCAAGAAACCCTACGGTTATCTGGGCCTGGGCGATCTTTCCGTGCTGCTCTTTTTTGGCTGGCTGGGCGTGCTGGGCAGCTGTTACCTGCAGACGCACAGCCTGCATATGCTGTTTTTCCTGCCGGCAACTGGCTGCGGCTTGCTGGCTGTTGCGGTCCTGAACGTTAACAACATGCGCGATATCGACAGCGACCGGCAAAACGGCAAGTTTACGGTGGCGGTACGGCTTGGCGCACATAACGCCCGTTACTACCACGCAATGCTGCTCGCCAGCGCGCTACTGTGCTTTGCGCTTTTTGCCCGGCTGGCCTTGCTGAGCGCAACGGGCTGGCTGTTTATGCTTGGCGTTCCCCTGCTGTTTGGTCAGGCCCGCTTTGCCATCAGGCATCTTTCCGCCGTGGCGATGCGGCCAATGCTGGAAAAAACGGTCAAGGCGGCGCTGCTGATAAACCTGCTTTTCGCGGTTGGTCTGATCGTGGGTTAATCATGATGTGCTTGACCCACCGCAACTTTTAGCAACTGATGATTTTGCCAACAACCGCCAGAAAGCGATATACTCAACATCCCTGTGGCAAACAGATGAACCCTTATGAAATACGATACTTCCGAACTCTGCGACATCTATCATGAAGATGTAAACGTGGTTGAACCGCTCTTCTCAAACTTTGGTGGCCGTACCTCGTTTGGCGGACAGATCACCACGGTGAAATGTTTCGAAGATAATGGGCTTCTGTATGATCTGCTGGAAGAAAACGGACGCGGACGCGTGCTGCTGGTAGACGGCGGCGGTTCCGTACGGCGTGCGCTGGTTGATGCGGCTCTGGCCAGAATCGCCTTACAAAACGAGTGGGAAGGCCTGGTGGTCTACGGCTCCGTGCGTCAGGTGGACGATCTGGAGGAGCTGGATATCGGCATTCAGGCTATTGCGGCGATTCCGGTTGGTGCTGCTGGTGAAGGCACGGGCGAAAGCGATGTGCGCGTCAATTTTGGCGGCGTTACCTTCTTCTCGGGCGACCATCTCTACGCCGATAACACAGGCATCATCCTTTCTGAAGATCCGCTGGATATCGAATAGCAAAAACGGGTGCTGGTAGGCACCCGTCTCTTTTACCGCCTGCTGTCAATCTGACTCAGACTTCTTCCATTTTTCCCAACAGCGCACGCAGACGCTCCTGCCAGACATGCTGCTCCTCTTTCAGGTGCTGGTTTTCACGCACCAGTGATTCGCTGTTGCCCGCAGCCTGTTGCACCTGATTATTCAGGTTAGCGTTCTGCTCTTTCAGCTCTTCGATTTCCATCTGCAGCAGGGTGATAGTATCAATCGCCTGCTGTACTTTAGATTCCAGTTTCTCAAACACTTCAAATGACATCGTAAATGACCTCTCCTAATCGCAAGGCGTTGATGTTGCTGACGCAGCGACTGCTGCGGAAAACAACGATGCTCCGATTGTAAGTAGAGCAGCTCGTCAAGTCCAGCAACGAACCCGCTACGGCATCACAAGAACCGTTTTTCAGTCTCGGCCTGGTGTTTTTAACATTCCCGGCCGGAAAATGTGAGCCTGTTGTTAATAAATGGCGATAAGAATAAGCAATCGGAAGGCGAAGCCGGGAAATAAAACGGCAAAAAAGACGCGAAAACGCTCATTTTTTTGAAGCAGCACACAACTTTTGATTTCGCTATTTCTCGTTTATGCTCGTTAACGATAAATTCACAACAACCCCACACAAGATTGGGGCGACTCAGGGAATGAGAAAAAAAACGCTCTACACCATTTAACCTCGCCTTCAGGAAACAACATCATGAGCCAATCAACAAGCAGCCTTAAAGGGCAATGCATCGCCGAATTTCTTGGTGTCGGCACGATTATTTTCTTCGGTGCCGGCTGTGTGGCGGCGGCGAAGCTGGCAGGTGCGGTGCTGGGCCTGTGGGAAATCAGTATCATCTGGGGGATCGCTGTCGCCATGGCGGTCTACCTGAGCGCGGCCGTTTCTGGCGCGCATCTGAATCCGGCAGTTACCCTGGCGCTTTGCCTGTTCGCGAATTTTGAAGGCCGCAAGGTCGTGCCCTATATTCTGGCGCAGATTGCCGGGGCGTTCTGTTCTGCCGCGCTGGTTTATGCGCTCTATTACAATCTGTTCCTCGACTACGAGCAAGCGCATCATATGGTGCGTGGTAGCGTAGACAGCCTGGAGCTGGCGGGCATCTTCTCTACCTACCCTAACCCGCACATCAGCGTCGGCCAGGCGTTTCTGGTTGAAGCCGTTATCACCGCCGTGATGATGGGCCTGATTATGGCGCTGACCGATGACGGTAACGGCCTGCCGCGTGGACCAATGGCTCCGCTGCTGATCGGCTTACTGATCGCGATTATCGGCGGCGCAATGGGCCCGCTGACCGGCTTCGCCCTGAACCCTGCCCGTGATTTCGGACCCAAGCTGTTTGCGTGGCTGGCCGGATGGGGTAACGTCGCCTTTACTGGCGGCCGCGATATTCCTTATTTCCTCGTGCCAATCTTTGGCCCGATTGTTGGCGCCAGCTTTGGTGCATTCGGCTACCGCTCTCTGATCGCCCGTAACCTGCCTGGTGCAGTTGCGGTAAAGAAGGTGGAAAAGACGATAGCGCGTGCTGAGCAGCGTAAAGCGTAAGTGCTAACCCTTTACACATCAGGAAGGATTTATGACTACAGATAAAAAATATATTGTCGCGCTGGATCAGGGCACAACCAGTTCCCGTGCCGTCATTCTGGATCACGACTCCAACATCGTTGCGGTTTCTCAGCGCGAATTCCAGCAAATCTATCCTAAGGCTGGCTGGGTAGAACATGACCCGATGGATATCTGGGCATCGCAAAGCTCTACGCTGGTAGAAGTGCTGGCGCACGCCGATATTCGCTCGGATGAGATTGCCGCTATCGGTATTACCAACCAGCGTGAAACCGCCATCGTCTGGGATAAAGAGACCGGTAAACCTATTTACAACGCCATCGTCTGGCAGGATCCGCGTACCGCCGACTACTGTGCAAAACTGAAAAAAGAAGGGCTGGAAGAGTATATCCAGCACACTACTGGCCTGGTGATTAACCCCTACTTCTCCGGTACCAAGGTGAAATGGATCCTCGACCACGTTGACGGCGCGCGCGACCGTGCAAAACGCGGTGAGCTGCTGTTTGGTACGGTTGATTCCTGGCTGGTATGGAAAATGACGCAGGGACGGGTGCATATCACCGATTACACCAACGCCTCGCGTACCATGATGTTCAACATTCACAAGCTGGAATGGGATCAGCGCATGCTGGATATCCTGGATATCCCGCGCGAAATGCTGCCGGAAGTGAAATCTTCCTCTGAAATTTACGGCCAGACCAACATCGGCGGTAAGGGCGGTACCCGTATTCCTATCGCCGGTATTGCCGGTGACCAGCAGGCTGCGCTGTATGGCCAGCTATGCGTGCAGCCCGGCATGGCGAAAAACACCTACGGCACCGGCTGCTTTATGCTGATGAACACGGGAACAGAAGCGGTTACTTCAACCAACGGTTTGCTGACCACCATCGCCTGCGGCCCGCGTGGCGAAGTAAACTATGCGCTGGAAGGCGCGGTGTTTATCGGCGGTGCTTCTATTCAGTGGCTGCGCGATGAGATGAAGCTGATTGGCGATGCTACCGACTCTGAATACTTCGCGACCAAGGTAAAAGACAGCAACGGCGTTTACATGGTGCCAGCCTTTACCGGTCTGGGCGCGCCTTACTGGGACCCGTATGCACGCGGCGCCATTTTTGGCCTGACGCGCGGTGCCAACGCCAACCACATTATTCGCGCTACGCTGGAATCTATCGCTTTCCAGACGCGTGACGTGCTGGAAGCAATGCAAATCGACGCCAATACCCGTCTGCAATCTCTGCGGGTTGATGGCGGCGCGGTGGCCAACAACTTCCTGATGCAGTTCCAGTCTGACATTCTGGGCGCGCGCGTAGAGCGACCGGAAGTGCTGGAAGTGACCGCACTGGGTTCCGCCTATCTGGCTGGCCTGGCAGTGGGCTTCTGGAAAGATCTGGATGAAGTTCGTGCCAAAGCGGTTATTGAACGCGAATTCCGTCCGGGCATCGAAACCTCCGAGCGTAACTACCGTTATGCAGGCTGGAAGAAAGCCGTTGCCCGCGCCCAGGCATGGGAAGATCACGAAGAGTAATCCCCTCGCCCGCGATCGCCTCGATCGCGGGCACTTTTTCTGCCCGCCATGATAGACTTTTCGCCTCATCACTTTCCCGAGGCCCATTATGAAACGAGAACTCGCCATTGAATTTTCACGCGTAACGGAAGCGGCGGCGCTGGCTGGCTATAAATGGCTGGGACGCGGCGACAAAAACGCGGCTGACGGCGCAGCCGTCCACGCTATGCGCATCATGCTGAACAAAGTGAATATCGACGGGCAAATTGTCATTGGCGAGGGAGAGATTGATGAAGCTCCCATGCTTTATATCGGTGAAAAGGTTGGCAGCGGCCAGGGCGACGCGGTGGATATCGCCGTCGACCCGATTGAAGGCACCCGCATGACCGCGATGGGCCAGGCCAACGCGCTGGCCGTGCTGGCCGTTGGCGATAAAGGTACATTTCTGAACGCGCCCGATATGTATATGGAAAAGCTGGTGGTTGGGCCGGGCGCAAAAGGCGTTATCGATCTGGCGCTGCCGCTGGCGGAAAACCTGCAGAGAGTGGCAAAGGCGCTGCAAAAACCGCTGTCGGAACTTACCGTTACCATTCTGGCCAAGCCGCGCCATGATGGCGTCATTGCCGAACTTCAGCAGCTGGGCGTGCGCATCTTTGCTTTTCCAGACGGGGACGTGGCGGCTTCTATCCTGACCTGTATGCCAGACAGTGAAGTAGACGTGCTCTATGGTATCGGCGGCGCGCCTGAAGGCGTGGTTTCCGCAGCGGTGATCCGCGCGCTGGATGGCGACATGCATGGACGACTGCTGGCACGTCACGTAGTCAAAGGCGATACGCCAGACAACCGTGCGCTGGGCGAACAGGAGCTGAAGCGCTGTGCGGAAATGGGTATTGAAGCGGGCAAGGTGTTACGGCTTGATGAGATGGCGCGCAACGATAACGTCATTTTCTCCGCTACCGGCATTACCAGCGGCGATCTGCTGAAAGGCATTACGCGTCAGGGCAACGTTGCCACTACCGAAACGCTGCTGGTGCGCGGCAAGTCACGCACCATTCGCCGCATTCAATCTATTCACTATCTGGATCGCAAGGATGAGAGCCTGCATCCCTATATCCTGTAACATGCGAACGGGCTGTTTGGCCCGTTTACATGACTGAACAACGTAAAGCACGACCGGCATACGCATCCATGCCGGTCGGCTGCTTCTGACTATATCGCCTGAAGCTCAGGTCTTTTCGACAGCGGCAGCCAGCAAAGCAGGATCAGCAGCGCCATCGCGAACATCAGCATCCCCAGGCTAAACTGCCCGGTCTGCGGCAACAGCGCCGATAGCCAGGCCGCAAGGCCCGATCCCAGATTCTGCAAGCCGCCCAGCAGCGCGCCTGCGGTACCGGCCATATAGGGCCACGGCTCCATCGCGCCCGTGGTCGCCAGCGGAAACAGCATGCCCGCGCCAAAGAAAAACAGCGCGGCAGGCACAACCAGCGTCCAGATGGTCATCACCCCGAACCAGGCCGGGATCCACATCAGCGCCCCGGCCAGCAGGCAGCTGTTGACCGACCACCACATCAGCTGCTGGAAAGGTTTATTGTCGCGACCGGCAAACCATGCGCCAAAAAACGCCGCTGGCACAGGCAGAATAAACAGCAGGCTGACCGTAATGCTGTTCAGCCCCAGTACGCCGCCCATCAGTACGCCGCAGCTGGCCTCAAAAACGGCGATGCCGCCGAGCGCGCCCATCAGCATAATCAAATAGCGTACGAAGGTGCCGTCAGCCAGCAGTGGACGATAGCGCGAAAAAAATGCGCGCTTTTCCAGCGGTGCGGGACGCGTTTCCGGCAGCCAGCGCATCATGGCTACGCCCACCGATAGGCAGAGCAGCAGCAGAAAAATAAAGCAGGCATGCCAGCCCAGCAGGTGGGTCAATACCGCACCCAGCACCGGCGCAATCAGCGGACTAACCAGAATACCCATATTCAGCAGGCTGTTAGCCTGACGCAGTTCGCCCCCGGCATAAAGGTCGCGCGGCATAGTACGCGCCATTACGCCCGCCACGCCGGTTCCTAATCCCTGAATGGCGCTGCCCAGTACCAGCAGATCAAAAGTCGGTGCGCCAAGCGCTACCAGCGAACCCACCATAAAAATAGTGAGTCCACCCAGGATCACCGGACGGCGGCCAATATTATCGGACAGCGGGCCGTACAACAGCTGCGAGCCGCCATAGGTCATCAGATAAGCCGCCATCACGCGCTGCACCACGCCATCACGCACGCCAAAATCCTGGGCGATAGTCGCCATAGCGGGAACATAAATGGTCTGCGCCATCTGCCCGACGGCCACCAGCGCGATCAGCATCACCAACAGATGCCCGTTTGCTATTTTCTTCATTTTTCCAGCACGGTTAACGGCCAATCCGCTATCAGAAAGCGCGATTCGCCAGAAGGGGGAGTGAATGGCGAGGAAAATATCAGGAATAGATGACAAAGCGAGAGGGCAAGCAAAAATCGCCAGCGGCTGAGTGTCAGTAAAAGCGTTCAGGCGCGTAAAGCAAACTGTACGTATAGCGTTGATTTGTCGATATGAGCTTTGTCGGCGGCCGAAACTGGAAAAAAGGCGTTTCTGTAGCGAAGATAAGAAGAGATTTGCCTGACGTGACGCAAAGCTTATCAGCACGTTGGGATGCTCACCCGCATGACCAAAGGAGTAAAAGATGGCCGAATGGGTCAACGCCACCGTAAAAGAGGTGCATGACTGGACAGAGAGCCTGTTCAGCATCACCGTCAACGCGCCTGTCGATCCTTTTATCGCCGGACAGTTTGCCAAGCTGGCGCTGGAAGTTGACGGTGAACGCGTACAGCGCGCCTATTCCTATGTAAACGCACCGGGCAACAAAGATCTGGAGTTTTATCTGGTGACGGTGCCGGAAGGGAAACTCAGCCCGCGCCTGCACGCGCTACAGCCCGGCCAGACGTTGATGATCACCAAAGAGGCTGCGGGTTTCTTTGTTATTGATGAAGTACCCGACTGCAAAACGCTGTGGATGCTGGCAACCGGCACTGCAATCGGCCCCTATCTGTCGATTTTGCAGGAAGGCAAAGGGCTGGAGCGCTTTGAAAACATTGTGCTGGTGCATGCCGTTCGCTACGCGCGGGACCTGAGCTACCTGCCGTTGATGCAGGCGCTGGAGCAGCGCTATAGCGGCCAGCTACGTATTCAAACCGTGGTCAGCCGCGAAGAAACCCCTGCCGCGCTAACGGGCCGGGTACCCGCACTGATCGACAGTGGCGAACTGGAAGCAGCCGTTGGCCTGCCGATAACGGCACAGGAAAGCCACGTCATGCTGTGCGGCAATCCGCAAATGGTCAGAGACACCCAGCAGTTGCTGAAAAAGACGCGCGAAATGCGTAAGCATCTGAAGCGTAAACCGGGCCATATCACCAGCGAGCATTACTGGTAATCCGGCGTCCGGCGGCCAAAATAGTTGACCTGCAGCGTGGTTTTGCCGAAGCGGTTTTCACCTTTGCTTCCGCTGAATACGCCCAGTTCCAGCATCATCGTGACGAGGATCAGCGTGGGCGTAAAGCGGCCCAGCGCCCACTGCCAGCCGGGAGAAAGCGATTCCCAGTTTCCCGCCATCAGCATCCAGGCGACGATCAGCAAAAGCCCCCAACAGGCCGACTTATTGCGGTCGTGCAGGCGCTTGACTACCACGGCGCTGGATGGCCAGAGCAGGCTAACCACGCAAAAGGCTGCCGTCTGGGTGCTGATCCAGCCGCGTGCGGCCAGCGAGAAAAGCACGGTCAGCAACAGCAGCCAGAGCGTTAACCAGATCCACAGATCGCGCCGTCCCAGCCTGCCTCGCCAGGAAAAACACCACGCTTGTAAGGTCATTTTTTCTTCCTCAGAACAGCGTCAGGCTTTGACTTTGCCGGTCATTGTCCGTTCTAATCTTGAGTTAAATGCACTGGTTAGAGCTACAGATAATGAATAAAGCGATGTTCACAGGTTTTACGTTACTGGTCTGGTTGATGACGCTGCCCGTCCGGGCCGACGCCGATCCGCAGGAGCGTGCTGAACATATGCCTGTGGCACCCTATCTTCTGGCCGGCGCGCCGACCTTCGATATGACTATCGGCCAGTTTCGCGAAAAGTATAATGCTATTAATCCTGGATTACAGATTGCTGAATATCGCGCGACCGACAGCCGGGGCGATAAGAGTAATTTGACGCGTGCCGCCAGCAAGATCAATGAAAATCTCTACTCTTCTACCGCGCTGGAACAGGGAACCGGTAAGATCAAAACGTTACAGATTACGTTACTGCCGGTACCGGGCCCGGATGAAAAAGCATCGCGCGACAAGGCGGTGGCTTATATGGTCGCGCTGGCCAGATTTTTTGAGCCAACGCTGACCCAGCAACAGAGCCAGAAGCGGCTGGACGAGGTCCTGGCAAAAGGGAAAGGTTCCCGTTATTACGCCCAGGCAGAAGGCGCGCTTCGCTACGTGGTTGCCGATAACGGCGATAAGGGACTGACCTTCGCTATTGAGCCCGTGAAGCTGGCGATGGGCGCTAATTGACCGCCTGAAAGATGACGAAAAGCAAAGCCTTCCGGGGTTTTGATCTCTATACTGTCTGGCAGACAACCGCTGCTCAGGCAGGGTAATTTAACCGTATCGCGCTAAGCGTGGAGGATAGAATGCGACATCCGTTAGTAATGGGTAACTGGAAACTGAACGGCAGCAAGCAGATGGTTAACGAGCTGATTGCCGGTCTGCGCAATGAGCTGAGCGCCGTTGATGGCTGTGGCGTAGCCATTGCCCCTCCGACGATTTATCTGGATCTGGCTAAGCACGCCAGCTCCGGTAGCCATATCGCGCTTGGCGCACAGAACGTTGACGTCAATCTTTCTGGCGCTTTCACCGGTGAAGTTTCTGCCGACATGCTGAAAGACGTTGGCGCAAAATACATTATTATCGGCCACTCTGAGCGTCGTACTTATCATAAAGAAAGCGATGAGCTGATTGCGAAGAAATTTGCCGTGCTGAAAACGGCGGGCCTGATCCCTGTTCTTTGCATCGGTGAAACCGAAGCGGAAAACGAAGCGGGCAAAACCGAAGAAGTTTGCGCACGCCAGATTGACGCCGTGCTGAACACCCAGGGCGCAGAAGCGTTCAACGGCGTGGTCATTGCCTATGAGCCTGTCTGGGCTATCGGCACCGGCAAATCTGCAACCCCAGCCCAGGCCCAGGCCGTACACAAATTTATCCGCGACCATATCGCGAAGAAAGACGAGGCCGTTGCGGCTCAGGTCATCATTCAGTACGGCGGTTCCGTTAACGATAAAAACGCTGCTGAACTGTTTGCCCAGCCGGATATTGATGGCGCGCTGGTTGGCGGTGCATCGCTGAAAGCGGACGCTTTCGCCGTGATCGTTAAGGCTGCTGCCGCAGCGAAAAACGCGTAATAGCGGACGCTTTTACCGTTATCGTTAAGACTGCTATTGCAGCATAAACGCATAACCATAAACCCGCTCCGGTAACGGAACGGGTTTTTTTCGATCTACATCACACTTCCCTGCTGGTCCACCCGGCCAAAACAAACATTTCATTAACATAAAATCAACAAATCGCCCGCCAGCGCCCGCTGAAAAATATTTTTATCCTGCCGATTTATTGATCGAGAAAAGTCTGCTTTTTATCCACCCTGCCGATTTTTTCCCCGTCAGGCTATTTACCTATCCTGTTGTAAGTAAAGAGCATTCAATCAAGCCAGCGTTTAATTACCCCGTTCACTATCACGATTGCTAATCTTCGCAAGGCCAGCATTCTTATTTTTAATCTTTAAACAATTTTTTAATTGCCGCGTAACAATGGTATATTTCTGAGACGCTTAATGCGCGTTAATCATCCGTTTTTTTGATGGAAACGCCCTGTATACAGTGAAACGGCGTACGAGGCCCGTCATAAGCCACGCCGTTTCGCTTGCTCACCATGTTGATTGGTCAACATACGGAGAAGTCGACTCATGCCAAAATTAGCAGGACTTCTGGCCGTTATGGGCTCCGCGAAAGCCGCTACGGCAGATGAAGAAATCGATGTATTACTGATCGGCGGAGGCGCTATGAGCGCCACGCTCGGTACTTATCTACAGGCGCTGGAGCCAGAGTGGCGCATCAGTATGGTCGAGCGCCTGGACAGCGTGGCCGTAGAGAGTTCCAATGGCTGGAATAACGCGGGCACCGGTCACGCCGCGCTGGCGGAAATGAACTATACGCCGCAGAAAGCCGACGGTACGGTCGATATCACCAAGGCCGTTGAGATCAACGAATCTTTCCAGGTTTCTCGCCAGTTCTGGGCGCATCTGGTGCAAAAAGGCATTCTGAACCATCCGCACAGCTTCATTAATACCGTGCCGCACATGAGCTTCGTCTGGGGCGAGGATAACGTGGCGTTTTTGAAGAAGCGCTTTGAGGCGTTACAGAAAAGCTCGCTGTTCCGCGGCATGGAATATTCAGAAGATCCGGAACAGATCAGAGAGTGGGTTCCGCTGCTGATGGAAGGTCGTGATGTAACAGAACGCGTGGCGGCCACGCGCATTACCACCGGTACGGACGTGAACTTTGGTGAAATGACGCGTCAGATGGTTGCTTCACTGCAGAAGAACCCCAGTTTTTCACTGGATGCCAGCCATGAAGTGCGCGGCTTTCAGCGTAACGACGACGGCAGCTGGAACGTGACCATCGCCGATTTGAACAACAACGGCCAGCAAAAAACCCTGCGCGCGAAGTATATCTTTATTGGTGCGGGCGGCGCGGCGCTGACGCTGCTGCAAAAAACGGGCATTCCGGAAGCCAAAGATTATGCAGGCTTCCCTGTTGGCGGTGAATTTCTGGTAACGGAAAATCCGGAGGTGGTAAAACGCCATCTTGCCAAGGTTTACGGCAAGGCCTCCGTCGGCGCGCCACCTATGTCCGTTCCGCATCTGGATACGCGCATGCTGGACGGCAAACAGGTCCTGCTGTTCGGGCCTTTTGCGACCTTTTCCACCAAATTCCTCAAGCAAGGTTCGCTGTGGGATATGTTTGGCTCAATGACCGCATCAAACTTTAAGCCGATGATGCACGTCGGGCTGGATAACTTCGATCTGGTGAAGTACCTGATAGGTCAGGTGATGCTGACCGATGAGGACCGCTGCAAGGCGTTACAGGAATATTTCCCGGAAGCGAAAAAAGAGGACTGGCGTCGGGTTAAGGCGGGTCAGCGCGTACAGATTATTAAAAAGGATGCGCAAAAGGGCGGCGTGCTGAAGCTGGGCACGGAGGTAGTGACTTCGCAGGATGGCACCATCTCGGCGCTGCTGGGCGCGTCGCCTGGCGCCTCTACGGCCGCCACTGCCATGCTGGATTTAATGGGCAAGGTATTTAAGGACAAAATCGCCACGCCAAAATGGCAGGCGAAGCTGAAGATGATGATGCCTTCTTATGGTCAGAAGCTGAACGGCAACGTGGCGGCGACCGAACATCAACTTGCCGAAACCAGCCGTATTCTGCAGCTCGACTACTCGCCGTTTACCGCTGCTAACGATGAAGCCGCCGTTGCTGGCGCGTCGGTGATAGGTAAATAAGCAGCGGCTTATATCGCAAACTCAAGGCTTAACCGCCAGAGGGCTGGAACTGGAAGCCACGCCCCAATAGCCCATCCTGCGTCGTCTCTGGCGCAGGATACTTTACTAGCCCCTCCCCCCGCGCTTTACCGTCTGAAACAGAATCTTTCCGTTTTTTCAGCCGCGCGCCCTGCCGCTTCCCGCACAACGCCCTCAGCCGTCTATGCTTTTAGCTAACCCAAATGAAAAGGAGCAGCAGATGGACACCTCTTCCCCCCATTCCGCAACCGATTCTGAACTTCAGCTGCTCGACCGCTACTGGCGCGCCGCCAACTATCTTTCGGTCGGGCAGATCTACCTGATGGCTAACCCTCTGCTGCGTGAACCGCTGCAGCCTGAACACATTAAGCCACGTCTGTTGGGACACTGGGGAACCACGCCTGGGCTGAACTTTATTTATGCGCACTTAAACCGCATTATTCGCCAGCGCGATGTCGATCTGCTGTATATCTGCGGCCCCGGTCACGGCGGGCCGGGCATGGTGGCAAACACCTGGCTGGAAGGAACCTACAGCGAAATTTATCCGCAAATTAGTGCGGATGCTCAGGGTATGCAGCGCCTTTTCCGTCAGTTCTCTTTTCCCGGCGGCATTCCCAGCCATGCCGCGCCGGAAACGCCCGGTTCAATCCATGAAGGCGGTGAGCTAGGATATTCGCTGGTGCATGCCTTTGGGGCCGCCTTCGATCATCCGGATCTTATCGTGCCTTGCGTGATCGGCGATGGCGAGGCCGAAACCGGCCCGCTCGCGGCCAGCTGGCACGGCACCAAGTTTTTAAACGCCGCCCGGGACGGTGCCGTCCTGCCGATTCTGCACCTTAATGGCTACAAAATTGCTAACCCTACGCTGCTGGGACGCAGCAGCGACGACGATCTCCGCCAGCTATTTGCGGGTTATGGTTACGAACCGCTGTTTGTCAGCGGCGACGATCCGCAGAAAATGCATCGCCTGATGGCCGACGCCTTCGATTACGCTTTTGACCGCATCCGCCATTACCAGCAGCAGGCGCGTCAGGGCGAAGCCAGCGACAGCATCCCCGCCTGGCCAATGATTATTCTGCGAAGCCCCAAAGGCTGGACCGGCCCCAAAACCGTAGACGGGAAAAAAGTGGAGGGTTTCTGGCGCGCTCATCAGGTGCCGGTTTCTGAATGCCGTGAAAACGACGAACACCGCCAGCTTTTGCAGGAGTGGATGCAAAGCTATCATCCTGACGATCTGTTTGATGCCGAAGGCAGGCTCAAACCTGAACTACAGGCGCTGGCACCGCAAGGCGAAAAACGGATGGGCGCGACGCCATACGCTAACGGCGGTCGGCTGCGAAAAGAGCTTAAAACACCGGATATCAGACAGTTTGCCGTCGACGTTGCAAAACCAGGCGAAACGCAGGAGCAGTCCACCGCCGTGCTGGCAAGCTATCTCAGCGCTATTTTCCGCGACAATCCCGATAACTTCCGCCTGTTTGGCCCGGATGAAACCGCCTCTAACCGCCTGAGTAAGGTTTTTAACGTCACTAACCGCACCTGGATGGAAGCTATCCGCGATTACGACGTCCAGCTGGCGCCGGATGGCCGGGTAATGGAAATCCTCAGCGAACACCAGTGCCAGGGCTGGCTGGAAGGTTATCTGCTGACCGGTCGTCACGGCCTGTTTAACTGCTACGAAGCCTTTATCCACATTATCGATTCTATGTTTAACCAGCACGCTAAATGGCTGAAGGTTTCCCGCAAGCTGCCCTGGCGTGAGCCAATCGCCTCGCTTAACTATCTTCTCTCCTCCCACGTATGGCGCCAGGACCACAATGGCTATAGCCATCAGGATCCCGGCTTTATCGATCACGTTGTCAACAAAAAGGCCGACGTTGTCCGCGTTTATCTGCCACCGGACGCTAACACGCTGCTTTGGGTTGGCGATCATTGCCTGAAAACCTGGAACCGCATCAACGTGATTATTGCCGGTAAGCAGCCGGAGCCGCAGTGGCTGACGATAGAGGAAGCGGCTGCACACTGTGAAAAAGGCATGGGGATTTGGCCTTGGGCCGGTAACGAAAAAGCGGGTAAGCAGCCTGACGTGGTAATGGCCTGCGCGGGCGACGTACCCACCATGGAAACGCTGGCGGCGGTGGATCTGCTACGGCAATATCTGCCCGACCTGTCGGTACGCGTAGTTAACGTAGTAGATTTGCTGGCGCTGCAAACGCGTGAGCAGCATCCTCACGGCCTGGAAGAACAAGATTTCGATGAAATATTTACGCGTGACAAGCCGGTTATCTTTGCTTTCCACGGCTATCCGGCACTGGTCCATCGTCTGACCTACCAGCGTAACAACCATCCAAACTTCCACGTGCGGGGATTCAATGAAGAAGGCACCACTACCACACCTTTCGATATGACGGTGCTGAACGAGCTGGATCGTTACCATCTGGCGCAGGAAGCGATTTTGCGCGTGCCGGGCCTACAGGAAAAAGCTGCGGACGTGCTGGATGCGTTACAGGAAAAACTGGCCGCTCACCACGCTTACGTGCGCGAACATGGCGAAGACATTCCGGAAGTGCGCGACTGGAAATGGCCATCACAGGAAGGAAGCGGCGAAGCGGGAGATTAAAGCAGCATTGCTATAGGTTTGGCCCGCGATATTGTTATCCTGGGCTTTCTTGCCACCGAATCCTGCACATAGATGTTGCAGGATTCAGTAACGACCACTGTTTATGGCTTCAACACTTCCACCAGCATCCAGCCAACGGTAATCACCAGCGACAGCGCCATCACGCTGTTGAATGCTTTAAGCTTCCACGCAACCTGAAGGTGCCTGCCCAGCCGGTCGCCCATTACGGCCCAGACCAGGATACAGGGCAGGTTTAACAGGGCAAAGCCGCTCATCATCGGCACGATACTGCTGCTGGCAGAATAGATCAGCGCCACATTGGTCGCCATCAGCCAGGCCTTGGGGTTAACCACCTGCAATAGCGCGCCGTTTACCAGCGATACCGGCCGGGCTTTTTCCCGCATTTCCGGCGCGCCAGCGCGAAAAATTTTCCATGAAAGCCACAGCAGATAAGCGCAGCCCAGCAGCGTCAGCGGCAGGCGAATGGCGCTCATCCAGAGCAGCAGACTGTCCAGCAGCAGCACGGCCATGGCAATTTGCAAAGCGCAACCCAGCGTGATGCCAAACATCATCGGCAGCGTGCGGCGCATACCAAAATTAACGCCGGAGGTGGCCAGCATCAGGTTATTCGGGCCTGGCGTAATGGACATTACGGTCACATAACTGAAAAAAGAGGGATCGAGCATGGTTGCGCTCCAGCAGGTAAATGAAAACACCATAGTAAGGAGCGCGCGCCAATGGTAACAGATTCAGAAATACACTATTGTTACGGTTACAATCCTGTTTACTCCCAGACTGTACCCCTGCGCAGGAGAGCCAACTGTGTCCATCATCGAACCGCAAGAGCACACGTTATATCACCAGCTGGCCGAAACGCTGGCGCAGGCGATTCATCAGGGCACCTGGTTGCCCGGCAGTCGCCTGCCTGCTATTCGCCGCTGCGCCGCTACCCATCAGGTCAGTATCAATACGGTGCTGGCGGCTTATCGGCTGCTGGAAGATCGCGGTTTAATTGAGGCCAGGCCGCAGTCTGGCTACTACGTGCGCGGCGTGCTGCCTTCGGTAAAAGCCCCCGGCAACCATCGAACGCAGGTACGTTCGCCGAGCAGCGAGAAACTGGATTTGATCGATGCCGTTTTTGCCGCGCAAAACCATCCTGACTACATCAATATTTCGCTGGCGTGTCCGCAAAACAGTGACTTCTTTCCAACGGCAAAAATTAGCCGCATCATGGCTTCGCTGCTGCGTCGTGAACCCGGGCTGATTGGCCGCTACGCGCTTCCGCCCGGCAGCGAGCGGCTGCGTCGCGAAATCGCCCGTCGCGTCACGGATTTGGGCATGAAGCTGACCACTGAAGATATTACGCTGACGCACGGCTGTATGGAGGCGCTACAGCTGGCTTTGCGGGCGGTCACTAAGCCTGGCGACTGTGTCGGGGTTGAGACGCCCACCTATTTTTATCTTTTCCCGCTTCTTGCCAGCCTGGGGCTAAAGGTCCTGGAAATTCCTACCGACCCTCAGTACGGCCTGTCGCTGGACGCGCTGGAGCTGGTATTACGAGAGCAGCGTATTCAGGCGCTGGTCGCAATGCCGACGGTACAAAACCCACTGGGATGCACCATGCGGCTGGAAGATAAAAAGCGGCTGGCGAAGCTGGTTAACCATTACCAGGTGCCGCTGATTGAAGATGGGCTGTATTGCGAGCTGCAATTTTGCTGGCCGCTTTCGCCTGCGGTAAAAGCCTTTGATACCGATGGCTGGGTAATACACTGCGCCAGTTTTACCAAAACGGTCGCGCCCGATTTTCATGTGGGCTGGGTGGCGGCAGGCCGTTTTAGCGAACAGCTGGCGCGGCTGAAGTCGGTTTCATCACTGACCGAATCGAAACTGTTAAGCGAAACGCTGGGATTATTTCTGGAGTCCGGCGGTTATGACCACCATCTGCGCACCATGCGCCGTCGCTACGCCGCGCACATGGACGAAGCTCGCGGACTGATTGCCCGGCATTTTCCTCAGGGAACGCGGGCGACGCTGCCCGGCGGCGGCTTTATCTTCTGGGTCGAGCTACCGGGCCAGGTGGACTGCATTGAGCTGTTTCACCGCCTGCTGCAGGAAAAAATCTGCCTCACGCCCGGCGCGCTCTATACGCTGAGCGATCGCTGCAACAGCGCCATTCGCCTGACCTGCTGTTATCCTTTCGACGAACGCTATACCTGGGCGCTGAAGCGGACAGGCGCGCTGGCCTGTGAATTAAGCGGCATCCCGGCCGGCATCAGCTAACCCGGCTCACGGCATACCGTTACGTCCCCAGTGCGCATAGGCTTTACGCTTTGTCAGCCGTTCGTAATAGGCGCGCACCGCCGGTAGCTCCGGATGCTCTATTGGCGTTTCGTACCAGCGGTTCACGGACAAGCCTATCGGGATATCGGCCAGCGAAAAGGCGCTACCGGCAACATAGGCGTCGGTACGTTCCAGTTGCTGATTCAGAATGGCCATGGTGTAACTCCAGCCTTTGCAGGCGGCGGCCAGCAGGCGTGGATCCTGATGGGCGGGAGAGTGCCGCACCAGCGACATAAACGCATAGCGCCAGGAAGTGTTTAATTCGGTCGCCTGCCAGTCAATCCACTGATCGATTAACCCACGCGGACGTGGCTCCTGTGGATAAAGCCAGCTGCCGTCGTAAGCATTTGCCAGATAGCGAATAATCGCGTTCGACTCCCACAGGACGAACTCATCATTCCGGATAACCGGCATCAGCGCGTTGGGATTGAGTGCCTTAAATTCCGCGTCCTGGGGCGATTTTGCACCGTCACCCCACTCTTCCCGCTCAAAGGCAATCCCCAGTTCTTCACAGGTCCACAGGACTTTTCGAACATTGATGGACGAAGCTCGCCCCAGTATTTTCAGCATAATTCCGTCACTTTTTTTGTTCAGGTTTTGGCTATTCCTACCCTTTTCAGCGCGAACTGAAAACGTTACTCCAGTCCTGAAAATAGCATCTCTCACGGGTTCCGATCGTGAAAATTCCTGATACTCTCAAATATTGTTAACGGAAAGGGCTTTGTTATGACGCAATTACGCGCTTTTAAGCAGGTCGATGTTTTTACTTCTTCCCCCCTGAACGGTAACCCGCTGGCGGTGATTTTGGCGGCGGACGATCTGAGTACGGCACAGATGCAGGCTACGGCCCGCTGGACGCACTTATCGGAAACCACGTTCGTGCTGCCTGCCACCGATCCGCAGGCTGATTATCGGGTAAGGATTTTTACTCCGGACGGCGAACTGCCTTTTGCCGGCCACCCGACGCTGGGTACTGCGCACGCGCTTCTGGAGTCAGGAATCAGCCTGAAAAAAGCGGGGCAGATTGTGCAGCAGTGCGAGCTGGGGCTGGTGACGATCCGCATTGGCGACAACGGCGCACTGGCCTTTGCCGCACCCGAGGCGACGCTGACCGAATTTAACGACGCGCCTTTATCCAGCGCGCTGAACAGCAATGCGTTTGAGACAAAGCTGCCGGTAATGGTGGCCGATATGGGGATCCGTTTTCTGCTGGTGCCGATGGTTTCCGCTGAGGCGGTGCTGGCTATCCGGCCTGACGTGACGGAATTTGAACGGCTGTTGAAAAAAGCCCGCGTCACGGGCGTGATGCCGTTTGGCCCGCTACAGGGAGAAGAGGAACAGTATGAAGTACGCGGCCTGCTTATGGAGCATGGTTCACTGTGTGAAGATCCGGTGACCGGCAGCGCTAACGCCTGTCTTGCCCGCTATTTTCAGGCGCAGGGCGTCGAGCTGGATTACCGGGTACGCCAGGGAACCGCTCTCCAGCGTGCAGGACGTCTCAACGTTAACTGGGCGGCTGGCCATCCCTGGATCGGCGGCCACACGGTAACGGTGATTGACGGCGAGATCCGCATCTGATGTTTGCGTGCCGGAAATCACCATTTCCGGCATGTTGATCTCTCACAAAAACATTCCGCCAGAGGCTTCAATACGCTGGCCGGTAATCCAGCCGCTCTCTTCGCTGAGCAACATCGCGATGGCTTTACCAATATCATCCGGCACGCCCGGTCGACCAAGCGCCGTAACCGAAGAGATAAAAGCGTTTACCTGAGGGTTGTCACGCACTCTGCCATCACTGAAATCCGTTTCGATAGCGCCGGGCGCCAGAATGTTGACTCTGATCCCCCTTGCCGCCAGCTCTTTCGCCTGATAGCGCGTCAGCACCTCCATCGCGCCTTTCATGGCCGCATAAGCACCTGAACCGGGTTGACTGAAGCGGGTCAGACCGCTGGAGATATTCAGAATGCTGCCGCCGTTAACCATTAGCGGCAGTAACAGCTGGGTCAGGAAAAACGGTCCTTTAAAATGGACGTTAACCAGCTCGTCGAACTGCGCCTCCGTGGTAGAAATAAAAGGCTCATGCAGGGCCGTGCCGGCGTTGTTCACTAAATAATCAAAGCTGTCGCGCTGCCAGACGGCTTTCAGCTGTTTTTTTACTTCATCGACAAAAGCAGGGAAAGCCTGGCTGTCGCTCACATTCAGCTGAAGCGCCACGCCACGGGCTCCCAGCGCCTCGATCTCCTTCACCGTCTCTAACGCTTCCTGCTCTTTTCCGCGCCAGGTCAAAATGACGTCAACGCCCTTTTCCGCCAGCTTCAGCGCCCCATTTCGACCTAAACCGCGGCTACCGCCGGTAATCACTGCAATTTTATGACTCATTTCAAATCTCCGGGTTTCACTGTGGATAAAAAACAGGATATTGCGGACAAAGCGATCTATAAATATCCCTGAATACGCTTCACTGTTTCAATTACAACAACAATGAGCGCGCCAATGGATAAAATTCAAGCAATGCAGGTTTTTGTCAGAGTAGCTGAACTTCAGAGCTTTACCCGTGCTGCGGAGAGTATGGGGCTGCCAAAAGGCAGTTTGTCACGTCAGTTACAATCACTGGAAAATATGATGGGCGTTCGTTTGCTGCATCGTACTACGCGTCGCGTCCAGCTTACCCAGGATGGCCAGGTTTATTATGAGCGCTGTCGCGACGTGCTGGCGACGCTGGACGAAATGGATTCCCTGTTTCAGCACGACCCTGCGACGTTAAGCGGCCGGCTACGTGTGGATATGCCGGTCAGTATGGCTTGTGATTATGTTTTGCCGCTGCTGCCCGGTTTTATGCAAAATTATCCCGGTATTGAGCTGGAGCTGAGCAGCAGCGATCGGCGAGTGGATGTTGTGCGCGAAGGGTTTGACTGCGTGGTGCGAGTGGGCACGCTGGAAAATTCTGGACTGATTGCCAGGCCATTGGGAAAGCTAACGATCATTAACTGCGCCAGCCCGGATTATCTGACGCGTTTCGGCACGCCCACGACGCTGGATGACCTCGCCTCGCATGCGATGGTGCATTACAGCCAGCAGATTGGCGTACAGCCTCCGGGCTTTGAATTTTTTGACGGAAAGATCTGCCGATATATTAAGACTGGCGGCACGGTCACGGTCAACAGCACGGAGACCTATCGTGCCGCCTGTCTGGCCGGCCTGGGCATTATCCAGGTGCCTGAGCGCGGCGCCCGCAAGGCGTTGAAGGAAAAAAAGCTGGTCGAGATCCTGCCGCATTTCCGGGCGGAACCGATGCCGGTTTCATTGATCTATCCACACCGCCGTAACCTGACGCGACGGGTACAGGTCTTTATGGACTGGCTTAGTCAGGCAATGAAACATTACGTGGTCTGATCGCGCGACTATAATTTGTTTTACGCCATGTTATTGAAGGATATAAAGAAGGATTCATGAAGGAAAAAACGACTGAACGTCCTCAAAAAAAAGAGGCCAGCCCGCTGATTAATATCAAAACCGGCAATAAAACCGTCGATAAGTCGATTACGCGCGTCTCCCGACTGGCGAGCTGGTTTCAGGCTATTCCGGCAGTAGCGCACTTTATCCGTGCGGGCGAACGCTTTAACGATCGGATGGGCAGCCAGTTTGGCGCAGCGATTACCTACTTTTCTTTTCTGTCGCTGATCCCCATTTTGATGGTGACCTTTGCCGGTATCGGTTTCGTGCTGGCCTCTAACCAGGATTTACTGACCGGCCTGATTGATAAAATGGTGAACAGCATTAGCGACCCTACGCTGGCGACCACGCTGCAAAACACTGTTAAAACAGCGGTTCAGCAGCGCACCACGGTAGGGATTACCGGTTTGCTGGTTGCGCTCTATTCCGGCATTAGCTGGATGGGTAACCTGCGTGAAGCCGTTCGCGCCCAGTCGCGCGATGTCTGGGAGCGTAACCAGCAGGATAAAGAGAAGATTTACTTTAAATACACGCGCGATTTTATCTCGCTCATTGGCCTGGTGCTGGCACTGTTTATCACCATTACGCTGACTTCCGTAGCCGGTGCGGCTCAGGATGCCATCGTACGGGCGCTGGGCCTGGACGGAATTGAATGGCTGCGTCCGGCGATGACCACCATCGCGCTGTCGATCTCTATCCTGGCTAATTATCTGCTATTTTTGTGGATTTTCTGGCGGTTACCGCGCCATAAGCCGCGTAAAAAAGCGCTGTTTCGCGGTACGCTGCTGGCCGCTATCGGCTTTGAAGTGATTAAAGCGATTATGACGATGACGCTGCCGAAACTGGCCTCGTCGCCTTCCGGCGCGGCGTTTGGTTCGGTGCTGGGCCTGATGGCTTTCTTCTATTTCTTTGCCCGCCTGACGCTGTTCTGCGCCGCCTGGATCGCCACCGCAAAATATGCCGATGACCCGGAAGAGCCAGCGCCTGAGGCCCCGGTCTGAAAAAATCAGGATGACGGCTGCAAGATAGCGCAGCTGTGATCCTGCAGCTCTTCCGCCGAGCCCCGGTTAAGCATCAGCAGATTACGTTTAATCACCATCAGCACGCGACGTCCATCCGGCATAGCCGCAACCGCTATGCCATATTTCCCCATCTCCTCACGCGCGCCCGGCAATTCGTTTGCTACCCGAATAAACGGGCTGGTTTTTTTCAGTTCGTCTCTGGTCACGGTGCGGAGCTGGTAAAGGTGTTTCCCCAGCTGTACCGACTGCCAGCTGGCGTTCAGTGACGCGTTCAGGCTGTCCAGCTGGTGGCGAATATCCGGGCGCAAACATGAAATATGGATGTGCAGCTGATTTTGCGTTCTGCCGCGCTGCGAGTTAATACTCAGCGCCACCGCGCTGTCGGCAACAGGCGAGCCGCGTCGCTCTTCCATATAGTGTCGGGCGCGCCAGGCTTCGGCAAAAAAGTTAGGCGTAAAAGGATTCAGCAGTTGTGGACTTTCAATGCCGGTAATTTTCTTTACCGGCAGCAGCAGGAATTGTAGCGGGCCTTCCCGGTCTTTCATTACTACATAGCCATTGTGCAAATCCACCAGCCGACACGGCGTAGCATCATTATTTTGCTGCTGATTGGGAATACATTGCTGGCTAACGATATTCCATAAAGCATTGGCATTATTTTTATGTTCCAGCGCCGTCAAACCGGTGGCTGCGACGACGGCCGCAATAACCACAATCAGGACAAGCTTTCGTCCCTGCATGATAGAAAACCTCTGCTCTATTTACTGTGCATAATGTAAACGAATCATTGCTAAAGGTCATGCTAAATAATAAACCTGAGTGACTATTCGCAATTAGATACTTTTATTCAGCGGGATAGCGCAAGAAGTAAAGTCGAAATAAGAGGGAAAAGCAAAAAGCCGATCGAGCGATCGGCTTTCAGATAGCGGGCAACTTAACGTGTAAATTCACGACACGCCCTGGATGAAGCGCTTCAGACTGGTATAAATGCCGCTTTTTGCCTCGTAGCAAAAAGCCAGGGCCAACCGTGCCAGCGCTTTTTCAATAAACGTTGCCACGGCAGGTCAAACCTTTCGTACCCTGAGGTACTTTTTTGGGCTCTGCTGACGTGGCGAACAGAATACCTTAGCGCTGCATAGCCTGGTCGTAAGTTCCGCCATCCGCAAAGTGCGTTTTTTGCGCTTTAGTCCAGCCGCCGAATTTAGGATCGTCGATGGTAAACAATTTCACTGGCGCAAAAGTTTTCGCATATTTCTTCGCTACTGCCGGATCGCGTGGGCGATAGTAGTTTTGCGCGGCAATATCCTGGCCTTCCGGCGAGTAGAGATACTTCAGATAATCTTCGGCCACTTTGCGCGTATCGCGAGAATCCACGACTTTATCCACTACTGAAACAGTAGGTTCCGCAAGGATTGATTCGCTCGGCGTAACGATTTCAAACTGATCTTTTCCCAGCTTATTAACGGCCAGGTAAGCCTCATTTTCCCAGGCAATCAGTACATCGCCAATACCGCGTTCTACGAAGGTATTGGTTGCGCCGCGTGCGCCGGAGTCCTGTACCTCTACGTTTTTAAATAACGCTTTGATATAGGCCTGCGCTTTTGCCGTGTCGCCATTATTTTTATCCAGCGCCCAGCCCCATGCTGCCAGGTAATTCCAGCGCGCGCCGCCCGAGGTTTTCGGATTTGGCGTAATCACGGAAACGCCCGGCTTCGTCAGATCCTGCCAGTCGTGAATTTGCTTTGGATTGCCTTTGCGCACGAGGAAAACAATGGTGGAGGTGTAAGGCGCTGAGTTATCAGGCAGGCGCTTGATCCAGTTTTTATCGATACGTCCACGATCGGCAATAGCATCCACGTCGGAAGCCAACGCCAGCGTGACGACATCGGCACGAATACCGTTAATTACAGAGGTAGCCTGTTTGCCGGAGCCACCGTGTGACTGGCGAATGACCACATTGTCGCCCGTTTCCTGCTTATAGTGCGCGCTGAATGCTTTGTTGTACTGTTCGTACAGTTCACGAGTTGGATCGTACGAGACGTTCAACAGCTGGATATCTTTCGCCAGAACACTGGTCGAAGCCAGCAATAAGGTCAATCCGACACTCCACTTTTTCATTATGCGCGCTCCCAAAGTTTTTAACTGGCTGAGAGCGTGACACAAAGTGATTCACGACTTAAAGAATTAAAAAACAGGTTTAATAACCGAATGGAATATCAGGAGGGAGGCGCTGTTAATCAGCGCCTCGGGATGTGGGATTCTTTCTAGTACAGTCTTTTAGCCGTATCCAGCCAGTCACCTTTAAACGGACGCTTCATGTTTTCAATGGCGTCAATAATGTCATGATGAACCATCTTCTCGTTCTGGATACCTACGCAGCGGCCGCCGTAGCCTTGCAGCAGCAGCTCAATTGAGTAGGCTCCCATACGCGAGGCAAGGATACGATCGTAAGCGACCGGCGCGCCGCCACGCTGAATATGTCCCAGCACCGTCGAGCGGGTTTCGCGTTTGGTTTCGGATTCGATATATTTTGCCAGCTCGTCGATATCGCAGATATGTTCGGTAATGGCCACAATCGCATGCTTTTTGCCTTTTGCGATCCCTGCTTTAATCTCTTCTACCAGCTCTTCGCGAGTAAAAGGGATCTCCGGCAGTACGATAAACTCACAGCCACCAGCAATGGCCGCAGCCAGCGTCAGATCGCCGCAGTAACGGCCCATAACCTCAACGATAGAAATACGCTGATGTGAGGAAGAGGTGTCGCGTAAACGGTCAATCGCTTCCACAACCGTTTCCAGCGCGGTGAAATAACCAATAGTGTAATCCGTACCGGCTACGTCGTTATCGATGGTGCCCGGCAGGCCGATGCAGGGAAAGCCCATTTCCGTCAGGCGTTTGGCACCCATATAGGAGCCGTCACCGCCAATGACCACCAGCGCATCAATACCGCGCTTTTTCATGTTCTCAATAGCTACGGCGCGCGTAGACTCTTCGCGGAATTCAGGAAAACGCGCTGAGCCCAGAAAGGTGCCGCCGCGGTTAATCATGTCGGAAACGCTATAGCGATCCAGCGTCGCCATGCGATCTTCATACAATCCCAGGTAACCATCGTAAATGCCAAAAACTTCAAGATTTTCGCTCAGCGCCGCACGAACGACACCCCGAATAGCTGCATTCATGCCAGGCGCGTCACCGCCGCTTGTCAGTACACCGATTTTTTTGATCATGACAACCTCTGAACTTGTTGATGCAAATTTTAAAGTCTGAACGCCGTGGGGAGCGGCGTACGCGAGCGATCTATGGCTAATGTTGGCAATAGTATATCAAAGCCCTGTAGCTGAATTGATTCAGGTCAGAGATCATTCTGCTATTTTTTCGACGCAAAATAACTCTTCAGGGCGATTTCCAGTTAACTCTTTTAAATATAAGGCGATCATAACCCATCCAGCGGCTTTTCCGGCACGACTGAACAGGGATCCTGGTGGATAGTAATATCAGAACCAGGAAAAGCTTTCAGTAACGCCCTTTCCACATCTTCCGCAATCCGATGGGCCTGGAACAGCGTGAGCTGGTCTTTTAACTCAAGATGCAGCTGAATAAAGCGTGTCGGCCCGGACTGGCGGGTACGAATATCGTGCACGCCTTCAACGCCTGGCCAGTTTGTTACTATTTTTACGATTCCCTGTTTTTCCGCTTCCGGTAATGCCCTGTCCAGCAGCAGCTGTACCGCTTCGTAGCCCATGCGTAATGCGCTGTAGAGTATCCAGACGCCGATGCCTAAGGCAAACAGTGCATCCGCACGTTTAAACCCGTACCAGCTCAGTCCTAACGCGACCAGAATGGCGCCGTTCATCACAACGTCGGACTGATAGTGCAGCATATCGGCGCGAATCGCCAGGCTATGCGTTTTCCGCACCACCCAGCGCTGAAAAGCGACCAGAAGCAGCGTTGAAAAAAGTGCGATCAGCGTCACTACAATCCCAACCAGCGGCGCTCGCATTTCAGCAGGTGTGGTCAGATGTTGCAAACCGGTCAGAAAAAGAAAAAGTGCGGAACCTGAAATAAACATGCTTTGCGCCAGGGCGGCCAGGGATTCGGCTTTGCCATGCCCGAAAGTATGTTCGTCATCAGCGGGTTGCAGGGAATAACGTACGACAAAGAGATTGGTCATAGAAGCGGCGATATCCACCAGTGAATCCACCAGTGCCGCCAGCAGGCTCACCGAGCCGGTATACCACCAGGCAAATATTTTCACTATCAGTAGCAGTGAAGCCAGAATTGTTGCCGCCAGCGCGGCGGAGCTAACCAGACGGGCATAATGCTGTGCCATACCAAACTCCGTTCAGGGCAGAGCGTTAAGTATACCGAATTTCTGATAAAAAAAGCCCCCTCATCATGAGGGGGAAGACAGGGATGGTGTCTATGGCAAGGAAAAAAGGGATATTCTGTTACTGGTGACTGCCGGTGTTGCTTACTGCCTGCAGCGACGAAGCCTGCTGCGTCTCAGTCAGCCTGCGCATTTCATTCATACGCTGCTGGTATTTCTGGTTCAGGACTGTCTGCTGGGCCGGCGTTAGCAGGTGATACATCTGGTTGCGCACCTGCGCCATTTCGACCTGTCTTACCACTTCAGCCTGAGCAATTTTATCAACCCGCGTTTTATAGCCCGCTGCATCGAATTTATCTGCAATAATCATGGTGTGCAGCTGCTCTAAATCGCTAATACTTATGGGCGAACCTTCATGACGAGTCTGCTGCATCAGATCCCGCATCTGCTGGCGTTGCTGTTCCGTAAGATTGATGCCGTCAAACATCTGACCTTGCAGAATTTGCGCCATACTGCCTGGCACCGTCCCGCTTTGATGCATCTCGTCAGTCGTCACATCGGCAGCTCTGGCGGTAGAAAAGCTTAAGATCAGTGCCGGAACCACAACGACGGCGGTAACTTTGCGCATCGTTTACTCCCAGGTTGGTTTCCATCTTTTGATTCAACAGAAACCAGTCTACGGAGGCAGCTGCAAACATGCGTCAGGGGGTGTAAAACTACGTAAAGTCATGGATTACGGGCATTCGTTCACGGTATTTTGCCTGTGGAGGGCGATAAAAAATGAATAAAATCCTGTTGGTTGACGACGATCGCGAACTGACTTCGCTATTGAAAGAATTGCTTGAAATGGAAGGCTTTGATGTTCTGGTTGCTGGCGACGGTGAACAGGCGCTGGCCGTGTTGGACAGCTCTGTCGATCTTTTGCTTCTGGACGTTATGATGCCGAAAAAGAACGGTATCGACACGTTAAAAGAGCTGCGTCAGCAGCATCAGACGCCGGTGATTATGCTGACAGCGCGCGGAAGCGAGCTGGATCGCGTACTGGGGCTTGAGCTGGGCGCTGACGATTATCTGCCTAAGCCTTTTAACGACCGTGAGCTGGTGGCTCGCATACGCGCTATTTTGCGCCGTTCTAACTGGAGCGAGCAGCAACAGCAGCACGACAGCAGCTCTCCTACCCTGGAAGTGGACCATTTGCGTCTTAATCCGGGCCGTCAGGAAGCCAGCTTTGACGATATCGCGCTGGATTTAACGGGGACTGAATTTACGCTGCTCTACCTGCTGGCGCAGCATCTGGGCCAGGTTGTTTCTCGCGAGCATTTGAGCCAGGAAGTTCTGGGCAAACGCTTAACGCCGTTCGACCGCGCTATCGATATGCATATTTCCAACCTGCGCCGTAAATTGCCGGATCGCAAGGATGGGCATCCCTGGTTTAAAACGCTGCGTGGCCGGGGCTATCTGATGGTTTCCGCTACATGATTTCTAGTTTGACTACCCGCATCTTCGCTATTTTTTGGCTTACGCTGGCGCTGGTGTTGATGCTGGTGCTGATGGTTCCCAAACTTGATACCCGTCAGATGACGCCGCTGCTCGATAATGAGCAGCGGCAGGGCACCATGATTGAACAGCACGTGGAAGCGGAACTGATGCAGGATCCGCCCAACGATTTAATGTGGTGGCGCAGGCTGTTCCGCGCCATTGATAAGTGGGCACCACCGGGACAACGCCTGCTGCTGGTTACCAGCGAAGGACGCGTTATCGGCGCGCAACACAGCGAAATGCAGGTCATTCGCAACTTTATTGGCCAGTCGGACAACGCCGATCACCCGCAGAAAAAGAAGTATGGCCGGATCGAAATGATTGGGCCCTTTTCCGTGCGTGACGGTGAAGACAGCTACCAGCTCTATCTGATCAGACCTGCCGGCAGCTCGCAGCTCGACTTTATCAATCTGCTGTTCGATCGTCCGCTACTGCTGCTGATAGTGACGATGTTGATTAGCTCGCCGCTGCTGCTGTGGCTGGCGTGGAGCCTGGCGAAACCGGCGCGCAAACTCAAGCATGCTGCCGATGATGTCGCGGCAGGCAATCTTCGACAGCGACCGGAGCTGGAAGCGGGGCCGCAAGAATTCCTTGCCGCAGGCTCAAGCTTCAATCAGATGGTCAGCGCGCTGGAGCGGATGATGACCGCGCAGCAGCGCCTGCTGTCCGATATCTCACATGAACTCCGTACGCCGCTAACGCGCTTACAGCTGGCTACCGCGCTAATGCGGCGGCGGCATGGTGAAGGCAAGGAACTTCAGCGTATCGAGATGGAAGCGCAAAGGCTGGACGGCATGATCAACGATCTGCTGGTGCTTTCGCGCACCCAGCATAAAAACGCGCTGGTCAGCGAGGCGATGAAGGCAAATCATTTGTGGTCTGGCGTACTGGATGATGCCCGGTTTGAAGCAGAACAAATGGGGAAAACGCTGGAAGTCCCTTATCCACCGGGTCCGTGGCCGCTTTACGGCAACCCGAGCGCGCTGGATAGCGCCCTGGAAAATATTGTTCGTAACGCGCTACGCTACTCACATACTAAAATCATGGTGAGCTTTTCCGTAGATAAACAGGGCATTACTATCCATGTGGATGATGATGGCCCGGGCGTTAGCGCTGAAGATCGTGAGCAAATTTTCCGGCCATTTTACCGAACCGATGAAGCGCGCGATCGTGAATCCGGTGGTACCGGTCTGGGGCTGGCTATTGTAGAAACGGCCATTCAGCAGCATCGCGGCTGGGTAAAGGCGGATGATAGTCCGTTAGGTGGCCTGCGGCTGACGCTCTGGCTACCGCTTTATACCAGCAATAACTAGTTCGCCAGGGGCAGACGGAAAGCCGTTTATCTGCCCACTGCTCCGCATGTCGGCAACATACCTGATCCATTGCGAATAATTTGCTATGCTGCGGCCCTTCTGACCGAGGGCCACAGCCGATGCTGAATATCGTACTTTTTGAACCTGAAATTCCCCCAAACACCGGCAATATCATTCGCCTGTGCGCCAATACCGGCTTCCGCCTGCATTTGATTGAACCACTGGGCTTTACGTGGGACGACAAGCGTTTACGCCGCGCCGGGCTGGATTACCATGAATTTACTGCTATTCAACGTCACGCCGACTATGCTGCTTTCCTGAGCGCAGAAGCGCCGCAGCGTCTTTTCGCCTTAACAACGAAAGGGACGCCAGCACATAGCGCGGTAAGTTATCAGCCTGGCGATTATTTGCTGTTTGGACCTGAAACCCGTGGATTACCGGCAACGATTCTGGATGCGCTACCGCCGCAGCAGAAAATTCGCATCCCTATGCAGCCGGACAGCCGCAGCATGAACCTGTCAAATGCCGTTTCCGTGGTGGTTTATGAAGCGTGGCGCCAGCTCGACTATGCGGGCGCGCTGCTTAAGAAGTGACAGGCGTGATGCTGGCCTGCGAGACAGTCAGATACCGTCGCCAAACTCAAAGCCCGGCACCATACCGTTGAAATGCTGATCCATTTCCATTGAGGGTTTATCGCTGCTGGGTTTACCAACGATGCGCGCCGGCACGCCCGCAGCGGTAGTGTGCGGCGGGACGGGCTGCAGCACCACGGAACCCGCGCCAATTTTCGCGCCGCGCCCTACTTCGATATTGCCCAGGACCTTTGCGCCCGCGCCGATCATTACGCCTTCACGAATTTTAGGATGGCGATCGCCGCTGGTTTTTCCCGTACCGCCCAGCGTTACCGACTGCAAAATAGAGACGTCATCTTCAATAACCGCCGTTTCGCCCACCACGATGCCCGTAGCATGGTCAAGCATAATGCCGCGGCCAATTGTCGCTGCCGGATGAATATCGACGGCAAAAGAGACAGAGACCTCGTTTTGCAGATAAACGGCCAGCGCGCGGCGGCCTTCCTTCCATAGCCAGTGCCCGATACGGTAAGCCTGTAAGGCGTGAAAACCTTTCAGGTAGAGCAGCGGCGTGGAATATTTATCAATGGCCGGATCGCGCTGGCGCACGGCCTGGATATCACAGGCGGCGGACTGGATCATGCTCGCATCCTGCTTGTAGGCTTCCTGAACAATTTCGCGGATGGCGATGGCAGGCATAATGGGATTCGCCAGCTTGTTGGCCAGCATATAGCTCAGCGCGCTGCCCAGATCGTCATGCTTCAATAGCGTGGCATGATAAAAACTGGCCAGCATCGGTTCGCACTCCGCCAGCGCACGCGCTTCCTCTTTGATATAATCCCAGACCAGTTCAGGATCTACACACGGCATTACCTTACTCCCCATCAAATAAAAGAATGCTACAGCGCGGCGCTTCCCTGTCTCAGCTGGTGCTGTTTTCGTCTTTCCTTGCGCGCCCGAGCAGGCTTAATGCTGCCTCTCGCGCGTTTTTTTGGCAATACAATACCTGATAAATTTGCTCGGTTATCGGCATCTCTACGCCGCAGCGCGCGGCCAGCGCCCTGACTTCTTTGGTATTTCGGAATCCTTCCACTACCTGACCAATGGTCTTTTGCGCGGTTTCTACATCGACGCCCTGCCCCAGCATCATGCCAAAGCGACGGTTGCGCGACTGGTTATCGGTACAGGTCAGCACCAGATCGCCCAGGCCTGCCATTCCCATAAAGGTAGTGGGGTCGGCTCCCAGCGCCACGCCCAGACGCGTCATTTCCGTCAGTCCACGGGTGATGAGCGCCGTTCTGGCATTCGCGCCAAAACCAATCCCGTCTGAAATACCGGCACCGATAGCAATAACGTTTTTTACCGCGCCGCCAAGCTGCACGCCGATAAAGTCGGAGTTGCTATAAACGCGGAAGCTTTTGCCGCAGTGCAGCAGCTGCTGAATATCATCGGCAAATTCGGCATCCGTTGCGGCCAGGGCAATCGCCGTCGGCATGCCCGCCGCCAGCTCTTTAGCAAACGTCGGTCCGGAAATAGTCGCCAGTGGCAATTTGTCGCCCAGAATCTCGCGAGCCACGTCCTGCAACAGCCTTCCCGTTTCTTTTTCCAGGCCTTTTGTTGCCCAGACAATCCGGGAATCCGCACGCAGATGCGGTTTAATCTGCTGTAAAACGTCGCCGAATACGTGGCTGGGAACCACGACCAGCAGATCGCGGCTGGCGGCAATGGCCTTAGCCAGCGAGCTTTCAAGGCTCAGTGAATCAGGAAAGGGGACATCGGGCAGGAAAGCCGCATTGCAGCGGTCAGCCTGGAGCTGCGCCAGATGCTGTGGGTTATGGCCCCACATCACCACGTCGTGACCGTTTCGGGCCAGCGTGATAGCTAAAGCGGTGCCGTACGAGCCGGCACCGATAACGCTCATTGAAGCAGGCATCAGGCATCCTGTTGCGGTGCGGCGCCTTCGCTTGACTGCTGGAGGTAGTTCATAAACAGCGCGTCAAAGTTTACTGGCGCCAGGTTAAGCTGCGGGAAAGTACCACGGGAAACCAGGCTGGTAATGCATTCGCGTGCATAAGGGAACAGAATGTTCGGGCAGTATGCGCCCAGGCAATGCGCCATCTGGTTGCCGTCGATACCGGCCACGGAGAAGATACCCGCCTGCTGCACTTCACACAGGAACGCGGTTTCTTCACCAACGGTCGCGGTCACGGTTACGCGCAGGACGACTTCATACACATCGTCTGCCAGCTGAGAGGATGCCGTATCCAGATCCAGCTTCACTTCTGGTTCCCACTCTTTCTGGAAAACCTGGGGTGCGTTTGGCGCTTCAAAAGAGACATCTTTCGTGTAGATACGCTGGATCTGGAAAGACATCTCGGTATTGTTTTGTTCTGACATGTTACGTAATCCTATGGGTTAATAATCCGTTATTGCGCCACTTGCCCGTTTTATTTTAACAGCGGGTCGAGGCCCTGGCGGCCATCAAGGGCGTAAAGGTCGTCACAGCCGCCAACGTGCTGTGCATCAATAAAAATTTGCGGAACGGTGGTACGGCCGCTGCGTTTGATCATCTCTTCGCGCTTCTCAGCATCGCCGTCGATAGCGATTTCCTGATAGTTCACCCCTTTTTGACTCAGCAGCGCTTTCGCCCGATGGCAAAAAGGACAGGTTGCTTTGGTGTAGATCTCAACGTTCGCCATACCTTACCTCCAGAAATTATTTGCCGCGCACCAGCGGAAGGTTTTCACCGCTCCAGCCTGATACACCATCTTTTAAAATGAAAACCTGTTCAAAGCCGGCTGCGGTTAGCTGGGCAGCAGGTTCTGCGGCAGAAACGCCGTTAGCGCACACTACGATAACCGGCTGCGCCTTATATTTTTCCAGTTCGCTAAAGCTCCCTTTTTTGATATCGGCAGCCAGCACGTTAATCGCGTTAGAAATATGGCCTTTACGGAAGTCATCGCGCCCACGCACGTCGACCACTACGGCTTCTTCTTTATTGATCAAACGGGTCGCCTCGCCGCGGCTAATCGTTTTTACTTTGGAGAACATGCCTTTAACGGTGGTCACGATCACTAAAACCAGCAGGACGACCCATGCCAGACTGAGAATGGTATGGTTGCCTGCGAACTGCATAATATCTTGCATGAGGGGTAACAACTCCCGAAAGGGTTAATAAGCGAAAACAAGGCTTCTGAGTATACCTGCCAGGCGTTTCATGTACAGCCGTGATGCGGTCAGAGTTGCGTTTTCTGCGGCAGATTTCCCAAAAAAATTGCGTCAGGACAAAATAGTCTGCTCGGGCCAGGATTGCGTTAATCTCAAGCGCTGTTTTCTTATACAGGCCACCAGCAGTATTTTGTTTTCTCTTAGGACTTTTCTTTGTCTTCTCTCCTCTTTTTGACACTGATAGAAACGCAAAAGCCGCTATGGACGCTGGTAAGCCGCTGTTCATCGTGGAATAATCCTCCTCCTATGAGGGAAAAAGCGACAGTTTCATATTTCCGAACCCCCGCTAACGGATTAGCCCCGGCCACTCCGTCACGATTGGGCATGTTCACCCTGTCTGCCAGCCTGTTTTGCGCTGGTCTTTTACTGCTGCCTGCGGTAAGCCACGCGGACGATAACAAGTCTGCGCTGTCCAGCCTGCAACAGGATATTGCGGCCAAGGAAAAAAGCGTTCAGCAGCAGAAGCAGCAGCGCGGTAAGCTGCTCGACCAGCTGCAGAGCCAGGAAAAAATCATTGCTCAGGCCAGCCGTCAGCTGCGGGAAACCCAGCAGGCCCTCACCTCGTTAAACGGTGAGATTGCGGCGCTTACCGCCTCCATCAGCAAGCTACAAACTCAGCAGGCGAAGCAGGAAAAAATCCTTGCTGAACAGCTCGATGCCGCCTTCCGCCAGGGTCAGCACAATGGCCTACAGCTTATTCTCAGCAGCGAAGAGAGCCAGCGCAGCGAGCGTATTCTGGCCTATTTTGGCTATCTTAATACCGCCCGTCAGCACTCTATAGACGAGCTGAAAAAGACCCGCAGCGACCTCACCTCGCAAAAGGCTTCGCTGGTGGATAAGCAGGCCAGGCAAAAAGCCATGCTTACCCAGCAACAGGCGCAGCAGCAAAAGCTGGAAAGCGCTCGCGTTGCCCGTAAACAAACGCTGACCACGCTGGAATCCTCGCTCGAGAAAGACCAGGCGCAGCTGCAGGAGATGCGTGAGAACGAAAGCCGCCTGCGCGATAAAATCGCCAAAGCAGAGCGGGAAGCGCGTGCCAGAGCAGAAAAAGAAGCCAGAGATGCCGAGCGCGTACGTCAACGCGAAGCGCAGGCGAAGAGTAAAGGCACTACCTATAAACCCACCGAAGGCGAACGCTCGCTGATGGCCCGTACCGGCGGTCTTGGACGACCAGCTGGCCAGCTGCTGTGGCCCGTTCACGGTTCGATTGAGCACCGTTTCGGCGAACAGCTGCAGGGCGAGCTGCGCTGGAAAGGGCTGGTGATTAACGCACCGGAAGGTCGCGAAGTAAAAGCCGTCGCCGATGGCCGAGTGCTGATGGCGGACTGGCTACAGGGCTATGGCCTGGTAGTGGTAATCGAACACGGTAAAGGCGATATGAGCCTGTACGGTTATAACCAGAGCGCGCTGGTCAGCGTGGGCGCTCAGGTCAAAGCGGGCCAGCCTGTGGCGCTGGTCGGTACCAGCGGCGGTCGGGGCACACCGTCGCTTTACTTTGAAATCCGCCGCCAGGGACAGGCCGTTAATCCACTTCCGTGGTTGGGAAAATAACTTTTGTCATCTTTTCATAAAATCAGCGCGGCGCTGACGGGCTTGCTGATAGCCTGTTCAGCACACGCGGGCAAGCTCGCTATCGTTATTGACGATTTTGGCTACCGTCCGGCTCAGGAAAACCAGGTGCTACTGATGTCGCCGCAGATCTCCGTTGCGGTATTGCCAGACGCTACCCACGCGCGGGAAATGGCCACAAAAGCGCATCAGGACGGCCATGAAGTGCTGATCCACCTGCCGATGGCGCCGCTGAGCAAACAACCGCTGGAAAAAAATACGCTGCGTCCGGATATGTCCAGCGCAGAGGTTGAACGGATTATTCGGGAAGCCGTGGCAAAAGTGCCCTATGCCGTTGGTTTGAATAACCATATGGGCAGCGCGATGACCTCCAGCCTGCCGGGCATGCAGAAAGTCATGCAGGTCCTGAATCACTATAATTTTTACTTTCTCGACAGTATGACCATTGCCGGTAGCCAGTCGACTCGCGCAGCAGTCGGCACCAGCGTTAAAGTCATCAAGCGGCGCGTTTTCCTGGACGATACGCAAAACGAAGCTGATATCCGCAAACAGTTCCAGCGCGCGGTCCAGCTGGCTCAGCGTGACGGTTCAGCTATCGCTATCGGCCATCCTCACCCTACTACGGTGAAGGTGCTGCAACAGATGCTGCCGACGCTGCCCGCCGATATCACTCTGGTCAGACCGAGCCAGCTGTTGAACGAGCCGCAGCACGAAGGCCATCAACCGCTGCCGTCAGTAACCAAACCGACGCCGCCGCGTAATCCGTTTAAAGGCGTAAAAACCTGTCCGGGCAAGCCTGAGTTTGTTCCTGCGAGCCGGGCAATAAACGCCATAACGGAAAGCATTGCCGACAGCGCTGGCGTACGCTATATCCATACCTATTTCTCTGGCCTGAAAATTGAGCTGGGGAAAGACTAATTTCGCCTCTTACAGCGGCGGTCACAAGGATCTGCAGGCAGCATGACGCAGCGTAAAAAAATCCTGTTGCTGGATACCGGCAACGAATGGGGTGGCGGCACCAACAGCATGCTTGAGCTGCTGAAGCGCATCGATCGCGATCGCTTCGCCGTTCACTGCTGTTTCTATCATAACTATCGTCGCGGCAGCGGCGATTCCATTGAGCAGGTGCTGGCAGCGCTGTCGATTCCGATCGTGTTCATTCCCCAGCGCCGCCAGCCTGGCTGGGCAAAAATAGTCAAAGAACTGCTGCGCTCGCTGGTTTTTTTCCATCGCGGCCTGCGGTTAAAGGCGGCCCGGTTTGTCGACAAGCTCTGGCGCATTCAGCCAAACGCCCGCAAAATTCGCCAGCTGCTTGCACAGCAGCAGAGCGACATGCTGTATATGAACAACCAGCCGGGCAGTAATGCAGAAGGCTATCTGGCCGCCAGCGGGCTTGCCGTCAGCGTGGTCCAGCACTGCCGTATCGAACCCGTGCTGGATAAGGAACTGGTGGCAATGGTCAACCAGCGTGCCGATGCCGTCATCGCCGTTTCCAACGGAGTGCGTGATGTTTTGCTGAAGCACGGCGTTAAAGCAGAAAAGTGCTTTACCGTGTTCAACGCTATCGATATCTATCAGCCTTTACCTGAGCGTGCTGCGATGCGCAAAGAACTGCTGAACATTCAGGACGACACCTTCGTTTTTGGCAGCATCGGCTCGCTGATTGCCCGCAAATCTAATCATCATACCTTGCAGGCGCTGGCAACATTCGCCGCTGCTTTTCCGCAGGCGAACTGGCGTATGGTCATTCTGGGCGAAGGCCAGCAGCGAGAGGCGCTGGAACGACAGGCCAGACAGGCAGGTATTGCAGAACGCGTGATTTTTACCGGCTTTCGCAGCAATGCCCTGGAATATCTGGCTACTTTTGATGTCTTTATTCTGGCATCGAAGAGCGAAGGTCTGCCCCGCGTCGTGCTGGAAGCCATGCTGCTAAATACGGCAGTGGTGGGTTCGAAAGTGACCGGAACGGCAGAGCTAATCGAACACAATAAAACCGGTCTGCTGTTTGACTATGGTGATACTCAGGCTCTCGCTGGCCACATGCAAACGCTGTGGCAGGATGCGCAAAAACGTCAGCAGCTGGTGCAGCAGGCAAACCAGCACGTGAAAGAACACTATGCTATTGAGCACTATGTCTCTGGTGTAGAAACTATTTTAGAAAATGCGGCTTATGGAAACTCATCGCATGTTTGAATTTTTAAATCCTCGGTTCCGCCACGTTCGCGCACGCCACAATATTGCTTACCAGCAGGACGTGCAGGGAAAAATCCCCGTGACCTCCGTGGTCATCCCCTGCACCGGCGCGGATTTTGTAGAAGAAGCTAAGCTGAGCGCGCTGTTCGCTTCCCGTTTTGCGCCAGCGGCGCAAGAGATTGTTATCGTTACCGACCAGCCAGCTGCACAGTTTGGCGAACTACCTGAGAAAACGCGCGTCGTTACGCTGGACGTCCCTTTTCGGGAAGAAAACTACCGTTATAAGCAGATCTACCGCAGCCGGTTGATTAAGCTTCAGGCTCCTTTACAGGCGCGAACGGAAGGGATTTTGATGATCGATTCCGATTTGAATCTGCTTAAGATGCCGGAAATCAACATGCTGGACGGCCACATTTATTCCAGTTTCCGTCAGGGCAAAATGATTGCCAAACTGATGAACGCACCAGAACAAAATCGGCCCGCCTATTACCGTCACAGCGTTCGCCCGTTTATTGTCGATCACGTTAACGGCGCTTTTCTGGCCGCAACGCGGCAGACCTGGAAACGTATTTGCCCACTGTGGCTGACCCTGTTTCAGGATACCTGGGAACTGATGGACGATTCACAGCCACCGACCGATCAGCTCCCGCTGGCCGCGCTGTTAGATATGCTGGATCTCAAAACAGTTAATCTGGGTGACTGGATGAACTGGCCAGTCTCTAAAAAAATTGGCGGAACGACGGCGGCGATCCCTAAAGAAGTGGTCGGCGCACACGGCGGTTTTCCGCTGGATGAATGGCAGAAATATCTACAGTCGCCCGACGCGCTGCTGACGTTCAAAGGGCAGGATTATACTCGTAAGGTGCGCTATCTGACCGATGCGGAAAAGCTGAAGTAGCCTTCTCGCCGCCGGAATTTACCTTCTCTTACGGAGTCATCCGGCTGTCTGAGGCGGGATGAGATGTTATGATGTCAGGCATTAGCGCGTGAACGTTTCGTTTCACCCACATTCTTTAAAGGTTAAAACTCATGATTATCGTCACTGGCGGCGCGGGATTTATCGGTAGCAATATTATCAAAGCGCTGAATGACAAAGGCCACACCGATATTCTGGTGGTCGACAATCTGAAAGACGGCACCAAATTCGCCAACCTGGCGGATCTGAATATTGCCGATTATATGGATAAAGAAGATTTCCTGATCGCCATTCTGGCCGATGAAGATTTTGGCGAGGTGGAAGCGGTATTCCACGAAGGCGCCTGCTCGTCCACCACCGAGTGGGACGGCAAGTACATGATGGATAATAACTATCAGTACTCTAAAGAGCTGCTGCACTACTGTCTGGAACGTCAAATCCCGTTCCTGTACGCCTCTTCGGCGGCTACTTACGGCGGTCGTAACGAAAACTTTATTGAAGAACGCCAGTATGAGCAGCCGTTGAACGTCTACGGCTATTCAAAAATGCTGTTCGACCACTATGTGCGCGAGATCCTGCCAGAAGCGCAGTCGCAGATCTGCGGCTTCCGCTATTTCAACGTTTATGGCCCGCGTGAAGGCCATAAAGGCAGCATGGCAAGCGTCGCTTTCCACTTGAATACCCAGCTGAACAACGGCGAAAATCCAAAGCTGTTTGAAGGCAGCGACAACTTTAAGCGCGACTTCATCTACGTGGAAGACGTGGCCGCCGTCAATCTGTGGTTCTGGGAAAACAACGTTTCCGGCATTTTCAACTGCGGCACCGGTCGCGCGGAATCTTTCCAGGAAGTGGCCGACGCCGCGCTGAATTTCCATCAGAAAGGCGAAATTGAATATATTCCTTTCCCGGAAAAGCTGAAAGGTCGCTATCAGGCTTATACCCTGGCCGATCAGACGAAGCTGCGCGCGGCGGGTTACGACAAGCCATTTAAAACCGTGGCGGAAGGCGTGGCGGAGTATATGGCCTGGCTGAACCGCAACTAACGGGACATCCGGCAATGAAAATTCTGGTGATCGGGCCTTCCTGGGTCGGCGATATGATGATGTCGCAAAGTCTTTATCGCACGCTGAAACATACCTGGCCTGAAGCCACAATCGACGTCATGGCACCCGCGTGGTGCCGTCCTCTGCTGTCGCGGATGCCTGAAGTCAACGAGGCGCTGGCGATGCCGCTGGGCCACGGCGCGCTGGAAATTGGCGAGCGTCGACGGCTGGGTAAAGCGCTGCGCGGCAAAGGTTACGACCGCGCTTACGTTCTACCCAACTCGTTTAAATCCGCGCTGGTGCCCTTTTTCGCCGATATCAAAACGCGTACCGGCTGGCGCGGCGAGATGCGCTACGGCTTGCTGAACGACGTCAGAGTGCTGGATAAAGCGGCCTTCCCTTTGATGGTTGAACGCTACGTGGCGCTGGCTTACGACAAAGGCCGGATTGCCAAAGCCAGCGACCTGCCGCAGCCGCTGCTGTGGCCAAAACTGATGGTCAGCGAGCAGGAAAAACAGGAAACGGCGGCCGCTTTTGGGCTGACCGAAGAAAGACCCGCCATCGGCTTTTGTCCCGGCGCAGAGTTTGGTCCAGCCAAGCGCTGGCCGCACTATCACTATGCGGAACTGGCGCAAAAGCTGATCGATAAAGGCTACCAGATCGCGCTGTTTGGCTCGGCTAAAGACAAAGAAACCGGCGAGCAGATCCTGCAAAGCCTGCAGGAAAACTCCCGGCAATACTGCCGTAATCTGGCAGGTGAAACCCAGCTGGAACAGGCTGTCTGTCTGCTGGCGCACTGTCGTGCCGTGATCAGCAACGATTCTGGCCTGATGCATATCGCCGCCGCGCTGGACCGCCCTCTGGTAGCGCTTTATGGGCCAAGCAGCCCGGACTTCACGCCACCACTGTCGCATAAAGCATGCGTAATCAGGCTAATCAGCGGCTATCACAAGGTGCGCAAAGGCGATGCCGAAGAAGGCTATCATCAAAGCCTTATCGATATAAAACCGGAGCGCGTGCTGCAAGAGCTGGCCATGCTGCTGGAAAAAAATCAGGAGAACGCATGCACGTCCTGATTGTAAAAACGTCCTCAATGGGCGACGTTCTGCATACGCTGCCTGCTTTAACCGACGCGATGCAGGCTATTCCCGGCATTCGTTTTGACTGGGTAGTGGAAGAAGGTTTTGCGCAGATTCCTGCCTGGCATCCGGCCGTCGATCGCGTGATCCCCGTGGCTATTCGTCGCTGGCGCAAGCACTGGTTTGGCAGCCAGGTGCGTGAAGAGCGTTTTCTCTTCAAGCGCGAAGTACAGTCGCGTCAGTACGACGTAGTGATTGACGCGCAGGGCCTGATTAAAAGCGCCGCGCTGGTCACTCGTATCGCTAAAGGTGTTAAACATGGCCAGGATAGTCGTAGCGCGCGCGAGCCGTTTGCCAGCTGGTGGTACGACCAACGCCATGAAATCAGCAAGCAGCAGCATGCCGTACAGCGAACTCGCGAGCTGTTTGCCAAAAGCCTGGGCTATCCGCTGCCGGAAACTACCGGTGATTACGCGATTGCCAAACATTTTACCGCTGAACGTTTACCAGACGCAGGCCGCTACCTGGTGTTTTTGCATGCCACTACGCGCGACGAAAAACACTGGCCGGAAGCGCAATGGCGTCAGCTTATTGGCCTGTTAAGCGACAGCGGCCTACAGATTAAGCTTCCCTGGGGAGCCGAGCATGAGCATCAGCGCGCGCAGCGCCTGGCAGCCGGCTTCGATTATGTAGAAGTACTGCCGAAGCTCACGCTGGAACAGGTGGCGCAGACCTTAGCGAATGCGGCGGCCGTGGTATCCGTCGATACGGGCTTAAGTCATCTGACGGCGGCACTGGATCGCCCCAATATTACGCTGTATGGCCCAACCGATCCGGGCCTGATTGGCGGCTACGGCAAGAATCAGTTCGTGCTGCGGCCCGCTCAGGGCAACAGCATGGCGGATATCAGTGCCGAAGACGTGATGGCTCAGCTGATACCTCTGCTTAGCCACGCTGGCGAAAACTCGTGAAAACGCTGCCGTTAAGTATTTTGATTGCCGCGCATAACTGTGGCGATTCGCTGGCCGACACGCTGGAAAGCATTCTCGCCTCGCTCGGCGCAGCGGCTGACCAGGCGGAAATTATCGTAGTTAACGATGCCTCGACGGACGCCACGCAGACCGTTATCGATAGCTACGCAGAACGTTTGCCGCAGCTTCGCAGCAGCCGTACAGAGTATCGTAACGTCGGCAAGGTACGTAATCACGCCGTCCAGCTTGCTCGCGGCGACTATATTCTGATGGTCGACGGCGACGATACGCTGCTGCCGGGCGCGCTGGAGCACAGGCTTGAGACGCTGCGGCAGACATCGCCGGATATTTTACTGAGCAAAATCATTGAGGTGCGGCAGACGCCGTCAACGTTAGAGTGGCAACCTACAGAGCCGGAGACGCTGACGACGCACGGTGCCGTCGAACGTTTTCTGATCCACCGGGATTACCAGGCGCATTTTATCGGCCAGTTTTTCTCGCGCGAGCTGCTGCAACAGCATGCTTTTCCTGATTTTATTTGTTACGAAGATACCTGGCTGTTTCCGCAGCTGCTGATAAAGAGTAAAAAAACGCTTTTTACTTCAGCAGGGTTTTATCTTTACCGCAAACATGCCCAAAGCCTGTCATCTGCCATTGATGAGCATAAAATTGCCTGTCTGATTGCGGCAACGCAGCATATGGATGAAGTGCTGCCAGAACGGTATGAGCATTTGATCACCTGTCACTGGCTGGATATCGCTAATCGTTATCACAACGAACTGCGCGGCACGACGCAGGGAAACCAGGTCAAAGCGCGTATTGCACGCGTCGGCATCGGCAAGTTCTTGCTGAACGGCAAAATCAGGCTGAGTTATAAAAGAAAGATGCTGGCCGTCCGCAAGCGGGGCCTGTAAAGGCTTCTCCCTGACGGAGACAAGTTTTTCAGCCGCTTTGTCAGCGGCATCAGGCAACAACTTTAATCATCTGTTTCAACAGCATCCCGGACAACGATTTCAGCCAGCCGCTTTAGCCGCAGCATACTCCGCCAGCGTCATCCCCTGCGTGCGGCTTTGCAGCCAGATAAAAAGCTGCTCCAGATCGTCATAAAGCCTGTCGATATCCGCGGCGGTTTTAAAGGTTGGGCTACCATCGGGCATAAACTCGCTGGAGTGCAGCATAAACTCTACGTAATCTGCTCCGCCAGCCAGCGTTTTTTGCGCCACGCCAGTCATCTGCTCAACATTGCCGCCCGTAGGACGCAGCCAGTGCACGGAAGGGCTACGGCGCTTACCGCGCAGGCGGTCGTATCCCTGTTTAACGGCGTTCATCAAACCGGAATGCTTATACTGGATGCTCATGGGCACTTCGAGCAACGAAGATTTACCGGGACGAGAAATGTCATTCACATCCAGGTAATAGGCTGAACGCGGAAAGTGCGTATAGTTGCTGCCGCCTTTACCCTGCGGCGCGCCTGGCGAAAACTGCCAGTTAACGCCGGGCGTTACCGAACAGTCAACCTGATAGCCGTGCTCAATCAGTAGCTGAGCATAATATTCGTCAAAGGCCCAGCGACCAGCGCGGTGGCTGAGCATTTTGGTGCTAAAGGTTTTTTCCAGCAGTTCCGTCATGAAGCTGACTTTTTTACGCATTTCTTCATGCGGATACTCAATCAGATAAGGCTGGTGCTGCCAGTCGTTATCCGTAAGCTCATACGCTGGCGGGCTGTTCCAGGCATGGAGATGCATGCCTACCTCACCCTGGCCACGGGCAATAACATCACGGGCAAAATCGATATAGATCGGATCGATAGCCATCTCGTAGTTCGTCAGCCAGGTAGGTTTAAAAGTATATTTCTCGCACAGTTCCTGAAAACGAGAGAGATAGCCGGCATTTTTGGTCGTAATATGGCCGGAGCGGTTACGCCAGAGATTGTCACCCTCTGTGTCGATGGTGATAAGAAATGCAGGGGTTTTCATGTTGATGCGGTACTCCGTTTTAAACCTGCCGGTATGTTATCAGCGGCCTCAACAGACGCAAAAGTATTTGCAGAAATACGTCGCTAAAAGGTATTCGCTGTAGCGCTATCTTTCTTATTTTTCTAAGATACACAAATAAGGCGGTTCACCTTACAAAATCACAACATTGCCAGGATGAAATCAACGAGCTTCAATAAAGGAATGCTGTAGAACGTTAAAAAAGATGGTTTATCTTCGTATGATGAACGGCAGGGAAGTCGTCCATATCATAGGCTTTCTCTGCTAAGGGTAAAAAATTGTCCAAGCGCGTATTAATGATCATTGACGGTCTGCCCGGTGGGGGCGCAGAGAAAGTTGTGCTAACGCTTTCCAAAGGATTAATAGAGCGCGGTCACCGGGTGTCGCTTTTTTCGCTTCGCAGCGTTTGTGATTATGCCATTCCTGCCGGTCTGGACTATCAAGTCATCAAGGACAGCTGCTCTTTTCCCTGGCGTAAGCTTACCGAGTTAAGCCGCCGTGCAGCAAAGCTGGACCAGGCCATCATGCAGGCAGAAAAAGAAGGCGGCCCTTTTGACCTGGTCGTTTCTCACCTGCATAAAACCGACCGTATCGTCAGCCGCTGCCAACATCTGGCCAAAGACAAAACCTGGTTCTGCCTGCACGGCGTTTTTTCTGCTTCCTATCTGGCGCACCGTCAGGGTTTTTCCCTGTGGCAGAAAAAGTTAAAAACGCGCCGTATTTATCAGAACCGCAACATCATTGGCGTTTCTCAATACGTAGTGAGCGATCTGAAACGCGCTTTTGCCGTTCAGCCGCAGCACGAGCGGATAATTTTTAATCCTTTTGATTTTGATACTGTTCTTGAGGCTTCACTGCAACCTTGTGAAATGGCAGGAAAACCTTATTTAATCCATGTTGGCCGCTTTCATCAGACTAAACGACACGATCGACTGCTTAAAGCCTATGCGCAAACGGGGATCGGCGCGCCGCTGGTCTTGATTGGTCAGGGAAATGAGGAAGCAACAGGACGGATAAAGAAGCTGGCCGTCGAGCTGGGCATTCAGGATCGCGTGATTTTTAAAGGTTTCCTCAGCAATCCTTATCCGTGGATCCGTCACGCAAAAATGCTGGTGGTCAGCTCGGACAGCGAAGGATTTGGTAACGTATTAGTGGAAGCGTTAATCTGCAAAGTGCCGGTGGTCAGCACGCGCTGCCCTGGTGGGCCAATTTCTATTTTGACCGGCGAACTGGCGCGCGGGCTGGCAGATTTGGATGTGGACTCGCTGGCGCACACCATGCAGGATATCTGGTCGAATCCGCCTGACGTTTCACAGCTAAATCTTGATGCCTACAGTATTGAAGCGATCTGCCAGCAATATCTCGCGTTAACGAAGGATTAACCTGGCCCGGCAACATTTATGAACTGGCGGTGTCTGAAAGCCTCAGACATTCATTTCAGCGCTCTCGTCGGCCAGACCGACCAGCGCCTATTTTCACTTAAGGTTTTTAGTATGGTAATGCTCATAACCGGGAACGGATATCAGAGCACGGTAAAAAGCCTGTGGGCAGCAAACCGGGCACGGCTCAGGGAGAATCGAGCGTGAATTACGTGCTGTTGTTTTTGCTTTTGCTGCCGTTCAAGCTGTTAATGAAGCTAAACCATAAAAAGCAGGCCCGTAACCTGGTTATCCAGACGGCAAAAATTGGTGATTTCATTAATATCACTCCGTTACTTACCCATCTTGAACGTAGCGATGCGCTGCTGAGCCGTACCGTTGCGCCGCTGGCGCAGCACGACCAGACGCTGGCAGAAATTTTTTATATCGAAGAACATAAAAACAACACCTTCAGCAAGCTTAAGCTCGCGTTTAAGCTCATGAACCGCTATGAAAACGTTTATCTTCTGCATCCCAACAATACCAATCTGTTCTACGCCGCCTGTTGTAATGCCAGCAACAAACAGTTTCTGTCGATGTACCGCCGCAAATGGTATCAGGGCATTTTTTATCTGACCGCAACCGGCGTGGTCGAACACGACCAGTATTCACTGACGCTGGAAAATTACCTCAAGCTGGCAGACCGCTCGTTAACGAAAGAAAGCTATCCCAAACACGCTACGCTGCCGCTCCTGAAACCCGCTAATACGCCCGAAGAAGTTTTCAGAACGGACAAAATCAAAATCGGCATCAGCATTTCTGCCGGTAACCAGGCAAAAACTATTCCGCCCACCATCTGGAAAGCCCTGTTTGACCGCCTGAGCTCGCTGCCCTGCCTGTTTTATGTTTTTGGCGCACCAAATGAACTTACGCGCCTGCATGAACTCAATAAGGTGACGGGTGAAAGCGATAACATCGTCAATATGATCGGTAAGGTTTCGCTGGAAGGCCTGCCTTACGCCATCAGCCAGATGGATTTTTACGTGGCGTCCGATTCCGGCAATATCTACATTGCCGATTCGCAAAACGTGCCGGTTGTTTTGATTTATGGCCCCTGCTGTGTCGAAGAGCAACGCCCGCTGGGCGACGTGCTGCTGATTGGGCCTAATCATATCGCGCCTTCCTCGTTCGTTTTTCATGCGCTGTATAAATTCAACCATCCCGTTGAACAGCTTTATGAGCTTGACGACCGCAAGCTCAATGATATTTACGATTTTATTTGCGCGCGCAAGCCGCCATTACAAGAAAAGAAGACCGACTCCTGAGTATGAAGCCGCAAGAAAAACACCCGGCCCTTTTGCTGAGCGCTATTGTCCCGATGTACAACGCCGGAACCAGCTTCCAGGCTTTCATTGACTCCGCGCTGGCGCAAACGCTGCAATCAATGGAAATCATCATTGTTAATGATGGCTCAACGGATGAATCGGCACAGCTGGCACACCGCTACGCCAGCGAGTATGAGCATGTACACGTTATCGATCAGGCAAACGGCGGCGTATCGCGCGCGCGCAATGCCGGACTGGCAATCGCACGCGGTAAATACGTCACCTTTCCGGACGCCGACGACACGCTGTCGCCAGAGATGTACAGCAAGCTGACGGCAATGGCCGAACAGGACGATCTGGACGTGGCGCAGTGTAATGCAGAGCGCGTATTCTGGGGGTCTGGCCGTGCAAAAACGCTGATCCCTGAAGACCGATTGCAATCCACTGCCGTGCTGAGCGGCGCCGACTGGCTGCAACAGGCGCTTTCCACCAACCGCTATCTGCACGTGGTCTGGCTGGGCATTTATCGCCGCTCGCTTATCGAAGAGCTGAACCTGCTGTTTGAGCCCGGGCTGCATCATCAGGATATCCCGTGGACCACCGAACTGATGCTGAACGCGCGTCGCGTGCGCTATACCAGCGAGGTGATGTATCGCTATTACGTTCACGACCAGTCTATCAGCAACCGCAAACGTAGCGGGATGGCCAACGTCGAGTATCAGCGCCACTATTTGAAAATTGCCCGCATGCTGGATGAAATTAACCTGCGCTATCGCCATAAGGTGAAAATCGGCCCGGCCGTGTATCGCCAGGTAACGAAAGAGGCGTTGACCGTTTGCCATGCCCTGCGTCGTGAACCGGACGCGGCGGCGCAACAGGCAATGATAGCGGATCTGTTCGCCAGCAAAACGCCAGGGCGAATGATGCGTAATGCCCGCGGCATTAAACAGTGGTATCAGCTGCTGCTCTGGCTGAGCCGGATTTACCGCTGGCGTCAGCGCTGATGCTGAAGCATCCCGGCTTTTCCGCAGTCGGACTTTTTCTTACAATCGGTTCACTTTATGTTGAGATCCCATAAGTATGGCTACTCTCCAGTCGATTCCCGCCAGCTTTGCGCCGCAGAAAGTTTTGCTGATCAAGCTGCGCCATCATGGCGATATGCTGCTGACCACGCCGGTTATTGAAGCGCTTCGCCAGCGTTATCCGCAGGCCAGTATTGACGTGCTGCTCTATAAAGAGACGCTGCCGATGCTGCAGGCGCATCCGCATATTCGCCAGCTGCACTTTATCGATCGCAAATGGAAACAGGAAGGGGCGCTGGCGCATATCCGGCATGAAGCGGCGCTACTCGGCACGATTCGCCGTCAGCGCTACGATCTGGTGATTAATCTGGCCGATCAGTGGCGCAGCGCGATCATTACTGGCTTATCCGGCGCGCGGGTCAGAATTGGTTTCGCTTACAACAAGCGCCGCAGCCTCTTCTGGCTTAAAGCGCATACCCATCTGGTTTCCACCAGCAACCATAGCCAGCTACATACGGTCGAACAGAACCTGTCTGCGCTACAGCCGCTGGGGATTGCTTCCAGCGGTTTTTCGGCCGCGATGTATTACAGCGACAGCGACTGGCAACATACGCAGGCAGTGCTGACCCAAAACCAGGTTACGCGGCCCTATATCGTTATTCAGCCAACTTCGCGCTGGGTGTTTAAGTGCTGGGAAGATGAAAAGGTTGCCGGCCTGGTGAGCGCACTGGCTTCTGGCGAAACAGACATAGTGTTAACCGCCGCGCCCGATAAGAAAGAGCTGGCGATGATTGAACATATTCTTACGCTCTGTCCCAATAAAGCCGTTTCGCTGGCCGGTAAGCTAACGCTGCCGCAGCTGGCTTCGTTAATCGATCACGCTCGCCTTTTTATCGGCGTCGATTCTGCGCCAATGCATATGGCCGCCGCGTTAAATACGTCCTGTATCGCCCTTTTCGGCCCGACCAAGCTGACGCAATGGCGACCATGGGGAGAAAATAACCGGGTGATCTGGGCAGGAGACTACGCGCCGCTGCCGTCACCGGACAGCATTAATACCGGTACGGAGACGCGCTATCTTTCAGCGATCCCGCTGGATGACGTAGTAAAAGCCGCAAGGAGTTATCTGGATGAATAAAATACGGCTGGCCATAGTGCGGCAGAAATATCGGCCGGACGGCGGCGCTGAACGCTTTATCTCGCGGGCGCTTGAAGCGCTGGACGACGATAGCCTGGAGTTAAATATTATCACCCGCAGCTGGCAGGGCGAGCCAAAGCCGGACTGGCACCTGCATATCTGCAACCCTAAAAAATGGGGAAGGATTTCACGCGAGCGTGGTTTCGCCGTGGCCGCCCGTGAATGCTGGCAGCGGGAAAAATTCGATATCGTGCAAAGCCACGAGCGCATAGCGGGCTGCGATATTTTTCGCGCCGGTGACGGCGTGCATCGCGTCTGGCTGGAGCAAAGAGCGCGCGTTGTTTCCCCGGCGCAGCGGCTGCTAACCAGCCTGAGTCCCTATCATCGCTACGTCATGGCGGCAGAAGAAAAGATGTTTCGCTCGCCAGCGCTGAAGAAAATCATCTGTAACTCGCTGATGGTAAAGAACGACATCATGCGCTGCTTTCAGGTGCCGGAAGAAAAGTTTGCGGTTATCTACAACGCTATTGATGCCCAGCGCTTCAGGCCCGCCACGCTGGAAGAGCGCCAGCAGTCGCGTACGGCATTAAACTTACCCGCTGACGCCAAAGTTTTTATCTACGTCGGTTCCGGTTTTGAACGCAAAGGCTTAAAAGCCTCCGTAACGGCGCTGGCCGCTACCGATGCGCATTTACTGGTTGTTGGTCAGGACAAGCAGCAGTCCCGGTATGTAAACCTGGCTCGCCAGCTGGGATGCGAAAACCGCGTGCATTTTGTCGGCGTTCAGCACAACGTTACTCCTTACTATCACGCGGCTGACGCTCTGATGCTGCCGACGCTCTACGATCCTTTTCCAAACGTCATTCTGGAAGCAATGGCGTGTGGGCTGCCGGTTATTACCAGTTTTACCTGCGGCGGAGCGGAATTTATCGTTGATGGCGAGCAGGGCTACGTGTGTGATGCGCTGGACGTTACGGCACTGACTGCCGCCGCTAATGCTATCACAGTCAGAACGCTCGACAGTCGTATGGGCGATGCGGCCCGCGAGCGCGTTCTGCCTTGCTCACCGCAGCGGCTGGCAGGCCAGCTTCATGCGCTATATCAACAAGTGTTGCAGCAGGCCTGAGAAGAAGATGTGAGCACGCGCGACTTATCTGCTAACATGCGGTAATGTTTCTCTTTTCCGGCTTTTTCTGGCGCGAGTCTCTCTGTAATTCGTAAACATTGTGATGACAACAATTTATTCTGTCCTGCTCTACCTTATTCAGCCTCTGATTTGGCTGCGGCTCTGGCTGCGCGGCAGAAAGGCACCGGCCTATCGTCAACGCTGGGCGGAACGCTACGGCTACTGCAAAGACAAAGTCAGGCCGGACGGTATTCTGCTGCACTCCGTTTCCGTCGGCGAGACGCTGGCTGCCGTGCCGCTGGTCAGGGCGCTACGCCACCGTTATCCTTCCATGCCGATTACCGTCACCACCATGACGCCGACCGGTTCGGAACGCGCGGCCTCGGCCTTCGGTAAAGATGTTCATCACGTTTATCTGCCTTACGATCTGCCCGGCTCCATGAATCGGTTTTTGAACAATGTGAATCCACGTCTGGTGATCATTATGGAAACCGAACTGTGGCCGAACATGATTGCACAGCTTCACGCCCGTAAAATCCCGCTGGTCATCGCCAATGCTCGTCTTTCTGAACGCTCGGCGAAAGGCTACGGCAAGCTGGGCAAATTTATGCAGCGCCTGCTGCAAAAAATCACGCTGATTGCAGCGCAAAACGCAGAAGACGGCGAGCGTTTCGTCAGCCTTGGCCTGAAGCGTTCCCAGCTGACCGTGACCGGCAGCCTGAAGTTTGATATTTCCGTAACGCCGGAGCTGGCCGCACGCGCGGTTGCGTTGCGCCGCCAGTGGGCTTCACGCCGCCAGGTATGGATAGCAACCAGCACGCATGAAGGCGAAGAAAGCATTATTCTGGAAGCGCACCGCAAACTTCTGGCGCGCTTCCCCGATCTGCTCCTTATTCTGGTGCCTCGCCATCCGGAGCGTTTTTCTACCGCACGCGAGATGACGCAGAAGGCTGGCTTTAGCTTTATCACACGCAGCAGCGGCGAAATCCCTTCGGGCGGTACGCAGGTAGTGATTGGCGATACGATGGGCGAGCTGATGCTGCTGTACGGCATTGCCGATGTGGCATTCGTCGGCGGCAGCCTGGTGGAACGAGGCGGACACAATCCGCTGGAAGCCGCCGCGCATGCGATTCCGGTGCTTATGGGCCCCCATACTTTTAACTTTAAAGATATCTGCGCGAAGCTGCAGCAGGCGGACGGGCTGATTACCGTTACCGATGCCGACTCGCTGGATAAAGAGATCGGCACCCTGCTCACCGATGAAGATTATCGTCTGTACTATGGCCGCCATGCGGTAGACGTTCTGCATCAGAACCAGGGCGCGCTACAGCGTTTGCTACAGTTACTCGAACCTTATCTGCCACAGCGGAATCACTAAATGTCTTCACGTCAGCTTCTGTCGGTTGTACTGATCGCCAAAGATGCGGCCGAACTGCTGCCGGAATGCCTGGAGTCCGTGAGCTGGGCCGATGAAATCGTGCTGCTGGATTCCGGCAGCAGCGACGGCACGCCGCAGATTGCTGCCCGGCACGGCGCGAAAGTTTTCCACTCTCACGAGTGGCGCGGTTACGGCAAACAGCGCCAGCTGGCTCAAAGCCATGCCAGTCATCCGATGATTTTGATGATCGATACCGATGAGCGCGTCACGCCCCAGCTGCGCAGCGCTATCGAGGCCGTATTAGAACAGCCTGCCGCTGGCCGTACCGTTTATAGCCTGGGCCGTCGCAACCTGTTTCTGGGGCGTTTTATGCGCCATAGCGGCTGGTATCCCGACAGGGTAACGCGCCTTTACCCGCGCGACTTTACCTATAACGACCATCAGGTACACGAATCGCTGGAAACCCAGGACGCACAGGTAGTGGCGCTGAAAGGCGACCTGCTGCATTTAACCTGCCGCGATTTTTCCGCCTTTCAGTGGAAACAGTTTGCCTATGCGGAAGCCTGGGCAAAGCAGCGCCATCATCAGGGGAAAAAGTGCAGTATGGCGGCGATTTTTGCCCATACGCTGGGCGCTTTTCTGAAAACGCTGGTGCTGCGCGCCGGGTTTCTGGATGGTAAACAGGGCTGGCTGCTGGCGGTGGTCAACGCGCAGTATACTTTCAATAAATATACGGCGCTGTGGGCGCTGAATCACTCTTCGCACGCTTCCGGTAAGGGCGGTTTATGAGCACAAAAGCGATCTATCCTGGCACCTTTGACCCGCTGACTAACGGCCATCTGGACATTATCACGCGTGCGGCGCGCATGTTTGACCATATCATTCTGGCTATCGCCGCGAGCCCCAGCAAAAAGCCTATGTTTTCGCTGGACGAACGCGTGGCGCTGGCGCAGCAGGTGGTAGCGCATTTGCCCAATGTAGAAGTGACGGGATTTAGCGACCTGATGGCAAACTTTGCGCGCGATCGCCAGGCAAATGTGCTGGTGCGCGGCCTGCGAGCGGTTTCCGACTTTGAGTATGAGATGCAGCTGGCGCGGATGAACCGCCATCTGCTGGCGGAGCTTGAGAGCGTGTTCCTGATGCCTTCCGAAAAGTATTCGTTTATCTCTTCCACGCTGGTGAAAGAAGTGGCGCGCCATCAGGGCGACGTCAGCGCTTTTTTGCCAGCGCCCGTCTATAACGCGCTGCTGGCAAAGCTGTCGGACTAGCTATTTCTGGCAGGTTGGGCAGTAAAAAGTACTGCGCTGCGCGTGCTTTGCGCCAACTATTGGCGTAGTGCAAACGCGGCAAGGCTCACCCGCCCGGCCGTAAACCTGCAGTTCCTGAGCAAAATAGCCCGGTTTCCCGTCCGACTGTAGAAAGTCGCGTAGCGTGGTGCCGCCTTGTTCAATGGAGCGCAGCAGCACCGCTTTAATCGTCGCGACCAGCAAAGATGCATCTTCTTTGCTCAGGTCCATCGCAGGGCGATCGGGATGGATCCCGGCCGCAAACAGCGATTCGCTGGCGTAGATATTGCCAACGCCCACCACCAGCTTGTTATCCATCAGCCATGGCTTAACCGGCGTTCGTCTGCCGCGCGACTTCTCAAACAGGTAATCTGCGTTAAACGCTTCGCTTAGCGGTTCAGGGCCGAGATGCGCTAACACATTGCTGGCGGTCAGGTCGCTGCTCCATAGCCAGGCGCCAAAGCGACGTGGATCGGTATAGCGCAGCACTTTGCCGTTGTTCATCACCAGGTCAACGTGGTCGTGCTTGGCTGGAGGCGTCTCCTCTGACAGCACGCGTAAGCTACCGGACATCCCAAGATGGATAATAATCCAGCCTTCAGGCAGCTCTAACAGCAGATATTTGGCGCGACGCTGGACGCTGAGGACCGGCTGGTCGCTGAGGCTGTGAATTTCATGAGAGACAGGCCAGCGCAGGCGGCCATTGCGTACTACGGCGTGCAGAATAGTGGCGCCGACAAGATGCGGTTCGATACCGCGTCGGCTGGTTTCTACCTCAGGTAACTCCGGCATTCAAACCTCCCGCTGGGAATTTTCCGTTCTCACAAAAGAAAAAACCCCGCCGAGGCAGGGTTTTTCAGTCGCTAATCTCAATTACTTGATTTTAGCTTCTTTGTAGATCACGTGCTGGCGGACAACAGGATCGAATTTCTTCAGTTCCAGTTTTTCCGGCTTAGTACGCTTGTTCTTCGTGGTGGTATAGAAGTGACCTGTACCAGCAGAAGAAACCAGCTTGATCTTCTCACGAATACCTTTAGCCATGTTTCAGTTCCTTACCTTAGTACTTCTCACCGCGGATACGCAGATCGGCCAGAACCGTCTCAATACCCTTTTTATCAATTACGCGCATGCCTTTGGCAGTTACGCGCAGTGTAACGAAGCGCTTTTCGCTCTCAACCCAAAAACGGTGAGAGTGCAGGTTCGGCAGGAAACGGCGTTTCGTCGCGTTCATTGCGTGGGAACGGTTGTTACCCGTCACCGGACGCTTTCCAGTTACCTGGCAGACTCGTGACATGTCAATTCTCCAAAAATCAAATAAGCTCGAGCTTTAAAAATAAGGTCTTGGCCGCCTCGTCAGGCTCTTAGCCCATCCAGGCGAGTTCTATGTGAACCCGCTGAGCAGGCCCAAATGCCAAACCCGAGATTCTCAAAGGTGGCGTAGTATACGCCCTGCAAGGCCGGTGCTCAAGTCCCGAACAGATAAAGATCCCTTTGGATCGTGCAAAATTGCTCCATTTGAACGCAAAAAGCGTTGTCTGCCGGTTAAAAACCACGCGGTTTCCGCGCTTCAGCCGGGTGACAGCCATCCCTGCTCGGCAAAAGAGACATATTCGCCACGGCCAATCACAATATGGTCCAGTACGCGAATGCTGAAATGCTGGCAGCAGGTGATAACCTGTTGAGTTACATCACGATCGGCCATGCTGGGCGTGGCGATGCCCGAAGGATGGTTATGCGCGAGCACAATTGCCGCCGCGTTATTTTTTAACGCCCTGCGGACAATTTCGCGCGGATGAACCTCAACGCTGGCGATAGCGCCAGCAAACATTTCGCAAGCTTCAATAATCCGGTGCTGACTATCAAAAAAAACCACCATAAAAATTTCACGCTCGCGATGCGCCAGCCTGCTGTGCAGATAATTCACCATATCCGTGGAGCTCTGCACGGCCTGCTTCATTGAATCAGAACAGGTAAAAAAACGTCGTCCAAGCTCGGCTATGGCGTTCAGCTGTGCATATTTTGCTACGCCCACGCCCTTTATCTGCAAAAACGCGTCTTTGTCTGCCGTCATCAGCCGGTAAAGTGAACCAAATTCTTCAATCAGCTGCCTGGCCAGCGCCATTACATGGACGCCGTTTGCCCCGGTACGGAGAAAAATGGCTAACAGCTCTATATCCGTTAACGCTTCTACCCCTTCCGCCACCAGCTTTTCACGTGGCGGTAGCTTTTTCCATGGCTTCTTCATGTGCTTTCCTCCTTCCGCAACAGACAGAATCATGGCATTATATACAGTAGTTTTCTACGCGGGTAAGGCCGCTCTGCGAGTTCTCTCGCAAAGATGATGCTGCGTTAAAAGTCAGCAAACCGGGAGTGTGGTAAAATGGCGGCATTCCGGCGCCTGCGCGCCCATCTGTCTCAACGGAGCGGATAGCATGACATTAAACGGTAAACGTATAGTTCTGGGCATCAGCGGCGGTATAGCGGCTTACAAAGCGCCAGAGCTGGTAAGACGCCTGCGCGATCGCGGCGCAGAAGTTCGGGTGGCCATGACCGAAGCGGCAAAAGCGTTTATCACGCCGCTGAGCCTGCAGGCCGTCTCGGGTTATCCGGTCAGCGACAGCCTGCTGGACCCGGCGGCGGAAGCGGCAATGGGCCATATTGAACTGGGGAAATGGGCCGATCTGGTTATCCTGGCCCCTGCCACAGCCGACCTTATCGCGCGCGTCACGGCGGGTATGGCTAACGATCTGGTCACTACCATCTGTCTTGCTACCGCTGCCCCCATCGCCGTTGTACCGGCCATGAACCAGCAAATGTACCGGGCTACCGCTACGCAACACAATCTTCAGGTATTACGCGAGCGCGGCCTGATGATTTGGGGACCGGACAGCGGCAGTCAGGCCTGTGGCGACGTAGGGCCAGGACGCATGCTGGATCCGTTAACGATTGTCGACGAAGCGGTTCACTGGGCTTCTTCAGGCAACGATTTGACGCACCTCAACATCATGGTAACCGCTGGTCCAACCCGCGAGTCGCTTGATCCAGTCCGGTTTATCACCAACCACAGCTCGGGTAAAATGGGTTTTGCTATCGCCGCCGCTGCCGCAAAACGCGGTGCCAGCGTCACGCTGGTTGCAGGACCGGTCGCGTTAGCCACGCCGCCGGGCGTTAACCGTATTGACGTCATCAGCGCGCTGGAAATGGAAGCGGCCGTCATGGCTTCCGCTGCCAGCCAGGACATTTTTATTGCTTCTGCTGCCGTTGGTGACTATCGCGCGGCGGCGTTCTCTGAAGAAAAAATCAAAAAACAGGGCGATGAAATCGTTCTGAAGATGATAAAAAACCCGGACATTGTTGCTGGCGTAGCGGCCATGCAGGAACATCGTCCTTTTGTCGTGGGGTTTGCAGCAGAAACCCGGAATGTGGAAGAATATGCCCGGCAAAAAAGGGTACGGAAAAATCTGGATCTGATCTGCGCTAATGATGTTTCTAAAGCCGGGCAAGGATTCAACAGTGAAACCAATGCCCTGCATCTTTTCTGGCAGGAAGGGAACAAAGTCTTACCGCTTAGCGATAAGCAGCTCCTGGGCCAACAATTACTGGACGAAATAGTCAGCCGTTATGAAGAAAAAAATCGACGTTAAGATTTTAGACCCGCGCGTGGGCACCACTTTTCCCCTGCCCGCTTACGCCACCTCGGGTTCCGCTGGTCTCGATCTGCGCGCCTGCCTGGATGAAGCCGTACAGCTGGCTCCTGGCGCGACCACGCTGGTGCCTACCGGTCTGGCTATTCATATTGCCGATCCGCAGCTGGCCGCGGTGATCCTGCCGCGTTCCGGTCTGGGCCATAAACATGGCGTGGTGCTGGGCAATCTGGTGGGCCTGATCGATTCCGATTATCAGGGACAGCTGATGGTTTCCGTGTGGAACCGTGGACAGGACACGTTCAGCATTGAGCCTGGCGAACGTATTGCGCAGATGGTCTTTGTACCGGTTGTGCAGGCTGAATTTAATCTGGTCAACGACTTTGACGCCAGCGTGCGTGGTGAAGGCGGCTTCGGCCACTCAGGCCGTCAGTAATCGCCAGCCTGGCATTCGTGAGCGAGTAACTCCCATATTTTCGCCGTGAGCACGACCGCTCACGGATGTCGCGTGGGCGTTGGCCCGTATAAAGTGATATTTCAGGGGTCTTTCAGGACATGGCAGAGAAAAAGAGTGCGAAAAGGAACCGTCGCGAAGAAATACTGCAGGCTCTGGCGCAAATGCTGGAATCCAGCGACGGAAGCCAGCGGATTACCACGGCCAAACTGGCCGCCAACGTCGGCGTTTCGGAAGCTGCGCTTTATCGGCATTTCCCCAGCAAAACGCGCATGTTTGACAGCCTGATTGAATTTATTGAAGACAGCCTGATTACGCGCATCAATCTGATTTTACAGGATGAGAAGGAAGCGATTCCGCGCCTGCGCCTGATACTCCAGTTGATTCTGGGTTTTGGTGAGCGTAATCCGGGCTTATCACGCATTCTGACCGGCCATGCCCTGATGTTTGAACAGGATCGCCTGCAGGGAAGAATCAATCAGCTGTTTGAACGTATCGAGGTGCAGCTTAAACAGGTGCTGCGCGAGCAGAAGCTGCGTGATGGTGAAGGTTTCAAAACGGACGAGGCGCTGCTGGCTTCCCAGCTGCTGGCGTTTTCTGAAGGATTGCTGTCGCGTTTTGTCCGTTCCGGGTTCCGCTATCGTCCTACGGCAGAATTTGAAACGCGCTGGCCGCTACTGGCCTGTCAGCTGGTATGAACAACCCGGGCCGCTGTCAGCGGCCCGCTGTTTTTTAAATACCATACTCTTTACGATAGGCGCGGACGGCGGCCAGATGGTCAGCCAGCTCCGGTTTTTCTTCCAGATAGGTAATAAGTTCGTTCAGCGTGATAATGGCAATGACCTTACAGCCGTAGTCACGTTCCACTTCCTGAATAGCCGACTCCTGACCCCGACCGCGCTCCTGGCGATCCAGCGAAATCAGCACGCCAGCCAGCGTTGCCTGATTGGCGGCGATAATTTCCATTGATTCACGAATGGCCGTGCCGGCAGTAATAACGTCATCTACCAGCATAATGCGTCCCTGTAACGGGCTGCCAACCAGCGTACCGCCTTCGCCGTGATCTTTTGCTTCTTTCCGGTTGAAGCAATAAGGCACATCGCGGTCGTGATGATCGGCCAGCGCTACGGCAGTGGTGGTAGCGATAGGAATGCCTTTGTAAGCCGGGCCAAAAACCACATCAAAATCGATACCAGAATCGACCAGCGCCTGGGCATAGAAGCGCCCTAACAGCGCCAGATCGCGCCCGGTATTAAACAGACCGGCATTAAAAAAATAAGGGCTTTTCCGCCCTGATTTCAGCGTAAACTCGCCAAATTTCAGCACCTGTTTGTTAATGGCGAATTCGATAAACTGCCGCTGCCAGGCTTTCATGTCTCGTTCCTCAATCAGTTATAAAAAAGGCGACTCTCTGGTCGCCTGGAATATCAGTTTTGTAACGCCGCCTTCTGCGCTTCGATCAGCGTATCAATGCCGCCGCGCGCCAGAGAGAGCAGCGTCAGCAGTTCTTCATGGCTGAACGGCTCACCTTCTGCGGTGCCCTGCACTTCAATCATCCGGCCATCTTCGGTCATGACCACGTTCATGTCGGTTTCTGCGGCAGAGTCTTCAACGTATTCCAAATCGCACAGCGCTTCACCGTTAACGATACCGACAGAAACGGCAGCAACCATCCCTTTCATCGGGTTGGCCTTCAGTTTGCCAATAGCGACAAGATGGTTCAGCGCATCGGCCAGCGCTACGCAGGCTCCGGTAATAGAAGCAGTACGCGTACCGCCATCAGCCTGCAATACGTCGCAATCCAGGGTGATAGTGAATTCGCCAAGCGCTTTTAAATCCAGCGCGGCGCGCAGAGAACGAGCGATCAGACGCTGAATTTCCAGCGTGCGGCCGCCCTGTTTGCCTTTTGCAGCTTCACGCGCGTTACGGCTGTGGGTAGCACGGGGCAGCATGCCGTATTCTGCAGTTACCCAACCCTGGCCCTGACCTTTCAGAAAGCGCGGAACGCCCTCTTCAATGGTGGCGGTGCAAAGCACTTTGGTTTCGCCGAACTCAACCAGGACGGAGCCTTCTGCATGTTTAGTATAGTGGCGAGTCAGGGTAACGGGACGCACCTGACTGGCATGACGGCCTGCTGGTCGCATGGTTTTTCTCCGGCTTAAAAATCGTGATTGGCTGCGCATTATACGGATTTCGAGAGCAGATGCCTACGGCGACCCGCGTAAACGCTGTTTCCGCTGAACACGAGAATTTTTCACACCTTCAAGAGGCTACTGATTTGCCAGAGTTTGACCTGATGCCTGTTAAGCCAACGTCAGCACCGCTATAATCACCTGAACTTTTTCTGAAAACGGGTACGCACAATGATCCGCAGTATGACCGCTTACGCCCGGCGTGAGACAAAAGGCGAATGGGGCAGCGCAGCCTGGGAGCTTCGTTCCGTAAACCAGCGCTATTTAGAAACCTATATCCGCCTGCCGGAACAGTTCCGCGGTCTGGAGCCGGTTATCCGTGAGCGCATCCGCAACCGCCTGACGCGCGGCAAAATTGAATGCAATTTGCGTTTTGACGCTGACGTGCGGGCACAAAGCTCGCTGGTGCTGAACGAAAAGCTGGCAATTCAGCTGGTTCAGGCTGCCAACTGGGTGAAAATGCAGAGCGATGAAGGGGAGATCAACCCGGTTGATATCCTGCGCTGGCCTGGCGTGATGTCCGCAGAGGAACAGGATTTAGACGCTATTTCTGCCGAGCTACTGCAGGCGCTGGATACCGCGCTGGATGACTTTATCATTGCACGTGAAACCGAAGGCGCGGCTCTGAAAGCACTGATTGAGCAGCGTCTGGAAGGGGTTAGTGCCGAAATCGTTAAGGTCCGCGCGCAAATGCCGGACGTGCTGAAATGGCAGCGTGAACGGCTGGTAACCAAGCTGGAAGAGGCTCAGGTACAGCTGGACAGTAACCGCGTCGAGCAGGAACTGATTATGCTGGCGCAGCGCGTAGACGTGGCAGAAGAGCTGGATCGCCTGGAAGCGCACGTTAAAGAAACCTATAACATCCTGAAGAAGAAAGAGGCCGTTGGCCGCCGCCTGGACTTTATGATGCAGGAGTTCAATCGCGAATCCAATACGCTGGCGTCTAAGTCGATTAATGCTGAAGTGACTACCTCCGCCATTGAGCTTAAGGTGCTGATTGAGCAGATGCGCGAGCAGATTCAGAATATTGAGTAACATTTCATATTATCGAAACTAATAGTGCAAACTTTTAGAGCTCGCTTTATAGCGAGCTTTTTATTTTTATACTGCAGCATTTGCAAAAAACCACAGGGAGTAGCTGTACAATATTTACACTATGACCGTTCATCACGTATTATTCCCTGTGAAAACCCTCACGGATGACTATACAAGGAATGTATACCCATGACCGCTCTACAGTTTCCCGACACCGTATTCAAAACGCAAAAATGGATGGACGACTATGGTGCCAGCGATATGCGCTGCGGCGATTTGACCGAAACACAGTTAAAATCCCAGTACCGGCTGGATTACATTT
>Ga0153980_1000083_pt1 | contig 60744 bp, 52 predicted proteins | sample TSGA064MetaG_FD_104722 | JGI IMG/M metagenome (GOLD analysis project Ga0153980, IMG submission 104722) | Attine ant fungus gardens microbial communities from Georgia, USA - TSGA064 MetaG | ecosystem: Host-associated > Fungi > Mycelium > Unclassified | place: USA: Georgia, Magnolia Springs State... | reverse complement strand
GGATTTGATATCATCGGCAATTTTAGCGATAGCTTTAACACATTCTTTATGGGTAATCTTGTCAATAGTCTTGTAGCCAGTAATCTTGATTACACACTTTTAGGTTATTTTGTTAAAGGAGGTTATATTATCAATAGCAATATTACATCAAATAATGTCGATCATGCACAGCGGTATTCCGATACCGGAACCAACCCACCTTATAATTCTAAAGGTGCTGTTCATGCGGATAGGATCGATAAAACAATTATTAGCAACAACAATTTCACGACCAGTTCCGGGTCTTCCATCTTGTCTGAGGGAGTGACGAATTCCAAAATCCAGGGCAATATCTTTAATCGGTGGGGAGTGGCCACATTGGCACCAGTTGCCTGTATCGTATTGGACTCAAGCACGAATACTCTCTCCAAAAGCTATGGTAATGAAATTGATGGAAACACGTTTTATAACTCACTGAAAGTTGGCGGGTACCTATTGGAATCAGGTACTTTCGATCCCAATAATTACTGGGGAAATGGCAATCGTATTCGCTTGGATTCACAGGCAACTTTGACAGCTCTGTTCAATACGCCAAATTTTAAATTGTCCCAATCGGTAAGCTTTAGGCGTAATTTAATCGCAGGAGAGAATATAGGCGATGCAAATAGTGATACCTTCAGTATCTCTGGTTTATATAATGTAACAAATGATACCATTGCAGCTAGTATTATCGGTCTTCCAGTTGGCGCAGCAGTAGCCGGTACATTGAAAGTTGAAGTTGCGAACACTGGTGTCACACGCTACTATATTCCATTTAGATCTACTGGTAACAAGAACATCTATATTCAGAAAATTTCGCATAGTGTTGCTGGGGAATGGTTAATGATGATAACATCTGAAAATTTAGCATCTGTCAATACCGTTGGTGTAATGAAACAGTCTGGAGCTGTGGCCAATATTATTTCCCAAAATGCAACGGACTTGCCGACAGCTTTAACCTTGGTCAATGAATTAAAACAACAGTTTAATTTAAAATTGGCATCTGATCGGTTTAGTGGACAGCAGGCTTAAAATAAATAATAAATCCACATCTGGTTAGATGTGGATTTATATGATGATGTCTTTTATATAAACTACTTGTATTAATGTTTTAAATCTGAATTAGATTAGATGTAATGGGTCAGAATGTTACCCCCTTTCAATATCATCAATAACTTATCATAGATTTGGCCTACAATTTCTAACTATAATTACTCTCATATTTTAAATCATATTTATCTTACAATTGTAGGCAACGTAAACCACAATGTTTTGTACTATCGACAAGATAAAGGGAACTTTGGAATATGGATAGACTAATTAAATTTCTATACTCCGAGGGAATTACAAGGTAACAAAAACAAATTGAGAGAATATCTTGAAAATAGGGAAGAGGATGTAGCAAAAATAGCTAACTGTTTTGGCGCATCGCTTAAGGATCTTATTATAAAATCAAATAATTGCTGTTGTGCTTCGTATAATTTGATTCATACAGAAGATCTGTGAATAAAGCTTGATGCGGAAAGACAGAATTGGGTTATTTTTAGGTTGATAAAACATTGATCCTCCAGAGTGGTGCAAAAGTAGGAGAGAAAGTGATGTTTTAAAATATAAGTAATTAAAAATGACCATTTTTTGATTGAATATTTTGTTTGTGATAATAAGGTAATATTTTATAACTTAAAGTTATCCACATTTGTAAAATACAGTTTGTCAAACACTTAATGGTAATAACTGGCGATAGACGCATGCTATGACAAACTTTTGCCTAAAATGTGGAAAATTCAACCTAGCGCTTAGCAAGAAAATCCCTGATATTTGTATCTAAAGGGTGATTTATTACAACTTAAAGTAATTAGAAATATGAATAAGAGTTAAGGATAGATGAGGAGGAGATGTAAAAAAAGAGCTAAGTCTTGACCTCTTAGCTCTTTAATTTTGTGTCATCCATACCTAGAAAGGTTAAGACGAAGGTTTGTCTGTATATTTGGACACAAAATAAAGCTTTTTGTTTTGTATAATCAAAAATTTTTATGGGAAACCGTATTTCTACTTTCGTTTTTCTAGTTATAGCCGGGGTGCAATGCTGACCGGTTTCCTAAGTCAAATCATGCAATTTATGGGAGTAAAATAAAGTCTAAGCTCGATGCCTTGATTATTCGTCTGTACTATCTATTGCAGTGGGCATTCAATACGATCTAGCGTAGGCAATGGTTAAAATTTCAATGCTTAAAAAATTATGGCAGGAAATGGTAAATCTGGTGACAACCGTCGCCACGGATACTTCGGTGGGCGTACGCAGTCTCAAAATCCAACAACAGGATTATGGACTAAGAGTGATACACAAACAGGACAATTTATGGATGTGAAAACATCTGGTGGTAAATCTAATGGAATTAGAAAGGAGAAATAACTTATGAAAAAGTATTATATCAATAATAATATACAGGCAAATGGGGATTATGAAGTTCATGTTCAAGGTTGTGTGTTTTTCCCTACTCAGGATTCTACTTATTTAGGTGAATTTTGGGGGTGTCAGTCTGCAGTTATTGAAGCAAAAAGACGATTCCCTTATCGAAAAATAAATGGTTGCTATTATTGCAGCAGAGAGTGTCATACGAGTTAAATTATTGAATTATAAAAACGGTCGGGATAATTTTTCGAAATATCTCGACCATTAAATTAGAAAAAATGGATAATACATATGTTATAGCATCCAAATATGAACGCTTTATAATGATGGTTTTTAATTGCGACCGCAATAAAAATGGAGCGCATTTGTGCAATATGCAGAATGTTATGTTTATGGAGCAAGGACAAACGTACTCAAAGCATCTTGGTTCTTTGGACAAGCAGTTTGATACAGTTCAGGGTTATATAGAGAAAGCTTTAGTGCATTTGATAAAGAAATCAAAAAAAGAAGATAACATTATACGATTTCAAGAACTGCTAATAAAATTGCAAGATGCGACGAATACAAATGAACTAATGAAGATTGTAAATCTGGCTATGGATGAGTTAATGGTGAAGGTAAAATAGATGTAAATGGTTTGAAGATATGAAATTATTAGAATCAATTATAAATGACTTAGTGGTAACAAAGGTTTCATTGAGCGATCCTCTTTTAAAGACAAAAGTTCTTGCGAGTAGAATTAGAAACCAGCAACTGCTTGATTGGGTGGATTCAGAATTAAATGGCTATGCAGAAGATGATTCAGTACCGAATTATCGCATTGAGGATGGAGTATTAAAGGGCAACTATATTAATGGAAATATGAAATATACTGATGTTCAGATACCAATACCAAATATTAGCGCTGAATTTAAAGAAATGTATACAAAGATCATATGTAGAGATAGTATAGAAGCTGTTTGTGCAAATATAAATGCTAAAAATATAGCTTATAGTGTCAGTAATGACAGAAAGACTTTTCTAGAAAATCAGATTAGAGATTTAGGAAACTATCGATTTCAAATTATCAGTCTTCATATACAGATTCCAATAAATTTCAATTCTAACATTGTTTCAAATGTGCGCTCTAAACTCTTGGAATTTATGCTTGCATTAGAACAGGAATTTGGCGTCGAAGCAGATATAACTACTTTATCTAAAAATAATCAAATCATTACTCATATCATGAATACAACTATTAATAATTCCGGTGACGGAGCCGTCATAAATAATGGAAATAGTAATAATATTGAAGCCAATGTTACTATCAATCAAGGGAATAAGGACGCTCTAAAAACAAAATTGATAGAAGAAAAAGTACCAGTGAACGATGCAGAAGAATTAATTAAAATAATAGATACCAGTACGCCTGCTTCTAAGGACAATTTTGGAGAACCAGTTAATAATTGGGTTCAAAAAATGATGGGTAAGGCTCTTAATGGTTCTTGGCAAGTTGCTATTGGTGCTGCGGGGAATATTTTAGCGCAAGCAATTCAAGCTTATTACGGCCTAAAATAATACATGGAAAAAGATATAATTAATCTTCTAATCAACGGTAGTATATCGACGATTTTGGGTGTAACGGTAATAATTCTATGCTATAAATGTCTTCAGCTTTTTTTTGATAACCGATTAGAGTCAAAAAAGTCTGAGCTCCTTAAAGATATTGAAGTTTATAAGATAGAGCTTGAAAAAGAGAAAGATGCGTTTATGGTTAAAATTGAGCAGGATAAGCAAAAATTCCAGTCTGAACTAGATAAGCAGCTCACAGAACATAGTGTTTTGTTCAATTCTTTAAATACTGAGCGATTTAAACTTTGTAATGAGCTGTTTGGTGTTCTAGTGAATATTTTAGGCATGGGAAAAAATTACGTTTCGTATGTCAAATCTGTACCCTTAGATCAAACCCTTGAAGAGTTTGAAAAAGCACAGTTGGACGATTTTGAAAAAGAATATCTTACTTTCTGGAAATTGTATTCACCAAATCGATTATTTTTTGATGAAGACCTGTCCGCTAAAATTCGCGCTCTGGCGGATGAAATACATAAAAATGTTATTGAACATGCTTTTAAAAAAAGGTTTAATTTCGAAGGCTTTGGGGATGATAAAGTTAATGTCATGAAAGAAAACTCGGAAAAAATTTTGGCAGTGGAGCCTCGTATGAAGATTATTGAAAATGAAATGAGGCAACTTTTGGGGGTTATCAAATAAAGTCAGTTTTTGCTTATCTCTCTTTTTGTAAAAGATTTTGTTTTTAGCAACCGAACCCGTATTTGAGTCATTTTAAAGCTACACCCTAATTTCTTATCTTTACCCTATGAACCAACTAACCCATTTACCCCAACACAAACAAGACGAATTAGCTGAAATCGTTGGAATTATCTGCGAAATCACAAATCCGGCTAAGGTAATTTTGTTTGGTAGTCATGCTACTGGCAAGTGGGTAGAAGATGAGTATGTGGATAAAGGAGCGACCTATACCTATATTAGCGATTACGATATTTTGGTAGTTCTATCTGACGAGGAAAAAGGTGAGGAAGTTGAGATTGCGAGTAAGATTGATAACCGTACAGGGAAGTTTAAAAACGAGGTTAGCGCGATTGTACATTCGATATCCTATATCAATAGCGGTTTAGAAAGGGGACAATACTTTTTTAGCGATATTGTCAAAGAGGGGATAATGCTCTACGATAGCGGAGAATATTCTTTTGTCGAAAGTAAGCCTTTGACTAATGAACAGCTAAAAGAACTTGCTATTGAAGATTTTAATAAATGGGTTAAAAGTGGCTCGAGGTTTTTGGAAATAACGAGAAACGCATTCGTGGATGCGATTGAACGTGAAGACCCATTAAATGAGGTGATGTTCATCTTAAACCAGACTGCAGAGAAATTTTATGGAGGGGTCTTATTAGTTTATACTGGATATAAACCCAAAACTCACCGTATCAAAGCTTATCGCAAATATGCTAAGCATATATCGGAAAATCTTTACCATGTCTTTAGATATCCTCGCACGGACAGTGAAGAAAATAGATTGTTTAAAATATTAAACGATGCTTATATCGATGCCCGTTATAAGGACGATTATTATATCGATCCCGAGGATTTGAGAAAATTAATAAGTAAAGTTGATAAGCTAGAAAACGTAGTGGTTAGGCTTTGTGAAGAGCGTATCTCGCAACTTTAAAGATCTAGGACTTTCTGTCTCTTCTCAACGGCAAATGTTTGGGGATTTTGATCTTGAAATCAAATATTTCTGCGGGTTGAATTTCTAAAGCTTTACAGACTGCGATTAAGCCACTTACTGACATGTTGTTACTTCCGCGAACAATTCGATAAACTTGGCTATAACTAAATCCAGTACGATCTTGGATATCCTCAAGCGTAATTTCCTTTTCGTTGGAAATAGCCCAAAGTCTTTCTCTAATAATTTCTAAGTTTTCCTTGTCTATGTACTGTTCAGCCATAAACAAATAGACATTTAAAATAATAATTTTGTTATACCAAATTTGGAATAATAGCATTGTTTTTCTTATATTTGTATTGTCATTCATTGGTAACAGCGTGAGAAACTGAAAACCAAGACGAATGAACATTATAAGCTTAAAAGAATGCAGAAAATATTTAGATAGGGCCTCCCTTATTTATTTAAGGATATGGTCGCGTAGTTTCTCACGCTCAACCATTGAGCAAGGGAGGTTCCTTTTCTATTTATCATATATCAAGAGTACATTCTTTAAGGATCCATTGATTCTAAAAAAATGCCCTCCAGAATAGCTTTATGGGATGAGAATCATCCATATATTAGCGTTCGATTTTTACTAGTGTGCGTAGCGACCATTATGTTATTGACCTTGTTATAGAAATTTTTCACCGCACTAGAGGTACAGATAATCTTATTTTTTATTCGGTGGTTTGAGCTTGTCTCGGAGTCGGATATTGTTAGCAATCCAACAGTCTATTAGAAACTGCTTGAACCACCACTAATACCTTAAAAATGATGAATTTTTATAGGGGTGGAAGGGTACTTTCTATTCTATCAAATCTAAATTACTTTAAATATACGCAGGTATTGACGCACTTGATGCTCTTACTAGCAACTTTAGTTTTTCAATGTTTATATTTTTCTTTTAAAGCATTGAAGAATACAGCAATGCTTCTGACATGCATTGCTGTATTTCATATGTTTAGTTTATCCGCTCAGACGCCCCGCAAGGACAGCGGGGCTGATGGGCTTTTAATCAAATCGCTGAAAGTGGGGGATAGCATCCCAGAGTCCCTTTGGGATTTGCCAATTGATATCGTTAATGCTCCATCTCAAAGTGATTCATTTAAACTTAGTCAGTTACGAGACAAGAAATTGATCATCATTGATTTTTGGGCAACATGGTGCAGTCCCTGTATCAAGTCCATCCACAAGCTGGATAGCTTACAGCCAATTTTTAAAGATGAATTGGCGGTATTTGCCACAAGTTATGAAGAGCGAGATCGGGTAAATGCTTTCCTGAAAAAACAGGAAATTAAACTATTCTCCGGTACAAAAACAGAATATCTGAAACAGTATTTTCCCCATAAAATGATCCCACATCAGGTATGGATCAAAAAAGGCAAAATCATTGCTATTACCGAAGGATCTAATGCAACAGCCGAAAATATTCAACGCGCTTTGAAAGATAACTCTTTTAAGTTGGCGACTAAAAATGATCGGCTTGATTATTCGCGAAGCCGATATCTTACAGATTTTATAGATACGGCTGATATTACCAGTTTTGCTGTCTCTACATTCAGTCGCGGACAGGATGGTCTCGGGAGTATTATTTCACAAAAGATATCGCAAGACAAAATCTTTGTCAATTACATCAATGCTGATCCTATTTCCATGTTTTTGCATACGCTGAAACAGCCCAATAACAAAACTATCATCATCAATAAAAAGCTTTTGGAAATAGATAAGCTTCATGGCTTGGAGGCTATGTTCTGTTATCAGTTGATCAGCAAGGATACCACCAGATCATACTGGGTAAAACAAGTCTTAAACGATCTATCCCTCCAATTTGATGTCCAAATTGAGCGTAAGTTAGTAGTCAAAGACTGTATCATTATTAGCAAATTAAAAGAAAATAGCCCTAGAGAGAGCATCACCAACTCCGGCCATCCACAGGACTATCACGATTTTATTAAGCTGCTGAATTTTTCGGTACGATGGAAAATGGATCAACCTCTTTTTATAGATGAATCGGGATTTATTGGTAAAGTGACGATGCCTTACTATAAAGACCTCCAACCGGATCTTGATAAGCTCAATCAGGCGCTCAAATCTTATGGTCTTATAGCTTCAAAAAAGAAAAGAACAATAGAGGTGCTCGTCCTCGCTGACAGCAATACAGCTGAAAAGTAAGCCTAACATAAGATAATCCATAATGAATCCTATACTAAAACTAAATAGCGAGATCAAAGTTTACTTCGTTCTCGTCATCATATCATTATTATCGACCAATTTTGGCTATAGCCAAAATAGTCTAGGTCTATTGACAGGAATAGTGCGTGACTCTTCTACAAATGAACCTATCGAAGGTGTTACCGTTACACTTGTCGGTCAGTCGATGATAAAAGCGTCTACCGATAATAATGGCAAATTCGAAATTAAAACAAACCTGCCAAATGGAAGCCTGACTTTATCGCGGATAGGGTATCGACCTAAAACGATAGCGTTTGATCTGCATGTATCCAGTACGATAAAAATTGGATTAGCTAAAGCAGAAAATATATTGCAGGAGGTGCTGATCAATACAGGATACCAGCGTATTTCCAAAGAAAGGGCTGTTGGTAGTGTAGATGTGATCGGAACAGAACTGATCAATCGGAATGTCGGTACCAATATTATCCAACGTATCGAGAACCTATCTCCGGGATTATTGGTCAATCATGGGGATGCGGCTGCACAGGATGCTTTTCTGATCCGTGGCCGTAGTACCATCAATGCCGAAGCCAAGCCTTTGATTGTACTGGACAATTTTCCTTACGAAGGCGACTTGGAAAATATCAATCCCAATGATATTGCTTCCGTATCTGTGCTAAAAGATGCAGCAGCTGCTTCCATTTGGGGCGCTCGTGCTGGTAATGGTGTTATTGTACTGACCAGCAAAAAAGGAAAAATAGGAGCGACTACAGTCTCCTGGAATAGTAACTTTTCCTATAAGGGAAAGCCTGACCTTGATCACCGCAAGATCATGTCTTCAGCAGACCGTATCGCTCTGGAAAAGTTTCTCTTTGACAATGGCCGATACGATGCTTATAAGAATCCGACGACCTTGGGCAATAGAATTGCCGTCGTACCGGATGCGGTGGAACTGATGATTGCGAACGCTCCTGATCTTGACGCGCAATTAGCGCAACTAGCGGGGCAGGATGTGAAAGAGGATCTTCGGAAATATTTTTATCAGGGTATACTAAATAGTCAGAATGCTGTGAATGTCAGCGGTGCAAATGACAGGATGCAGTATTACATTTCCACGGGACTGGATAATGGACGTAGTCAGCTGGTCGGTACATCCAATCAACGATTTACACTGCGTTCCAATAATCGCTTCAAAGTAACTGATCGGCTTGGATTTGAAACGACAATCAGTTATATCCGTACAAACAACACGAATGGGAATAATGATGGGATGGGAACAGCACCCTCTGGTACGTATACTTTATCGCCGTATGCACGTTTAGCTGATGACAAAGGGAATGCATTGCCTGTTTATCTGAATTATAGAAAAGGATTTTTGGACACAGTCGGTAATGGCCGCTTGTTGGACTGGACGTATCGTCCATTAGACGAAATAAATCGCGAAACACATTCCATAGACAAGCAGGATTTACTTTTTGCTGTTTCGGCCGACTATAAAGTTCTTGATGGATTGCAGGCGTCGCTCCAATATCAATATCAGCATCAGTCTGGCAATGGTCGGGATCTGTTCTCCGAAGATTCTTATTATGCACGGAACGATATCAACGATCTTGCACAGATCAATCGTACGACAGGTCTGGTTACCTATCCATTTCCATTGGGTGGCGTTATTTGGCAGAATTATAGTAGCACGCGCAGCCACCAAGGTCGGGAACAGCTCAATTATTCCAAAAATTGGAAGCAGGTACATCAACTGGATGCGATGGCCGGATTTGAGATCCGAACGATTCGGACGCAAAATGAAAACTACCAAAATATAGGTTATAATGCCGAAAATGGAGCTTTGGCCAATCAAGTCGACCTGCTGACTTATTTTCCACGGAGAACAACAACGGGAACGAGGCGTATTGCATTCAATGACTATAAGGATGGCACAATAGACAACTTCTTGTCTTACTTTGGAAATTTATCCTATCGCTACAAAAACCGATATGATGTTTACGCTAGTTTACGAAAGGATGAGGCTAATCTCTTCGGCCTCAATACAAATGAAAAAGGTACACCATTATGGTCTGTCGGTGTGGCCTGGGATATAGCTAAGGAAGATCTAGCGTTAAACAAATTATTTTCCCGCTTTAAGCTTAGAGGTACCTATGGTGTCAGTGGAAATATAGCACGCAATGCCAATGCGATATCGACCATTACATTAAATACAAGTGGTAATACGCACCCTTTCCCAACAGCTTATCTCAATACAATAGCCAATAGTAAGCTCTCTTGGGAGAGGGTGAAGCAGTGGAATACAGGGATTGATTTTGAGTTTTTGAATAAACGTATTTCAGGAACGATCGATTGGTATACTAAAAAAGCGGTCGATCTACTCGCGAGTACCCCGGTAGACCCTACTTATGGCGTCTCAAGCGTGTATATGAATGTGGCCGATATGAAAGGACGCGGTATTGATATTCAGCTCAGCACACAAAATATCAAGGGCGCACTGAGCTGGGAAACTGTATGGATGTACAGCCATACAAGTTCCAAAATTACAAAGTATCTGCTTCCGGTAGCGAGCACAAGCCAGCAATATCTACCGATCGCATTGGCCAATCCGCTGGTGGGCAAACCGCTATATAGCGTTTTTGCATTGAAATGGGAAGGACTTGATCCGACCAATGGTGATCCGCAGGGACTATTGGCAGGCAATCTTTCGAAGGACTACAATGCACTGTATAACCAGACACCTTTGGAAGATCTTGTATTCTTTGGCACTGCCCAGCCGACGCATTTTGGCGCGGTAAGAAACAGATTGACCTATAAACAATTTGACCTTTCCTTTAGTATCAGCTTTAAACTCGGTTATTACTTCAGAACAAATTCGGTCAATTATACCAATATGTTTGCCGGTGACTGGTATGGGCATGAAGACTATGCGGCTAGGTGGAAACAAGTTGGAGATGAGATGCACACAGCTATTCCTTCCTTGGTTTATCCGGCCAATGTGAATCGGGACAATTTTTACAAATATGCTGAGGTACTCGTGCAGCGTGGTGATCACATCCGTTTTGATGACATTAATATCGGCTATTCCATTCCTAAACTCGGAAAACTAAAAAACATAAGAGCCTTTATGTATTTCAGCAGTCTGGGGATGCTATGGAAGGCAAATCACCGTGCCATAGACCCTTACTACAACAATAATCCAAGAGAAGCTAGGCAGGTAGCATTTGGTCTAAATCTATCACTTTAATTTTTAAGACATGAAATCAATTATAAAGCTGTTGATAATATCCCTTTTAATTAGTGGATGCAGCAAGGAAGAGTTTCTCAATGAAAAACCCAAAGATTCATTGATTATCCCGACCACATTGGCTCATTTTCAAGCACTGTTGGACAGAGATGCCTATCTAAATGGAACAAATGGTCAGGGTTTGACACCACAGTTAGGGGAATCAGGCGCAGATAATTTTTATCTGCTGGACGCTGATTTTAATGCCAACTTGCGTCCTCAGATGCAAAATTATTATACCTGGAATGCACAACCTTATGCGGGAGTGGAGGTTTTGGACTGGGTATATCCTTATCGCGCGATATTAGCGACAAACACGGTGTTAAATCATCTAGATAAGATAGATGCTCCGCAAGCTGATTTAAATCAGCTAAAAGTACAGGCTTTATTCCATCGCGCACATTTATTTTATCAGTTAGCGCAGGTATTTGCACCGCCTTATCGTAAAGGGGCCGTAAATGATGAAAAATCAATTCCATTGCGAATGACAGAGGATATCAATGAAGTTCTGGCGAAGTCTACCGTAGCGGACACTTATAGTCGTATTGTCGGCGATTTGAAAGAAAGTGTGCAGCACCTTGGTGAAAACAATGATTTTCCGACAAGACCGTCCAAACAGGCGGGCTATGCTTTATTGTCTCGTGTGTATTTAACCATGCAGGATTATATGGAAGCGGAGAAATATGCTGACTCCTGTTTGGCTATCACTGACTATTTATTGGATTATAATCTGATCAATATGGCACTTACTGAACCGCTAACAGGCAAAAATCAATCGGGCATTATCAAGCCCGAGGTGATCTATTGGACTGGTATGCTGGCGGATCCATATCAATATTATCCAACGACATTTTTGAGTGCCCTAATCACAGATCAGCTTTATAATAGCTATGCCGAGAGTGATCTGCGCAAGAAATTGTTTTTTGAAAAAAGACCGAATGGCTATCGGTTTAGGGGAACATATAATTACTTCTCCACCCGAAGCAATTATTTCTCTGGCTTGGCGGTAGATGAGATCTTTTTAAATCGGGCGGAATGCCGAGTGAGGAATGGCAAAGTCGCAATGGGGCTTGATGATTTAAACCATCTTTTGGAGAAACGCTGGGAAAGGGGGAAATACGTGCCTGTTGAAAATCTTTCTCAGGCAGACGCCTTAGAAGTGATTTTAGAGGAGCGGAGAAAAGAATTGATCTTCCGTGGAATCCGTTGGTCGGATCTCCGACGGTTAAATCTTGAGGGTGCCAATATTACATTGGAACGTACGGTCAACGGGAACAAATACGTTTTGCCGCCCAATGACCAGCGTTGGACCTGGCCATTTCCGTTGGAAGTGACCGCAAAATAAATAGAAAACCCCGTGAAAGACAGTACTTTCTCGGGGCTTCCTTTGCTAACCAAAAGTATTACGGTTCTACATGATAACGATTTTCTGCAGGAGTAGAATCATTGATTACTGATGGGGCTGTACCGGGTTCAAAACCTTTTGCACATAATTCAGTAATCTCTTTTTGACAACCATTTGATGGCTCGTCGGTCGGGCCACCAGACAGCAATTGATAAGTACCATCAGGTTGTCTTTCATACCAATCCATTGGATCGGTATATTTAGTGGTGTTTGCAGATGTCAACGACCAAGTTGACAATCCTGCTGCAATGGCTACTCCTAGAATAGGCATTACATTTGTTTTGATAATTTTAATTAGGTTCATGACCATAATTTTTAGAATGTTGTTAATTGATTTGTACGCTATCCTGCTTTTTGCTGATTTTTCTGTTCGTAGCCATCAACAGGAAATACAGGGTAATCCATGTCTTTTAGCAGACGCGCCCTTCACTCTGGTAGCCTAGCATCAGAGATCCGCTGTTGCTTTTGGTGCTATTCTTTCGTGTACTTATGCTTACATTTCAGCTTATGCAGGGTTTCCCTTTTTCGGTTTCTCACTATTGGGATCGACTGGGTGATTTTATAGCGATCTATTTTATTTCCTTTATTCGTGTTAAGTTTGGATTTCAATATCCACCACTGTAATAGAAAGGCCCAACAACTAATGAGCAGGAGGAAGACATTGAGTACAAAATGTTTTTTCCAGCCGATCTGAATGATCAGACCGCAATTGCAAGGCAGCTTATCACTCCACACATGTAATATAGCCAGGCCCACATAGGCTGTAAACACCAACATTAATAGTGCTGATAATCCTAATCCGATAAGTCGGGTAGGCTTGTAGCCGATCAAAAGCGCAGCGATAAGTTCACTGGCGGGTACAGCATAAGCCAAGAAAATCGCAAAGGCTCTAGGAAAAGTTTGGCGGAGCATGCCTTCTATATTTTGATCAAAATCCATGATCTTGTTGTGAGCAACAAAGAGCCAAAGACCCATCATCAGTGAACCATAAAAGGTTACTGCGATTTCTTTCCAATGGAATAAACAAAAGTCGAGTATCAAACCTGGTAATCTTTTGCAGATCCTAATCATCCACCTCAGTAGGGTAAGGATCTTATCAATAATAAGATTTCGATAGTCAATATGTCCTTTGGTATTGTTCATCTGCTTACTAAGTTTACAATGCTAAATTACGACCAATACGAAGGCTAGTGTTAGGTAGAAACAACTATAGGATTGGGTAGAAAAATATGTTGAGGTCAAGGAGGCGGATCTTTTGGATCTGTTGCAGTATTGGAATCGTTGCTGTAATTTGACTGTTGTTGCTGTTTAAAGTTGAATGCAGTAAGGCCCGTCTGATTTTTGACGAATTTATTAAGTTCATTGATACTGCTGAATCCACATTCCTCGGCAGTGGTCGCCAATTTTTCATTTCCCACGATAATAGAAGCAATAAGATCCAACAGCAATTGGTTGCGGTAGCTGTGAAACTTGCAGCTATAGTATTTTTTATGCTCCGTATTGATAAATGCCCTGGTTACTAAAAGGATGTCGGCAATAGCAGCTAATCTCGTTTTTGCACCCTGATGAAGGATCGTGATCTGTAATAAGTTGCGCGCCTGGTCTATCAGCCTTTCCTGTAGTTGCTGTTCATCCAGTAGCTTAAACCGACTGAGCTGAATCAGAAAGATCAGATGCTTGAGCAAAATATGTTCATTGTCTAGGATATTGGGGTTGAGCTTGCTAAATAGCAGTTGCAACTGCCGTTTGGTGACATCGCCTACACGGAAAGTAATGCTTTTGTCTGATTGGGATGATTGCGCTTTCTTGGCGTTGACTAAATGCTGCAAAAACTTAAAACGCCTGTTGGCTGGTGGCCTGAATAGTCCGGCATCTAAAATAAAACCGACCAAGATATGATGACCTTTTGGTACAGTGATCGTGTATTTGCCTTTTGCGAGGTAGAGGTAAGCGCCCCGCCCTTCGACAAAGTCCATCACAAAATGATGCTGATCATGACGCTGTTGAATCGGTGAGTCGCTTTGTAAAGAATAAGTAAGGTGAAGGTCACCCAGCTGGCAGTACACAGGGATAGTCTCCTCCCTTTCCATCCAGAACTCATAATAGTAGAGATAGCCATATCGCCCATCAAAGGCCTGTTCGCTAATGCAATTGCAGGGCGACAGCCAATGCCGTAGCCGCGCATTGCGAATGGAATAACTCAACTCATATTTTGGTAGCTCGGCGAGCTGATATTCCTCGGGTAAGGTAAAGTCATAGCTTCTTTCCATAAGGTAATAGATTTTAACATGTTTTTTGATTAACTATCTGATTTACTGCTGCTAAAGGTTTAAGGCGTAGATTTTAATAAAAACTGGAGATACCACCAAAAAAAACTGTACATGGGGCTGGGCAGCGGTCGAACTGTATTTGAGATACGGTGAAATTTAACGGATGGCCATATTTATGGTTCACAGGGCCGCAGGGCCTATGTACCCGAAAATGATCCTGAGCTCTTGTATTTCTGCCAAATTAGCCAAGTGATCACCTCGCTTTCCTGGCCCGAAAGCAAAGTGGCCAAACAAGGCAAGTTTGGTGCTGAGTGTGGATAAAAAAGATGGAAAAGAAATGGAACAGCTTTTTATGAAAATGCAGCTTTTGGCTGATCAGGCGATTTACACGTTGTCCAATACGGAAACAGTAAAGCTGATGACCGAATCTGCTGAGGAAAAATGTAGTTTATACTACCTGTAATCTTCTAGCAAACAACAGATGGGTGATCCGGACACCCTTTTTTTGATAACCAATTATTTGTACACAATGGATACCGTAAATTTAAAATGGGGCGAGATTCCCGAAATACAAGATAACACGCAATTTTTTGGTACCGACAGCTGGTACCGAAGTCTCAAATGCCTGGCACTCTTATACCGATGGAAATTAATTCAAGGTGAGGATGCAGTAATCCCTTTGCTGCGCCTGCATCGGTATTGGTCTGCACAGCAACATTATCAGGCAAATAATAAGCTATTAGATCAGCTGATCAAAATATGGCCGATAAAGAATAGAAAAACACGGATATGGGCCTGCTTACATATTGGTCCTTATGGGATGATTGCCCGAGCTCTTATGCTGATGGGATATAAGGTAGCTGTATTACTCCGGGCGGATGTATTCGAAGAACAGGAACGGATCTATCGGGATCAATATAGGCTCTCCTTTGGGCGGGAAGCGGATGAGTCGGATTTGATCTTTATCAAAGCTGATGTAGGAAATCCATTGTTAAAGCTCAAAGAGGCTTTGCAGAATGGTTTTCAGATAATTGTTTTTGTCGATGGGCAACTTGGTTTTGGCGATCTAAGAAAAGGATGGGCTTCGGTCAGGCTACACGGAGCTGATTTTTTGTTGCGCGAGGGTATTGCTGCTTTGAGTCATTGGACCGATACGCCCATTACTGCACTGGTATTGACACGGATCGGAGAGCAAATTGGCCTGCGGGTCTCGGAGGATTTTTATGTAAAAAGTAGAGCCCATTATGCTGCCGCTATGCAACATGTCATTGACCTTGTGCAGGTATTGGACGCGGAGGAACTGCTCCAATGGGAATGCCTACCAACGATCTTTGATAAGGGACAGGCAGAGCTGTCGGATAGGTATCCTGAGCAGGGCGTCTGGTTACCCTTGTTGGTGGTAAGTAAAGGGATGCTCTTTGACATTGCTACTGGTCGTGCACTGAGAATCGGGCCAAAGACGTTTGAAATAGCCTGTCGAAAATTTCAGGAATTAGGTGTAACGATTTGAATGCAGTATAAGTGATTGGTTTGTAAAAATCTCTAATAATTTATAAATTGTTTCTTTAAAAAAAAATAGCTCTGTTTAAATTAATATTTGTTTTACTTATAACCTAAACCGATTATGATCAAGGACAATATTCTTAAACCCTTAGCTTACCGTATTCATATTACTTTTTGGGCAATATATTTTGCCTGGATCACAACAGTGAATGTCTATAAATACGGCTGGGGCCATCTGCCCGTTATGCTTGTGGTAGCTCCTATGATGTTAGCAATCAGCTATGCAAACCGGGCCTGGCTGCGGCGTATGCTTTTTCGGAAGTTTTCGGGAAGACATTTGTTTACCCTGCTTGCCTATTTCATGGTGACGGCTCTAGTTGTATTTCTTGTGCTTTATCAGTTTCCCACCGGACTCAGCAGCAAAGTGCTGAAGAACCCCAAACTATTTAAGTTCGTCGACTTTGGCATTGATGTCTTAACATTCTATCTTTCATTTGCGCTGAGAGGTGTGATGATCCTAGCTACTGAAGTAATCTATAATCTGACTGTAGGCCTATTCCAACATTTGGGTTTACTAAGGGAGCAATCTATGGAAAGCCTCAAGGCGCAGTTGTTTCGCAACTGGACTGTCCATTTTATGGGCAACCTGGCGCAGAGCTTCACCCGTCTGGCAGGTAAAAGACCATTTGCATTGACTCGAATTGATCTGTTTGTGGGTTTACAAGCCTATGCTATGCGCAAGCTGAACTTTGGCGAAAGTATGCTCGGTAAATTAGATGAAGAACTATTTTATCTTCAACAGTTGATGCGCTTGTACGACGAAAAGCAGATTAAGTTAGAAACTGATATCAGTGACTGGAGTAAACCGGTAATTCCTATTATGCTATTGAGCCTTTATAAAAATATGGTCAAACATGGCGATTTTACTGATATTTCCAGTCAGGGTATTATCAATATTGTTGTTGATACCCATAGCATATTAATAAAATGCAGGAATAAAGTGGCCGCTAGTTCCCAATGGATCTTTGAAGCCGGGGGTACCGGATTGGAGAATTTGACACGGTTGCTCCATATGGAATATGGTGAAGCATTTTCTCTAATCAGGGAAACGGTTGATGGTATATTTTACTTGAGTCTGGAAATAAATTTTAAACATGGATAGAATAGAAAAAATGTTAAAGCAGGAAAAGCGGCGAAAGAAAATACGGGCTGCTATTGTGGATGATGATATAGATGTCGTCGACACGCTAAAAAGATATATAGAGCTCAGTACTGGGGTGGAATGCGTCTATGCAACTACCAATCCAAAGGAGGCATTGCTGGCATTGCGCAGTTTGAAACTCGATGTGCTGTTTTTGGACATTGAAATGCCCATTATCAGTGGATTGGATATTTTGGGCCAGTTAGCTAGTCTAAAACGTATTAATCCTGGTATTGCTGAGCTACAGGTTGTAGTGTGCAGCACCAATAGGGAAGTAGGTGCCAAAATGTTTCATTATGAAGTAACTGATTATTTTCTAAAACCTTTTGATAGAGAACGCTTTTACAATGCGATGGATAAGGTGATATCCAAGCTCAAAAAATATGGATTGAATGACCTGGATGAAGAAAATAAGTGTTTTTTCTTTGGTGCACGAGGTATGGAAAAACAGCGGTTAAATTACGATGAAATCATTTACATCGAAGCTAAAAATGATCAGACCTGGATCTGGACCAACGAGAAAACATATATCGAGGTCAATGAGACTTTTGGTGATATGATCCTATGGTTGCCCAAAGCTAATTTTGCACAGGTGCACCGTAGCTTTGCGGTCTCGCTCAGGCATATCACAGCTATTACGCCTAAACATGTGTCCTTATCGGGGATAGAAATTAAAAGAGGCGAAAAAGGGAAGTATCCATATTTTGATCAATGGATCGAAGATAATACGATCACAGGCAAGCTCAATAGCTATGGTATTGGCCGTGCTCATAGGCAGGAATCGGAAAGCAAAAAACTTGAAAATAGTTAACACATTAAAACTAATTTATGAGGATTATTTTAAATAAAACGAGAAATAGCGTCCATAAGGGGAATGATGGAACTATTTTGTTTGCGCTGCATCTACTCTATAAGCAGCTGCATAACATGAAGCACAAATGGAAAGAAGCTGAAGAGGCAGAGGCCGTCTGGTGGGATGCCAGCTATGTGCAGGACTATGTGGGTGTCAGTGAACGGACATTGTACCGTTATCAGCACAAGGGGATGCTGGGAACCGTTCGGAAGGAAAATGGAAAACGCCTGTTTCTGGCCACAGCGGTCGAACGTTTTAAACGGGCGTATTGGAATCTGTAATTTAACTGCAAAATTGAGATTATAGCATAGGGGTCTTTCGTTTTCGAAGGACCTTTTTTTATTGCTCCCCTCGGATCATTGTCTGATCAATACCCAACTTTCTTTTGCCTTTCCTCTGCCGTTGCTTGGGGCCTGCTTTGGCTTTGTTCGGGTGGGGCTTTGCTGCTGTTCGGACTGCACCCGAAGCCATCCTGTGTTACAACGGTCGATGGCTGACGGACTGGTAGGAATTGGGCTGGCGTTGGTCAGATCATGCTGTGATTTGGACAATTTTTTCTGGATGTCCTGCCATACTCCTGCCAATTTATCGAAGTCATCCTGCCAATACATTGTCAACCTGTTTTGGCGTGTATGTTTTTGATTTTTAAGTTTTTACGTTTGTGTTGTCAGGCTTAAATACCGGTATGTCTTAGCAGCTGACGATGGTTTAATTTTAAAAAAGAAAAAAAATGGGAACAATTGTAAATGGTATAAATGGGCGAGTGAGCGGTAAGACCGGCTCCGTGATAGGGTCCAGTTGGAAGAGTATCAACTACCTCAAAGGGCTCTACAAAAAGAGCAACAAACCGGCTACCGAAGAGCAGCTGATCATTCAGGCAAGATTCAAATTGGTCATGCGTTTTCTGCTTCCGATCACCTCGTATTTACAGGTGGGATTCGGTCAGAAAAAGGCCGATCGGCTGACGCCACTGAATGCTGCATTTCAGTTTAATCTGCCACTGGTGATCCAGGGTACATATCCAAGCTTCACGCTGGACTACAGTAAAATGCGTATCGCAGATGGCGCTTTTTATTTGGGGCCGCCGCAAGCTCCGGTGTACGCTGATGAGGAGCTGACCGTAAGCTGGGATATGACTAACAATGATATCTATAAGACCGCCGACGATGATGGCGTTTACATCATCTGTTATCATCCGGAGCAGGATGAATTTCTGGCACCGGCTTCGGTTCCGACGCGGAGTGCCGGAACGGTCACCTTTGGTGTGCCGCCTCACTTGCTCGGAGGCGAGGTACATATGTGGATGTTTATGGCTGACCGCAAGAAAAAGCGGGTATCCAAAAGCAGTTATTTAGGGCTGATACAGCTCAGCTAGGTTTTAATGTTGGGATACTGTCCGCTATGGGCGGTATTCCATTCTTATCAAATGTCATGAAGAAAAATAGAAAAAATAAGAAAACACCTGCGCAACTGGCACAGCAAAGACGATTTGCGCTGGCAGTCAGTTTTTTGAGGCCATTAAAAGCGATCATTGACGAGGGCTTCAGATTTGTGGCCAAACGTAAGAAACGGTTTATCTATCCATTTAATCTGGCCATGTCACAGGTCTTGAAGGTTGCGATCGCTGATATTTCCGGTGGTCCCAGTCTGGATCCGGAGAAAGCTTGGCTAAGTGATGGCAATCTACCGGGGGTGATCGTGACGGATATGGTAGAGGAACCGAGACGAATTTTGGTGCAGTATGTCTCGGGTGGGACATTCGGAGCCTGGGATGATCATGTCAAACTAATTGCTTATCAGGTACAAGAAGGTGTGGCTATACGAAGCAAATCAATTGCGTTGCGAAGTGAAAAAAAGGCTATTCTCGATATCCCGGAAGCCCTGCTAGGGAAGGAGTTATTGTTGTATATCCTCTGTCACGATAGGGATGGCTTGAGGTATGCGCGAAGCCAATATTTGGGAACCTATCAAATCCATTAATTTTTATACAGCAAAAATGAAAATAGTACAAACTCAAATGGTCTCTGGTATCGAGGATATCTATTGGCCTTTAACAAGTAGGCAGTTGCTCGGAATTGTGCTGGCCTGTCTATGCTTGTTTTTTATTTCAGCGGGTCTTTTACTCCAGGCCATAGATCCTACAGCCGGCGTATTGGATATCGGTATCCTATCGGTCTTGCTCTTTGCTATCCTGACTGGATTGCTTGCGATCTACTGCTGTTACTGGTTGCAGGAGATCCTTTGGCAACCGTTTAAATTCTTTCGGGAAAATTTCAGTTATCACTTTAATCAATTGACATCATGGCAACAATGCATTCTTTATTTTTCGGTGTTCTTTTTTTTAATGTTCTCTTTCTTGGCGATTTTGGCCATCCTGCTGTAAAGCGGGGGACAGTTGGCAATCAGCCCAGGGCTATGGCTATTGGGGTCAGACCTGAGCATGACGGATCAATAACACGCGTTCGCGAACGCATTGTGGATATCGCCATAGGGGAGATCGGTGTCCGCGAAGCAACAGGCAAGAATGATGGCGCTAAGGTGGAGGAATACCTGGCGTACACAGGTCTAGGCAAAGGTTATGCCTGGTGTGCGGCGTTTGTGTCCTGGTGTTACGGGAAGGCCGGGCTTGCTGCGCCGCGCAATGCCTGGAGTCCGGCGCTCTTTCCTATGGCCCGGCGCTATAACAGTCAGCAGGTACGGGCGGATAGCCTGCGCCAGGCAGATCTATTCGCGATCTATAGCCAGCAGCTCGGACGAATCAACCATGTGGGCATAGTACGGAAAATCGAGGGGAATTGGTTGCTGACGGTAGAGGGAAATGTTGCAAACAGGGTATTGTCCAAGCGACGACCAATCGTGACGATCTATGCATTTTCAAATTGGTTAAACTGAGAGGAGAGAGGCTATGTAAATAAAACCAACTTGTATTTTGTCTATACTCCTTGGCTTGCTTACGATGACTTCTTGTAAGATCTATGAAAATAAACAGTACGATAAACGGGAAGAATTTGAAATGGACTGGCAGCATCTCCAGCAGCGTCAGCGGCAATATACCTTCCGGCAGGATACGATTTCCCGCTTATGGTATTTTTGGACGGATAGTGCTTTCCGCTTCCATCCAGATAGTGGACTGTTCGCACAGTCGGGAAGTCTGCTAGGACAGGTATCGGCGGGGAGTATCCGTAAACAGATGCATGACCGGGCATGGAAAAACGAACAGGGAAAGCTAAAGGAGACCAGTAGTGTACAGAGCAGTCACAAGTTGCTAGCTGCTGAGTTCTTGTGGTTAATAGGCGTAGGCGTAGCTCTGTTGATCCTTTGGTGGTGGAGTAGATCTCGACTGTGGGGATAAAGCTCTCACCTTCCTATTCCCGGCCAGCAATGATTCTATTGAGGAATAATTTTTATGTGGAGGCAATAGTTAAATTTTGGTTCAGGCTGACATAAGCATATGATATACGGGGTCGAATCCGATGGAGTGTGCAAAATGAAGCAAAACGTTAATAATAAAAAAAGAAGAATTTTAAAACCTTATTGTCTTGACAATGGTTTTTCCAGTACCTTAAATTGTTAGATTATTGTATTTTTTATAGGCTAGGTGTTGATTCCCTAGCCTATACTATTTTTTGGATAGACGATCGACTTCGTCGTAAAACTGTTGATCCCACATGAATTCCATATTGAATTTTCCGTCTGATGTTAAATGGACCGTGGCCTTATTCCATCTATTGTTTTTATTTTCAGTTGTGATCCGGTGAAGCTCAAGGATGTCAAATGTTAGCTGGAAATCGAACTCATCTACATCAATCTGTTGTTTCTCCTCATTATGATTTACATACGTACCGATAAAGCTGACCATACTCCCGATGGTTTCTATATGCAGCTGAGCAAAGGTCCATTCCTGGCCAATGACAGATTTAATATTATCAGTAATGGATTGGTATATTTCGTCGACTGTTTTCATCGCTTTAATTTTAGAGGACAATTTCTGATTTAACATGAATGTAGTGATTTTTTTCCAGATCGCTCGTTTGCTATTTAGGATACAAAGAAATTTAAAGCCGCTCAGGGAAAAATTGAGCTACTAGCACTTGATAAAGAGAAAGGTATCTATAAATTGCGTATTGTCAGTGAACAAAACGCTGAGTTTAATGGGTATTGTTTTTCCTAGCTACAATAGTGGCTAAATCGTGTTTTATATGTTAATTAAGCCCAACGTCATTGTTGGGCTTAATTATTTTTTAAACAGAAGCTCTATTTTGGTTGATTGAACATAGCTGGTGCCAATAATAAAAGCAGCATGGAAGAGGCAATATTTGTTTTCATTACACCTGAGTTTTTAGTTTTTTTATTATTTAAGTTCTTTTTTTGCTTCGTTCAGTGTCACGGTTCTTCCCAGCGCTCCAAATTCATGTAAATCGCCAAATACTTCAATACGTATGGATTGATTGATACCACCAATATGTAGCGGATCGAAACCACTAGCAATAATTAATTCCTCAATAATGCTGTTAATGGAAATGCTATCAGAAGCATAGAATAATACTTTTCTTTCGGGCTCTGCAAAAGCATCATTTTTTAGGGAGGAAGCACCCAATGTACCAAAGGCTTTGACGAAATTTGCTTCTTTTGGTGTCAGGTGTAAGAGTGTTTGTCCAGCGGAGGCATCTTGATCAATTATTTTTTTAAATCCGCCATTGCCGTCGGGTGCAATTGGATTGGAGACATCGACAATAATTTTACCTTTTAATTCGGTCGCATATTGTTCCAGGAATTTCTTGATTTCATTAAAATAGATGGCTGGGATGACGACATCTGCTTTGCGAATGGCAGCGGCTATCTCATCTACAGTAGCGAAGCTACCCAATTCATTGGCAACAGTTTTCGCTTTTTCAATGTCTCTGGAAGCAATGATAACAGGATAGTTACCTTTCACAAGATTGGAAGCAATAGCTTGACCAATATTACCCAAGCCAATAATGGCAACCGTTGTTTTTTGATTTTTTGTGTTCATCGCATTGTATTTTAAATTGTTTGTCAATAGTGACATGACAAAGTTGCGATGAACTGGTTACGCGTACGTATAAGATAGGATAAGAAATACCCTTGACCTAGTTTAAGGGTAAAAGCTATTTTTTAAATCGGTCATTTTTTATACGGCTCAGAAATTCGGGTGTAACTCCAAGGTAGGAAGCTATTTGCGTGTTTGGTAATCTTGAGGCTAGCCGCGGATATTGGTCTGCGAAATTTTCATATCTTTCTAATGCCGTAGCGCTGAACGTCTGCAATAGTCTATCTTGGAGTTCAATGTATTTATCTTCTATAATGACACGAAAGTTTCTGTCAAATTTTGGATAATTTGTATAGAGATACCAAAGGTCACCTTTGGAAATTTGTAACACGGTGGATGGTTCAATTGCTTCGATATATAGTTTTGAAGGAATTTCTTTATGTAGGCTACCAATATCTGAAATCCAGTCATCTTCTGTTGCAAAAACAAGATTGTGTTCAATTCCTTTTTCATCTATTCCGTACATTTTAAAGCAGCCGCTTTTTACATAGGTAAATGATTTACATATATCACCCTCTTGGAGAATAAACTGCCGACGTTTAATTTTTCGTTCACTTATACGGTCTTTAAGCGCGTCTATCTCATCCTGATCGAGAGGGAGGTACTTATTAAAGTGACTTATTAATTGTTCCACATGATTTAGCTTAAATATATTTTATTTTTTCTTTAACGTTTACGTCGAAAGATAATAAATAGACCTTATTATTTCTAATTTATCGCTAATGGTTGTCCTATCAATTTGCTTGATATGGAGCGGAATACTTTTGTTCAAGTAATTCATCAAAATGGCCGTCATCTCGACCTCTAGTCGTGGGGAGGAAAATGAAGTACTACTTCTTATTAAAACAAGTCCGCCAAAGCACTAATGAAATCCGCTAATTCTTGATCAGACAGCGACGCGTATCCTAATCTCATACCATTGATTACTTTGTCAAAGCTGTAGCTCTCTGGACTGATCATGCTGAAACCTTTCATGTTGAGTTTTTCCGAAATCAACGCCCAGTCGACCTGTTTTTTGGGCACGATCCAATATGCTAGCCCACCCTCTGGGCTGCTATAAGATACTTTATTTCCAAGGTGTTTTTTTAGTAATGCTTCAGTAATATCTCTTTTTGTCTTATAATAATTAGTTGCTTTTTTTATATGACGTTTTATGGTGCCATCCTTGATCAATTGCAAAACTGCCTGTTCCATAATACTGTCTCCCTGCACATCAATAATCTTGCGCAAGCGACCTACCTTGTTGATCAAAGTACAGTCATTACTAGCTATATAACCGATACGCAATGCCGGCGCTACGACCTTGCTCATAGTACCAATATAAACGTAGTTTTTAAGCTCCATAAAACTTGACAGTGGAAGAGTCGGACGGTAACCAAAATGAAATTCATTGTCATAATCATCTTCAATGATGGTAAATCCATATTCATTGGAAAGCTTGATCAGTTCCAGTCTTCTTTTTAGACTCAATGTGACTGTTGTTGGGTATTGACGGTGTGGAGTTACATAAATTGCTTTTATGTTTTTGTGCAATTTCAAATACATCATTACATCCTCAATGATTAGACCTTCGTTATCCACTCTCGCTGGTAGCAACTTAGCTCCGCTTTGGTCAAAAGCCTCCCAAGCTGGTTTATATCCAGGATTTTCAATGATCACGGAATCTCCTTTTGAAAGCAGACATTGCGCAGCGAGATACATGGCCATTTGGCTTCCTCGTGTGATGCAGATATGCTGTTCATTCACCCGCATTCCCCTTTGATGATTGAGCATCTGGACCACAGCTTTTCTAAATGCTAGATTCCCGAATTCGCTGCTGTACCCCATTAATTGCCACTTCGCTTTTTGGTTGAAAATTTGGCGGTATGCCCTAGCTAGTTCATTAACAGGTGCAATTTTGCTGTTCGGGTATCCGTCATCAATTTGCAGTAGCGTAGATCCGCTTGAGGTGTCATTTGTTGATGCAACAATCGGTGTTGCGGTTTGAGCTTCTTTAAAATCGGGCAAGGTCGAAGCAACGAAAGTGCCTTGCCGCTCTCTGGAAACGAGCCAACCCTCGATCAATAGCACACTCAAGGCCTCTACTATGGTATTTCTATTGACTTTCAGTCGCTGTGCCAGGTTTCTGCTGCCCGGCAAAGCATCACCTGCCTTTAATCGGCCAGAATGTATGTCGTTTATGATGGCATCGGCGATCTGCAGATAAATGGCCTTATCTGATTGTTCATCTAATTGTATTTGAAATTCCCACTCTCGTAACATCTGGACTATTTGTTTTTATAAAATCTGTATCATAATGCTAGTCCAAAGTTAGCCTATTTTTGTTATGCAATAATGCAATGAACATTAAAATTTTTAAAGTTATGTCGAAATTAGAAGCATCAACAGAAGTGAAAAAATCAATTCATGCTGAACAAAAACAATTTAGTTCCAAAGATTTTCATCAGACCTTCGCAAGGCCTACCTATGTAAAACCTTCACATGTTATTCATAAGAATGTTGAAAATGCTGGAGTACACAATCAGTTTTCAGCGGAAAGAAAGCATCCCGTTTTCTTCGTGGACTTACCGAGCAAAAATGTCAGTTTGACAATCGGAGGACTATTGCCAGGACAAAAAACACACTTACATCGACATACTTATGAAACCGTTCTATATGTGATTGAGGGCAAAGGCTGGACTAAAGTAGAAGATGAAATTGTAGAATGGGAAGCGGGCGATGCCGTTTATATTCCGTCCTGGGCTTGGCATCAACACCAAAATACCAGTGACACTGAAAGTGCAAAATACATCGCTTGTGAAAATGCGCCACAACTGCAAAACTTAGGTGTTGCCTTGCGCGAAGAAGAAGGAAGAGATTTTTAGTTCAGTATACATTAAAATAGAAATCATATGGATAATGTACCATTTAAAGGGATAATCGCTTATCCTGTTACACCATTCGACGACAATGAGGTCGTGGATATCCCTTTGTTTAAAAAACAGGTTGAACGTTTAGTTGCTGCAGGTTCACATGGGATAGCTCCATTGGGAAGTACTGGCGTATTGCCATATTTGAATGACGCTGAGAAAGAAGCAATCGCTGAAGCCACCATGAAGCAGGTATCAGGACGCGTTCCCACTTTAGTCGGCGTTTCCAATCTGACTACGGAAAAGACCATTTACCATGCACAATTTGCGGAAAAAGCTGGTGCAACTGCCGTAATGATTATACCGATGAGTTATTGGAAATTGACGGACGATGAAATTGTAAAGCATTATGATGCTGTGGCATCCAAAATTTCTATCCCAATAATGGCATACAATAACCCAGCAACAGGTGGTGTGGATATGTCGCCAGCATTGTTGAAACGCCTGCTCGAAATCCCCAATGTGACCATGATCAAGGAGAGTACAGGAGATATTCAGCGTATGCACTATTTAAGGAAAGAATTGGGTGAAGAAGTGGCCTTTTTCAATGGCTCCAATCCATTGGCATTAGCGGCTTTTACGGCCGGAGCAGCCGGTTGGTGTACGGCCGCTCCTAACCTTATACCCGAATTGAATATAGCATTGTACGAGGCAATTCAAGTGAATAATTTGGAAAAGGCAAGAAAGCTCTTCTATCAACAGGTTGACCTGCTCAAATTCATCGTAGCAAAAGGGTTGCCGCGTTCCATTAAGGCCGGATTAGATATTTTGGGAATAGGTGGTGGTGGTTTTAAAAGTCCTTTGGGGCCGCTCAGTGATCGTGATATCGCAACATTAGAATCTATACTAGCCTCAGTAAAAAGTGAAGAATACCAATATCAATAGAGCAGAAAAACGGAGCTAATGAAAATGTATAACATATTGGCTTTAGGACATCTATTGAAGATTTAAAATAATGATTTATAAAGCCCGAAACGCTGTGAGCGTTCGGGCTTTATAAATTGATCTCGTTATAATTTTTTAAAATAAGAGAAATATGAATCTGGATGAAGAATCGAAATTTAGCGAAACGGATGCTGTACAATTAGATTATGTATTTGTTTCAATAACCTTGAATGGAATCACAAGCAAAATCCGATGGGACAGAAAAATACCTCTGCTTGATGCCATCCTCAATGCAGGGATTGCTGCACCTTATAGTTGCTGTCGCGGTAATTGTGGAACATGTGTCTGCAAGATCGAGGAAGGTGAAGTGCGTTTGAGACGAAATTTTGTTTTAGCAGAGGCTCACCTACAGCAAGGTTTAATTTTAACTTGTGTAGCTACCCCTATTAGTAATACGATTAGAATAAACTACGATGAATTTTAGCTGTAATTTACTGCTGATTTAAAATTACATTTTTCAAAACTGGGGGGCTATTCATCAGATATGCAGACCATGTTGATCGTCTTTTGTCCATTGATGATCCTTTAAGAAATCAGTTTTAAAGATGTTTGGAGAATAAAGAAAAAATAAAACAGGAAGTGTTTGACAAATATTTCTTACATTATGTAAAGTGTATTTGTCTTTATGTAAAATATACTTTACATTTGATGATGTAAACTTAAGATATATTTTATGAAAACAATTCCTTTATTGCCTAGGCATTTTCGATGGATCGGCCTACTTTTTGTCATTGCAAGTCTAGCTCTTTATGTTAGCGATGCGCTGCGGGATCGTTCGACGAGCGGCGGATTAATTGTAAAAACTTTTGTTTTTATCGACGACACCCCCGGAAATCCACCCGCTCTATTCCAGCTAAAGGAAGTAGATCTATTATTAACATTGATTTTGGTGACTTTGCTGATCGGTTTGTCGTGTATAGCATTTTGTAAAAGGAAGACTGAAGACGAAATGATCAACTCCATAAGGTTATATAGTTGGTCTTGGTCTGTTATTTTAATGATCGTTTTTGGTATAATAGTGACCATCTTTGTCTACGGAATGACCTTTGTGACGTTTGCATTTTTCTTTGGGCATTTATTGTTGTTAACATATATAAGTATTTTTAATCTTAATATATGGAAGATGAACAGGAGGATAGCACATGAAGAATAAGATCAGGATACATCGGTTGATAAAAAATTTTTCTCAAGCAGAATTAGCGGACTTGGTCGGTGTCAGCAGACAGACCATCAATGCATTGGAAGCAGAAAAATATATACCATCCACTGTACTGTCGCTCAAAATATCGCGTGTGCTCGAACAGCCTATTGAGCTACTGTTTGAATTAGAAGATAAAGATTAGCGGCGCTATAGAATAGCCATAAAAAAACGCTTGATCGGGGAGATGCAAGCGTTTTAAACTAACCAATTATAAACCTAAATTATGAGTATAAAGGAATACACTTTCTGTGCCAAATTATGCAGCATGACAAAAATGCAGTGAATATTTTTGCTTTACGCATATCAAATTGATCATTTTGCCAATATGATCGGAAATTAAAATATTACCTTTTGGCTTATTTTAGGATGCATATTTTTTTATTGATCTTGCAAGATGTACAATTTAATGTTATATTAACATCACAATTATACCTTTGTATAAATCCTTTGGAAATCTGATATAGCGTAAATATAGTTTAATGCGTCATGAAAGAGCTGTCTGATAAAGAACTGTTTGATGTGGTGAGAGAAGGCGATACACAGGCATTTTCTGTCCTGTTTGATCGCTATGGCGAGACTTTATTGAGCTTTATTTTAAAACGTATCGGTTCGATTACCGATGCAGAAGATATCCTTCAGGATGTCTTCGCTTCGTTGTGGAACAGACGACATAAGATCGAAATTCAGGATTCGATCTACCCTTATCTCTTCAAGGCGGCCAAGTATGAAGTCATCGACTGGATGGTTCGCGACCAAAAGCGGATCTCACATTTCGAACAGCTAGTCCTTCCTCTTAAAAATGAGCCTGCTGCCCCCAATGACAGTGATGAGCAATTGATGGCTAAAGAACTATCCTTTTTCCTTGACAATGAAATCGCCAAGATGCCCTTGACGATGCAGTCTGCATTCAATCTAAGTCGTGTGGAAGGCTTAAGCATTAAAGAAATTGCATTTCGATTATCAATATCCGAACAGACTGTAAAGAATAATATATCGCTGGCTTTGAGTCGATTAAAGCTTAAGGTGAAATAAAAATCAATTTTCTTCGGTACCTCTTCAGACTATCTCAGGTTATATTAATATATGACAGAAGATAATCAAAGAGAGCTGGCTCAAAAGTTACTCAAAAAATATTTAAGGGGAGAGTGTACTCCAGATGAAGAACGAATCGTGAACAAATGGTTCTTTTCATTTGATGACGAGCCCTCTCTGCCCATGGCGGAAAGTGAGGCGATATTGGGGCGATCCAAGAATGTGCTGTTGCGCCGATTCGAAGGGGAGATGGATGTTGCAAAACCCAACAAGAAGGTGTTCGTTTGGAAACGGATTGCTATCGCAGCCTCAATTCTCCTTGCATTAACGACAACGGTTGTACTTCTACAAAAAAAACAGACAGTTGCTGTGCCGCAGCTCGCTGCAATCACACCCGATACCTCTGGCGTGTTTAAAAATGATATTCTTCCGGGTGAACGCTTTGCTAAACTTTCCAATGAACGTGGAGAAACGCAGTTATTGGGAAAAGAAAATCAGGCCGAAGACATACAGCCCACAGGATTTAAAGGAAATCTCAAATTAGAGGTGCCTGCCGCGGGGACCTATAGCGTCGTGCTGAGCGATGGAACCACAGTCTGGTTAAATGCGGCCTCTACATTACAATACCCAGATCAATTTGCTGACGATGAGCGCAGGGTGAAATTGGTCGGCGAGGCCTTTTTTCAGGTGGCCAAAGATGCCAGCAAACCTTTTCGGATTGAAGTCGAAAACTCCGTTATCGAAGTACTCGGTACGAGCTTTAATGTAAATGCCTATCACAAGGAAATCAACACCTCATTGGTAGAAGGTAAGGTGAAAATTATGAGCCAGGGGCATGAAGCCTATCTCTCTCCCGGAAATGAAGCGATCATCAGTGTGGATAAAATACGTGTTCAGCCAGCAGACATACAAAAGAATACGGCTTGGCAACGCGGGGAATTTGTACTTGAAGGCAGTAGCTTTGCCGAGATTATCGACCAAATCGAGCGATGGTATAATGTGGATTTTGTCAATGCCGAGGATATATCCCCTAACAGTAGATTTGGCGGGACACTCAGCAGGGGGGCCAGGCTCTCTGAGGTATTGAAAATTCTGTCGTACACAACAAACCGAAAGTTTGAGATCGATGGACGACATATCATCATCCGTTAATACAATTAAGTTTTTACCAATTAAAATTTATAAAATATGATATAACCAGACGAATTAATCAAAAGGTCCAATACAATAGAAAAGGGGATGTTGACGCATCCCCTGTTGTCAAAGGCCAAATTTATTGAAGTGCGAATTCTATAGATTATTAAACCATTAACAATTCAAAGTTATGAAATTTTTTTCTCCATTAATAGCATGGGGGGACCGGAGAAGTCATTCTTATACCCTAAGCATTAAAGTCATAGTGACTATGAAGTTGATTTGTGTGCTGCTGCTAGCATTTACGATTGGTGCTAGAGCATCGGGATATGCGCAACAAGTAAATCTATCCTTGAAAAATGCCAAGATTGAAACTGTGCTTAAAGAGATTTCCAACCAGACCAAGCTCCGCCTTTTTTACGACGAAAGGCTATTTGAAAACACCTCGCGATTAGATATTAACGTAAGTGGATCCGATGTAAGGGCTGCACTGGCAAAGACATTGCGCGGACACAATCTGATCTTTGATATCATGGGAAGTACCATTGTCATTAAAGAGAAAAAGCAGACAGACCGTGAAGTCTCGGGTGTCGTAAGGGATGCCTCCGGACCAATGCCTGGAGTGACCGTGACGGTATTGGGAGTGACGGGAATATCAACAAAGACGGATAAGGACGGCCGGTATAGCATACGCGTCCCGGAGAAGGCAATCCTTTTATTTCGTTTTATGGGCTATAAGGATGCCGAAATAAATATCTCTGACAAGAACAAAGCCGATGTACTGATGGAAACGTCTGAGTCGCACCTGGATGAGGTCATCGTGGTGGGCTACGGTACGCAGAAAAAGATCAACCTCTCGGGAGCGGTCGATCAGATCGGCGAAAAGTTTCTGGATAGCAGACCCATTACCAACGTCGGAACGGCCTTGCAAGGCGCTATGGCCAATCTGAACATTACACCGACTTCAGGAAGAGCAAACAGCTCGCCCGGGATCAATGTACGGGGATATACTTCCTTATCTGGGGGCGGGCCGCTGATCGTAATCGATGGGGTGCCGGCAACCAACGAAGAACTCAACCGGATGAATCCCATGGATATCGCCAGCGTGACAGTATTAAAAGATGCCGCATCGGCAGCGATCTATGGTAGCCGCGCTGCTTTTGGGGTTGTATTGGTGACGACCAAATCGGGAACAACAAAGGATATCAAAGTGACTGCCAACTCGATTTTTGGCGCAAAGGCGATTACACGGACAGTAGAGGTCGAGGATGATCCTTATCAGGTGATGAAATACAGAAACATTATGTCTGCTCCCTGGTACAATCTGTACGACGAGAAAATGCTCGAATATGGTAAACAACTGAGTGAAAATCCGTCGTTGCCTCGTGTGATCGTCGATCCCCAAAATCCAAATGCTTATATCTACCTGGGGTCTACCGATTGGTTTAAGGAAGTGTACAAAGATATACAGCCCTCTTATACCAATAATATCAGCATTGGACAAAAGAATGAGCGTTCTTCGTTCTATCTCTCAGGCGAATATTATAGACAAAATGGTATGCTGCGGATTAGCCCGGATACCTATGATCGCTATAATTTCAGGGTGAAAGGCGATTATAAAATTACGAATTGGTTTACCTTATCCAATAACACCACCTTTACAAGTGACAAATATGATCAGCCTTCGGCAATTGATCAGGGCTATCTCTATTGGCATAATGTCAACCGGCAGCCTTCACTAAATACCGTGTACAATCCGGATGGTACTTATACCGAAGCCGGAGTAAACATGATCGGTGCGGTAGCTGAAGGGGGACGTAGCGTTAGTCGAAATAATGATTTTCAGACCAGCTTTGGTGCAAAAATTGACTTCATCAAAAATGTGTGGACCTTAAATGGGGACGCTACCTTTAGAAGGATTTCTGGTAAATCACATTTCTTTCAGGTACCGCTTGCCTACAGTACAGGACCCAATGTGATGAACAAGCAAAACTTTAACAGTTATGCCTCTAATGGAAGTGCCGAAACGCGTTATAATGTGTACAACATCTACTCGCAGTACCAACGGACACTCAAGGATCACTATTTTTCGGTGATGCTGGGTTTCAATCAGGAAGAACGGATCTATGAGTCTTTCTCTGCATCCCGGGATCAGTTGATTTCCAACTCGCTGCCGACAATAGGACTCGCTACTGGTCAAACTCCGTCAGTAGGGGCATCTGATTATGCCTGGTCGGTAAGGGGAGCTTTTGCCAGATTGAACTACTCCTATAAAGATAGGTATATCCTGGAGTCTAACCTTCGTTATGATGGTTCTTCAAGATTCCCTAAAAAAGATAGATTCGCCTTCAATCCTTCGGTGTCAGCAGCCTGGGTCGTTTCGCAGGAAAACTTCTTTCAGCCGATTAAGGAGACCCTGTCTAATTTTAAACTGCGGGGATCGTACGGGTCATTGGCAAACCAGGATTTAAGGGACAACTATTACCCTTACATTGCCAATATGTCCAAGGGGAGTGGTGCTATTTTGGACGGCAAGATTGTACCAATTGTAGGCAGTCCGGGATTAGTGTCATCGACACTGACCTGGGAAACCATTACGCAGTCCAATTTTGGGGTAGATATCGGCCTGTTTAACAACCAGCTTTTTGGTTCATTTGATATCTATCGCCGTGATACAAAAGATATGTTGACAGCAGGTCGGACATTGCCGATCGTGCTCGGTACTGGTGTACCGCTAGAAAATGCGGCTAACCTGAAAACCAATGGCTGGGAATTGACCGTGGGATACAACAAAGAGTTTATGGTGGCCAGCAAACCGTTTTCGGTCTCGGCAAGGGTCAATCTGGCAGATAGCAGGGCTTATATTACAAAATACAGTAATCCGAAAAATAACTTAAACGATTATTACGTCGGTCAGGAATTGGGTGAGATGTGGGGACTGACGACTTTGGGATTCTTCCAGTCGCAAGAAGAGATCAAGGCACATGCCAATCAAAATGATGTCACTTCTTATCCCGGCACAAGGGGATTGGAACCGGGCGACCTCAAGTTTGCCGATATCAATGGTGACGGCAAAATAAACCGGGGCGACTGGACCTTGGATAATCATGGCGATTACAAGATTATCGGTAACTCCAGACAGCGTTACAGTTATGGTATAGATCTGAATTCCAGCTGGAACGGCATTGATCTGCGTGTCTTCTTACAGGGTGTTGGAAAACGGAATTATTACCCTCCGGGTGGTGACCATTATTTTTGGGGTATTTATGCGCAGCCCTGGGCGAGTCTGACCAAGTTTAATCTGGACCATTGGACACCTGAGAATCCAAATGCGTATTTACCGAGACCCAAATCTTATGTAGCCGAGCAGAGTGGTATCGAACTGGCTGCCACACAGACCAAATATTTGCAGAATGCAGGCTATTTGAGGGTTAAAAATGTGACCTTGGGCTACACCCTTCCAAAGCTCATCACCGATAGATGGGGGATAGACCGATTGCGCCTGTTCGTTAGCGGTGAAAACCTCTTTGAGTTTACCAAACTAATGGATTACCTGGATCCAGAAATTGTTGGCGACCGGACGGCATATCCTTTTCAGCGGACATACTCGTTTGGCTTAAACTTTAATTTCTAAAATGACTATTATCATGCAAAATATAAAAAGACAAATTATCAAGATTGGAGCACTGGTAGGGGCCTTGTTCCTGATCATGAGCTGTAACGATGATTTCATGGAGCGATATCCCACCACATCGGTCACACCGGAAGTGTTTTTTAGCAATGTAAATGATCTGAAAACCTATACCGATGGTTTTTATGGTAGTTTGAGTGCGCCGATAGCGGATCTGGGAACAGATAATCTGGCGCACCATAATTCCGGGAGCACAATTGATGAGATCATGCGCGGGGGGGTAACCCCTCAGAATGCTGCCGTATGGAGCTGGTCTGCCCTGCGAAATATCAATTTCTTTCTTGAAAATGCCGGTCGTGTGAAGGGGGCCAGCCCTGCCGATGTGAACCATTATATCGGTATCGCCAAGTTCTTCCGTGCTCGGTTCTATATTGACAAGGTGAATCAGTACAGTGATGTGCCTTGGTACGGTAAGACAATGGGAACCTCGGATCTTGAGCTATTGAACAAGAAGCAGGACAGCCGAACGCTTGTAGTGGACTCGATCATGGCTGATCTTGAATTTGCCGCGGCCAATATCAAACCTGATGGTCACAAATCGACAGTCACCAAGTGGGGAGCGCTGGCGCAATTAGCACAGTTTGCCTTGCAGGAAGGAACTTACCGTAAATATCACACCTATCTGAATCTGACTGGATCGGCCAATACTTTTCTGCAGCGTGCGGTTTCTGCAGCGGAAGAGATTATGAAATCGGCCAAATTTTCCATTAGCACCGCCGGCGGTGTCAACCGTGCTTATCGTGATCTATTTATCAGCCTCAATCTGCAGGCAAACCCTGAAACCATCTTGTTTATAGACTACGATAAGGATTTAGGTCGAAGACGTAATGCGCATACCGTTTTGGACTATGAGTGGGCACTGAGCCAAACGCTGATGGAAAGTTATCTGATGAAAGATGGAAAGCGTTTTACCGCACAGCCAGGTTATAAAACAAAGAATATTGATCAGGTTTTCGTTGACCGCGATCCCCGCTTTGAGCAAACTTTTATGAAACCTGGATTCCAAGCAGTCAATGCTTCAACCCCACAGCGTCTCAAACCAACATTGGGCGGGTATAATCAGATTAAATTTTATCCTGAAATAGCGGATATGATTAGCTGGGAAGCTGCCTATACAGATGCCTTTGTATTCCGTTATGCCGAAATCTTGTTGATCTTTGCGGAAGCCAAAGCCGAGTTGGGAATTCTTACAAGCCAGGCTGACCTCGACAAATCGATCAACCTCTTGCGCGCTCGTGTGGGGATGCCGGCTATGCAACTGGGCGAGGCGAATGCCAATATTGATCCAGTATTGCAAGCCTACTACGCCAATGTGAAAGGCGGCAATGTGGGACTTATCCTCGAGATCCGTAGGGAAAGACGTATCGAACTGGCTTGTGAAGGTCAGCGCTACCGGGATGTCTTTCGATGGGAAGTGGGCGAACGCCTAGCCGATCAGCAACAAGGAATGTATGTAAAAGCATTGGGAGCAATGGACGTGACCGGTGATGGAAAAGTTGATATTGCGATACTCGAATCTGCAAAAGATACCGGCCCGATCAAAGATTTGACAGAGGAGGAAAAGAAGAATATTTCCCTCTATTATTTAAAGGATGCCAATGGCAATAATACGTCCATCTATCTTGAAAATGGAAACAGTGGCCATATTATGTTCACCGTAGCAAGAGATAAAAAGAAGACGTTTGAAAAACCCAAATACTACTATTACCCGGTAGCCAATAGCCAAATGGTGCTGGATGGTAGCAAATTGGTACAGACAAATTTTTGGTAATTGATAGATTTTTTTTGACAATAAAGGGAAAGATAGGTGAATCCGATTGGCGGAAAGATCCTATCTTTCCTTATATATAGCTAATGAATTTTGAATAGATAACATGTTGACATGAGACGACCGATATACAAATTTATACTTCCTTTTTTACTGCTATGCAGTAACGCGATGTACGCACAATACCAGGGACATGTCTTTTTGGATCTTGATAAGAACAAAAAGATGGATGACCATGAAAAAGGAATGTCGGAGATTGTGGTATCCGATGGTTACGAAGTCTTGCCAACTGCTGCTGATGGTAGCTTCAGCCTCAAGAGGAATGAAAAGGCAAAATTTATCTTTGTGCGTATCCCGGCTGGATATAAGGCAAGTGGTACCCATTACATTAAGATTGATCCGAAATTGGACCGTTATGATTTTGGTTTACTCCAGGATGAAAAGCAAGCGGCAGACAAACTACGGTTTATCCAAATTACAGATACCGAAACACCTTTATATGGCGAATGGATAGACAATATCCGTAAGTTTTCGCAACAGCAACAAGCCGCACTGATTATGCACACGGGCGATATCTGCTACGAACCCGGCATGCAGTTTCATGCCCGGCAGGTCAATAGCGAACTGATGGGCGTGCCGACTTATTATACCGTAGGTAACCACGATCTTGTCAAAGGAGAATACGGCGAGAAATTATTTGAGGATTTATTTGGCCCAGTCTACTATTCATTTGAGGCCGGACCAGCACACTTTGTCGTTACACCGATGCCCGGCGGCGACTATGCGCCAAGTTATAATCAGGATCAGGTCATCGCCTGGCTCAAAAAGGACCTCGCCCTGAAAGCGAAAGATAAACCGCTTATCTTTATCAATCATGACCTGATTGTCGGAAAGGATTTCGTGATGAAAGGCAAAAACGATTCCATCGATTTAAAACAGTATAATCTAAAAGCTTATCTATATGGACATTGGCACAATAACTATAGTTTTGGCAGCAGGGATGGGGTTGCGGTTATATCCACAAATGCACCTAACAAAGGTGGTATAGACAACTCCGTTGCCCAATTCATGGTCATTGATGTGGATAAAAAGGGGATAAGTAACCTCACACCAAAATATCCTTATCTCTCGGATCATATGGCATTGATTTATCCACAAAACAAGCAGATGCAAATTGAAAATGGACAGAACCTGGAAATTAGCGCGAGTGTATACCATACCGAAAAGCGTGTGCTTTCAGTATACGCTACTCGTATAAATCAAGAGGGCGCTGTACTAGAGAAGACCAAATTGAATAATGCCAGTGACTGGAATTGGCGTGGAACAATTACAGGTGCAGCTCATATGGATCAAAAGCAGGCTATCATGCTGGAAGTTAATTATGGTGATGGTACCCAGGCATTGAAGAAATTTGGATGGGATAGGGAATCTGCTCCGGCAGCGCTACTGCAGTTGACCTGGTCGAAAAATATGGGTGCAAGTGTGTGGAAGAGTTCTCCTCTGGTACAGGGACAACGGGTGTATGTGGCCAGTATGGATGATGCCATTGGTGGTAAAAGTAAAATTCAGGCCTTGACAAAGCAATCTGGAGAAACCGTTTGGACTTTCCAGACCCAGAATTCCGTAAAACAGAAGTTGGCGTATAGCAAGGGTTTGATATTGGCAACAGATATGGGGGGAACTGTTTATGCGATCAACGAAAAGGATGGTAAACTGGTATGGAAGCGGGAGCTGAGTGGAGGAAGGCTTCCGGGATATGTGAGCGCAGGTGTCGTTAACGATGGCATTTATTACACAGGCGCGGGAAACTATCTATCGGCAATTAAAGCGGATGACGGTACCATCATTTGGCAAAATCAGGATTGGAACGGCGGTGAAGGTATGCCTGGGGAGCTATTGGTCACCAATGGCTATTTAATTACAGGAGCAAACTGGAATAGCTTATTTGTCCATGATTGCAAGACCGGCAAACTCCTGTGGAAGAAAAATGATGCGGGTTTGCGTTTTAGAACGGGTGGGGCCGTTGCTGATGCCACTTCTTTCTATGTCGCTGGACTGAACAACCTTTTTCAATTGGATCAAAAGACTGGCGCTGTAATCAACAGGACAGAGAGCCAAGACGATTTTAAAATAATGGCTTCACCACTCTTGACGGAGGAATTGCTGATCATGTCGACAGCGACAAATGGGATAAAGGCCTTCGATCGTAACAGCTTGTCCGAAAAATGGAATTTCCAGACCGGAGAGGCTCTTATTTATACCTCTGCTTACTCAACGCCGGATCTGCATAAAAAAGTCGGTACCGTAGAATCGGGTATCCGCTATGCGGCCGGGAAACTATTTTTTGGTGGCTTGGATGGTTATCTATATGTGTTAAATCTGGATGGATCTTTAGCGCAAAAAATTAATTTGGGTACGCCGATATTGGCCGAAGTCACAATTCAGGGAAATGAGGTTTATGTGGCAGATTTTGCGGGTAATATCTATTGTTTTGCAATGGCCAAAAAATGAATGGATAAAACTAAGCTGGGCAATAAATAGAGCACTCGAGCAGATAGACAAAAGGGGTGAACTACTGGCGGAGGAAATTCCGAAAGGTAAATTAATGGGACATCTTCCAGCTGGAAGATTGTCCCTTTTCTTTTTTGTCCGCAATTTCCCTATCAGATTTATCCGATTTAAGTCATAATGATGGCATACGTCTTTTTGCCAACTTGATGGATCTTCCTGCCTTTCGGGGCGAAAACATGGATTTTATATTTGTACGCATAAAAAATTAAGGAAAATATATGAATTTAAAGAGCAGTCTAAATACTGTTGTAGGTTTAGGAATACTCGTCAGTGTTTTTTCGTGTCAGAGCAAAGGAACGCCGGCAGCAAACCCCTCAGCTCCGGAAGTATCGGTACATCAGGTTCAACTTGGAAACGGAGTTTCCAAAAATACATACTCGGCCTCTATCGAAGGGATCACAAATGTAGAGGTGAGGCCGCAGACATCGGGTTATTTAAGTAAGATCTTTGTCGATGAAGGTGCTTATGTACATGCGGGACAGGCGCTCTTTAAAATTGATGATCGACCTTTTGTAGAACAATACAAAACTGCGAAGGCTGCAGTACATGTCGCGGAAGCAAATTTGAAAAATCTTAAAATTGATCTTGACCGCAAGGTCGAGCTTGTGGATAATAAAATTGTATCCGACCTACAGGTCACTCAGGCAAAAGCTTCGTATGAAGCTTCTCTTGCGAGCCTCGAACAGGCCCGGGCGACAATGAACGCGGCAAAAATAAACGTTGACTTTTGTCTGGTAAAAGCTCCGGTATCAGGTTATATCGGCCGTATTCCTTATCGTTTGGGAAGTCTGGTGAATGCCGCTTCGGTAGAACCACTGACCTTACTGACGGATATCAATCAGGTGTATGCTTATTTCAGTATGAGTGAGGCCGATTTTGTGAATTTTCAGGACAAAAAAAATAGCTCATCGCACAGAGACTCCGTAGACTTGATTTTATCGAATGGGAAAAAATATACACAAAAAGGTGTCATTGATGCGGTGACGGGACAATTTGATAAGAATACAGGGTCGATATCGATTCGCGCGCGCTTTGCCAATCCAAATAGGCAGTTGCGGGCCGGAAATACGGGCCGGATCGAAATGACTGCTGCATTGGACGATGTCCTGCTTGTTCCGATAAAAGCGACATTGGCCGTGCAGGATAAAATTTACACGTATAAACTGGATAAAGACAATAAGGCTGAACAGGTGGAACTGCAGATCGCGGGGAAAACCACTGAAGAGTATTATGTCAAGTCTGGGCTGCAGGCCGGTGACCGTGTGATCACAGGTGGCCTGGGTTTTGTGCGGCCAGGTGCTGTAGTGAAGCCTAAAAAGTAAGTTATATCTATCGGCCAGCGCAATTTGCTGGGTCTTATTTATCAAAATATTATGCTGAAGAAAATAATAAAACGGCCGGTACTCGCGACCGTTATATCAATACTATTGGTTATTCTGGGCGTGGTGGCTATGACCTCCTTGCCGATCACCAAATTCCCCGAAATCGCGCCGCCCACGGTGACGGTGATGGCGACATACCCTGGAGCGAGTGCAGAGGTTATCTCAAAATCGGTGGCTCCGCCGCTCGAAAATGCGATAAATGGGGTAGAAAATATGGACTACCTGACTTCAACGGCAAGTAATGACGGAAGCTTGATGATCAGTGTTGTCTTTAAGCTCGGTACAGATCCGGATCAGGCTGCGGTAAACGTGCAGAATAGGGTCTCCCAGGCCACGAGCATGTTACCTACGGAGGTCAATCAGATCGGTGTGACGACTATGAAGCGGCAGAATAGCATGGTGGCCATGGTGACCTTGTATGCTGATAAAAAGGGAATTGATGAGCTCTTTTTGGAAAATTATGCCAAAATCAATATCGTTCCCGAGTTAAAACGTATCACCGGTGTGGGGGATGCACAGGTATTTGGCAACAAGGATTATTCGATGCGCATATGGTTAGACCCGCAACGCATGGCAGCCTATGATATCAGTCCCGAAGAGATTACGGCAGCCATTCAGGCACAAAATAAAGATGCGGCCCCGGGCAAGTTTGGCGAAAGCTCCAAGGAGGCGATCGAATACACCATTCGCTATCAGGGAAAGTACACCGAACCCGAACAGTATGAGCATATTATTCTGCGGGCCAATAACAATGGTTCGTCTCTATTGCTCAAAGATGTTGCTCGGGTGGAATTTGGCTCTTATACCAATACCGTGACCACAAGTTTTGACAACAAGCCGGCGGTAATGGTAGCTCTGTATCAGACAGCAGGATCGAATGCAAATGCGGTGGAAATTGCGATGAATGAGCGTCTGAAAGAATTATCGGCGTCCTTTCCTCCGGGATTAAAGTATAAAGTCCCATATAGTTCAAAAGAGTCCTTGGATCAATCGATAAAGCAAGTGTTGAGTACACTTCTAGAAGCATTTATCCTGGTATTTATTGTAGTATTTATCTTTCTGCAGGATTTTCGGTCGACCTTGATACCAGCTATTGCAGTCCCGGTGTCTATTGTCGGAACCTTTTTCTTTATGCAGATATTTGGCTTTTCGATCAATCTATTGACCTTATTTGCGTTGGTGCTCGCAATCGGTATTGTGGTGGATGATGCCATTGTGGTCGTTGAGGCTGTACACGCCAAAATGGAGAAGAAGAAGCTAAATGCTCGCTCGGCAACAATGTCTGCTATGAGTGAGATCACTGGCGCCATCATTTCGATTACTTTGGTCATGTCTGCCGTCTTTATACCTGTTGCTTTTATGGATGGCCCTACCGGAGTATTCTACCAGCAGTTTGCATTGACATTGGCCATGGCGATCTTGATATCTGCAATCAATGCATTGACGTTAAGTCCGGCACTTTGTGCTATCCTGTTAAAATCTCACGACCATCACCAGGATGTAAAGGCTTCTTTCAAACAGCGTTTCTTTGCTGGATTTAATGCCGGATTTGATAAATTGACCAATCGTTATGCCAAGTCCATTATCTTTTTGATCAAGAAAAAATCGGTTGCTTTCGCCGGTCTGATACTCTTTATTGGTCTTTTTGTCTATGCCTTTCGGTCAACGCCAACGGGTTTTATTCCGGATGAAGACCAGAGTTTCTTGATGGTATTGGCAAATGATCCTCCGGGAGCTTCCCTGGACCGGACAAGCAAACACCTCAAGCAAGCTGAAAACTTATTGAAGGATCATCCTGCAATCGAAAGTATCATCAATATATCAGGGCTCAATATGATGAGTTTCAGTACCTCTTCGTCTGCCGGAGCGATCATGCTGCGCCTAAAGCCCTTGAAGGAGCGGGGAGAAGTGCGGGATATCAATCAGTTGATCGGCCAGTTCCAAGGGATATTAGCCCAACAGGATGAAACGACATTTTTAGTGGCCGGGATGCCTACTGTGCCGGGATTTGGAAATACATCTGGGCTTGAAGTCGTTTTACAGGATCGTAATACGGGTACATTACAAGCTTTTAATGACGTGTCGAATGCGTTTGTGGGTAGTCTGATGCAGCGCCCCGAAATAGCTTTTGCGTTTACCACTTTTAATGCGTCTTTTCCGCAATATGAGATGAAAGTGAATGAAGGGCTGGCAAAACAGCTCAGCCTTAATGTGAGCGATGTATTGGCAGCAATGCAAGCCTACTACGGCAGTATGCAGGCCTCTGATTTTAACCGTTTTGGAAAATATTATCGGGTGGTGTTGCAGTCCGAACCCGGATTTCGGGCTGATCCAAAGTCGATCGAAACAATCAGCATCAAAAATAAATTGGGCCAGATGGTGCCTTTGAAGAGTGTGGTGGATCTAAAGCCGGTATCAGGGCCTGAAAATGTGGAACACTTTAACCTTTTCAATGCCATCAATCTCACCATCATGACAGCCCCTGGCTATAGCACAGGACAAGCTATGTCGGCCATTGAAGAGGTGGGTAAATCTTCCCTGCCGCAGGGATATACCGTCGATTGGAAGGGGATGGCACGCGAGGAACGGGGAGCCTCGGGACAGACGGCGGCAATCTTTGGACTGTGTATTGTATTCGTGTATTTTTTATTATCAGCGCAATATGAAAGTTATATTTTGCCATTTGCCGTGCTGTTGGCAATTCCTGTGGGACTACTGGGGGTATTCTGGGGAATATCAATCGGTGGGCTATCCAACAACATCTATGTACAGGTGGCCTTGGTCATGCTGATCGGACTATTGGCCAAGAATGCAATTTTGATCGTGGAATTTGCCTTGCAAAGGCGAAAAGCTGGCAAACCATTGGCAGCGGCAGCTATCGAGGGCGCAAAAGCTCGTTTACGGCCTATCCTGATGACTTCCCTTGCATTTATAGCAGGCTTGATCCCGCTATTGACGGCGATAGGGCCTTCAGCTATCGGTAATCATTCGATCGGATACGCAGCTGTCTTCGGAATGTTGGCCGGAACAGTACTCGGTGTCTTTTTTACGCCGATCCTATTTGTCGTGTTCCAATATGTACAGGAACGGGTAAGCGGTAAAGCGATTGATCCAAAAGATTGGGAATATGAAGAACAGCTGTTGCAGGAACAGCATTAAAAAAGTTCAGAAATTAGTAAGAATATGATAATGAGATCAAAAAATATTATTTCGTGGGGACTAGCGTTGGGTCTATTGACCATGATCGGATGCCAAACGAATAAAGAACTTCCAAAGTTGCAAAAGGAACAGCTTCCAAATGAATTTTTAAGCAGGAGCGCGTCCTTAGAGACTGATACAAGTGCGAACCTGGCGGAGCTTTCTTACCGCGATTTCTTTAGCGACGAACAGTTGGTTGCCTTGATCGACAGTGGCTTGCAGCGCAATAATAATATGCTTGTTGCGGTCAAACAAATTGAATCTGCTCAAGAAACGTTGAAACAGATGAAGTGGGGCTATCTTCCGACAGCCGACCTGTCTATTGGCGCTGCTTCCATCAACAGACCATCCAACAATAGTATGAATGGTATAATGGCAAGCCAATTTATGGGCAAGTCGTATATGGAAGATTATTCCTCGACACTATCAATATCGTGGGAAGCGGATATCTGGGGTAAGATCAAAAATCAAAAAGCAGGAGCATTAGCGGCATACTTGTCACAAAAGGAAGCCGCTAATGCGGTGCGAACAGGATTGATTGCGGGCATAGCCCAAGGCTATTATAACCTGTTATTATTCGATCAACAAAAGATCATTAGCCAGCAAAATTTGGTTATTGTAGATAGTACATTACATATCACCAAAGTGCAGCAGCGTCTTGGACTCAGCAATTCGCTGGCGGTGCAGCAAATGGAAAATAGCCGCGACAATTTGCTGAAGTCTATCCGTATCATAGAAGAAAATACAGCTATTCAGGAAAATGCACTATCTGCGCTGGTCGGAAAATTACCGGCTTTGCAACCCGATAGGGGTAGCCTGCTGGCACTGAAAGAACGTACCGTATTTGGTACCGGCGTGCCGGCAGCCATGTTGAGTAGAAGACCGGATATCAAGGCCGCTGAATATGCTTTTTTACAGACGGTATCGGATGTTAAGGTCAGTCGGGCAAATATGTATCCTGCCTTACGGATCACGGCGCAAGGCGGATTGAACTCGTTTACGTCAAGCAATTGGTTTAATATTCCGGGATCTTTGTTTGGGATGGTATCTGGATCATTGACACAGCCTTTGCTGCAAGGCAGACAGCTGAAAACTGCGCTCAACCAAGCTGTCATCCGCTCCGAACAGGCAGAACTACAGTTTAAAGAAGCCGTGCTGCAGGCAGCAAGTGAAGTGTCTACCACGATGGAACAAATTGCTTCCCTTCAAGATCAACAACGCTATAATGATCAGTTGGTCGAACGTAATCGACAGCTGATCCAACAGGCAAAAATTTTATTTAAGAATGATATGGCAACCTACCTGGAAGTGCTCGCAGCGCAGCAGAGCAAATTGCAGGCAGAATTGGATCAGATGCAGGTGAAAAGCAAAATGTTATATGCCGAAGTAGCGCTTTATAAAGCGCTGGGTGGGGGGCTGAACTAACAAAGCCCTCCAAAATAGGTGGGTTTTAACGATATAATTATGGTTGCAACGAAAGATTTTATACTACGGGCCATCGAGGATTCGAAACCGGTATTTCTGAATCAGGGCTTTCAAAAAGTGAAAGTAGTGGATATTTTGACCTCGACAAAAATCTCCAAAGCAAAATTCTTTCGGTACTTTGGCGGTATGTTAGGCATCATGGAATTGACTATCTACCATGAGCTATCGCAGTGCTATCGTTTAATTGCATTGAAAATTCAACATACAAAAAATAGGGAAGAACTGCTGGGAAATATCATTGAAATGCGAAAAAAACTTGTTGCTGGAAATCCCATCCTAAAACAATATTTTGCAACAAAAGATTTTTTTTCCACACGTTTGGAGCCGTTGAAGAAAGCAATCAAGCAAAATGAAGGCGACCTGTTGCAAGGTTTTTTGGAAAAATATTTTTTTTCTGAGCCGGACATAACGTATTTTAAGTATTGTATTACGAAAGACAGCTGAGATGGTTAAAGAAATAACAAAGCTCTCGTTTAAAGATTATCTATCGGAAAAAGCGATGGAAAACAGACTTTATCAAGGTCTGATTATGTATAGGTCCACGAAAGCCGAAATTCAGAATTATTTATGCCGTCGGCCCGTCCGCATTGATCATTTGGGGATATGTTTGATACGGAAAGGAAGATTAAAATTATCCCTTAATTTTGTCGATCATATACTTGATGCCGACACAATGTATTTTTTGTCGCCCATGGTCGTTATGCAGGTGATGGAGAGTTCGGACGATATCGAGATGTACACGCTGTTTACGGAGTTTGATTTTTTTCAGAAAATAGGGCTTCCTGTTTATAAAGTTTATTCCATGGAAAAATTGGGGCATGAGAATGACACAATCCTTAACCTTGATAAAAGCGATTCAAACCGCTTTTATGAATATTTGATAAATCTAGAATACCAGAATACCGCGCCGCAGGATGCGCTATTCCGCCTGGAAATTATCAAGATGACGCTGATGCTACTTTTCTATGAGATCAGCGCAAAGGTGAGTGGTAACCTTGAGCGTACAAGCGCAGGATTTGAGCGCAAAAATAGGATGGTGATGGAGTTTTTGAATCTGGCATCCCTTCATTTTAAAACCAATCGGTCGGTACAGTACTATGCCGACCGATTGTTTATCTCAAGAAAACATCTGACCCGCATTGTGAAAGATGTAACCGGCTTTGGTCCAAAGGCGATCTTGGAGGAAATTGTGATTTCTGAGGCGGTTATTTTAATGAATGTATCCAGTATGTCTGTAAAGGATGTAATGCAGGAACTTAACTTTTCAGATTTTGGTACGTTCAGCAAGTTTTTTAAAGGTCATCTTGGGCAATCACCTTTGCTGTACCGCAGTCAAAAAAATGGATAACTTCCAGGTGTACTTGCTCCTTATTCGATTCGATTTTTGACGGATTTCCATTTAAGCGAAATAATACAAAATCAAATTTCGAATGACTCTTACTTTTCTTCAATAACAACATTGAGATTAGGATCCGGATTTATCTTCGAACGTCCAATCATTGTATTCATATTAGCCAAAATAGGATGATTAAGTCCTGAATTAATACGCAACTCCAATCTTAACGTTTGATTCGCTTCTGATTTTCCTGATGCTAAACGGGATAATACCCGGACAAAAGCGATAAAAAGAAACTGGAGCCAATAGGATAATAGCTATAGTTGTTATTCTGTTAAAATAAAGATAATATTACGATATTATAGGGTATTTATTTGATATAGCCAGATCGTTTCAATATGTACTTTTGACCTGACCAGAAGATGTATTTGAAATCAACTATAAATCTCATGCTATAAAAGACATGATCTTACTTTTTAAGGTATACTGCTGGTCTGCTCAATAGAAAGTAAAATAAAACAAAAAATAACCTTTATATGCAATCAAAAATAAGGACACCTACTAAAGTGATTTCAGCCTGGGTACTTGCCCTGGGTATTTTAGCGGTACTTTTATTTGCTACCAGAGACTGGATCTGGGATAGTAAAACCTACAACACCTGGACGTCGAGCGGGGGATCAAAAGAAAACATCAAATATTCTCAGTTAAATCAGATTGATACAAACAATGTCAAAGACCTTGAAGTCGCTTGGGTGTATCATTCAGAAGGGAATGACAGTACTAAATTTGGTTCCATGCAGAGCAACCCGATCATTATAGACAATAAATTATTTGCAGTATCGCCGACGATGAAATTATTTGCAGTGGATGCTGCCACAGGAAAGGAGATATGGAAATTTAATCCGGCGGATTCCATACAAAATCCCAAGTGGCGAATCAACAGTGTCAATATGAACCGGGGGGTATCCCATTGGACAGATGGCAAGGAACAACGGATTATTTTTGCAGTAGGACCCTATGTTTTTGCGATAGATCCTGATTCGGGAAAACTTGTTAAATCGTTCGGTGACGAGGGTGCCATCGACTTGAGAAAAGGCCTCGGAAGAGACGAAAAACAAATGAGTGTTTCGCTCACTTCTCCTGCAATGGTTTTTCAGGATCTTTTTATCGTAGGCGGTTTGGTTAGTGAAAATACCCCTGGTCATATCCGCGGATTCGACGTACGTTCCGGACAGCAGCGTTGGATCTTTCACACCATTCCCCAGCCGGGAGAATATGGCTTTGACACGTGGAAGGATTCAACAGCATACAAGCGAATGGGTTCCACTAACAGCTGGTCTGGCTTTACACTAGACGAAAAAAATGGCATTGTATTCTGTGGAACCGGAAATCCAACCAATGACTTTTATGGCGGTGATCGACTTGGAAATAATCTCTTTGGTACTTCCACACTTGCTTTGGATGCCAAAACCGGAAAAAGATTGTGGCATTTTCAGACGGTACATCACGATGTTTGGGACATGGATATTTCCAGCCCACCCATCTTGGTGACGATCAATAAAGATGGTAAGAAAATTGAAGCCGTTGCACAGACCACCAAAACCGGAATGATATTTACATTTGACCGAAAGACTGGCGAGCCTGTATATCCCATTGAAGAGCGTTCGGTACCCACTGCCGATGGCGTCATCGGAGAAGAATTTTCCCCTACGCAGCCTTTCCCGGTAAAGCCTGCTCCATTTGCACGGCATGGTCTTAAGGAAGAAGAACTCAACCGCGTCGTGTCCGAAGAATCTTATCGGGATATCCGCCAACGTTTCAGAAGCTACAACTCAAAAGGTATCTACACACCGCCGTCCAAAAATGGATCTATTGTCTTTCCGGGTTATGACGGAGGAGGGGAATGGGGCGGTCCTTCATATGACCCCGAAACAGGCATCCTCTATGTCAATGCCAATGAAATGACTTGGGTACTCAATTTGGTCGAACTAGAGAAAAAATCCAGCGGCAATAAAAGCAACATGGAAGCAGGGGCGATTCTTTACAAAAAAAATTGCATGGTATGCCATGGACCTGAACGACTTGGAGCTGGCGATTACCCGGGGCTGATTGGTGTAAACAAAAAGATTGAACTGCCACAGTTTAAACAATTATTGTCTACAGGAAGACGAATGATGCCCGGATTCGGTCATTTATCGGATGCTGAAAAAGAGGCCTTGGGTTCATTCATCCTTGAACTTAAAGACAAGCAGGCTCAACCTTATCAAGGTGCTCCTACAACCCTGGAAATGCCCGGTGAAAGTGACAAACGCATGTATACCGGTACTGGATATAATAAGTTTTTGACCAAAGAAGGCTATCCTGCCATAAATCCGCCCTGGGGAACGTTGAATGCGATCAATCTAAATACAGGAGAATATGTATGGAAGATTCCTTTGGGCGAATTTGAAGAGTTGAAGAAAAAAGGTATTCCAACCACAGGACGTGAAAATTATGGTGGCAGTGTGGTTACTGCTGGAGGTTTGGTTTTTATCGCAGCCACTTCTGATGGAAAGTTTAGGGTGTTCAACAAAAGAAATGGCAAACTACTATTTGAAACAGATCTTCCAGCCTCCGGCGTGGCAACACCTGCTACTTATCAGGTCAATGGCAAACAATATGTGGTCATTGCCTGCGGAGGTAGTAAGTGGGGGGGCAAAAGGGGAGATGCTGTGGTGGCTTTTGCATTACCGGCCAATAAAACAAAAAAATAACAGCTATGCATAAGTTAGGAACGGTCGATGTTTTATACCCTTCGCATTGCTTGCTGGGCGAAAGCCCGCTATGGCATGCCGGACGTGGAAGCTGTTTTTGGATAGATATTAAGGGACATCAGTTGTTTGAATATCATCTAGACGATGGGCGATGCACGCAATATCAAGTTGAACCTTATAGCTCTTTTATTGGCCAATGCACGGATGATCAATTCATCATCGCTTCACAAAAGGGCATCTTCCATTATGCGCTCAATAATGGCAAGAAACAGCTTATTGCTGATCTTGGGAGGATGAAAAACAATTATAGGTGCAATGACGGAGCCATAGATAGTCAGGGCAGGCTATGGATCGGTACAATGGATATGGCAATGGTCTCCAAAGGATGTCTGTATTGTGTTGAAGGCCCTCAACATAAAGTCACCGAAAAATTAGCCGGTCTGGCCATATCTAACGGTATTGCCTGGTCTTTGGATGACAAGACCATGTATCACATCGATAGTTTAAATAAGCACGTTGACGTTTATGATTATGCCGCAGCATCTGCTGAGATTACCAAAAGCCGAACGCCGATTAAAATCCCTGAGGATAAAGGATTGCCTGATGGGATGACCATTGATCGCGAAGGAAACCTTTGGATAGCATTTTATGGTGGATATGGGCTTGGAAAATTCAATCCGGCTACGGGAGAGCTATTGGATTTTATTGAAGTTCCCTGTCCCAATGTTACCTCCTGCTGTTTTGCGGGCGAGGAACTGGATTTATTGATTATCACTACTGCCAGAGACGGCATGGACAGCAGCGCACAGCGTAGCTATCCTTTAAGTGGCCACACCTTTGTAACCAAAGTTGCCGTGCCTGGCGTCCCTGAATATAAATATGTTATATCGTATGGAAAAAAAACTCCGTAGCCAGGAATGGTTTGGCAAAAAAGGAAAAGATGGCTTTATTTACCGGGCTTGGATGAAAAATCAGGGAATTCCGTCCGACGAATTTAAGGATAAACCTGTTATCGGTATCTGCAATACCTGGTCTGAACTCACGCCCTGCAATGCCCATTTTCGGGAACTGGCCGAATCTGTCAAAAGGGGTGTCATCGAGGCTGGCGGCTTCCCTTTGGAGTTTCCGGTAATGTCCTTAGGCGAAACACTGATGAAACCAACTGCGATGTTATACAGAAATTTAGTAAGTATGGATGTCGAGGAGTCCATTCGAGCCAATCCACTCGACGGTGTCGTGTTGCTATGTGGCTGCGACAAGACCACCCCCGCATTGGTGATGGGCGCCTGCAGTGTTGATCTGCCTACAGCTGTGGTCTCCGGTGGTGCCATGCTAACAGGAAAATACAATGGTGAAAGTATCGGGACGAGCGACCTCTGGCGTTTTTCGGAAAATTTGAGGCTAGGGACCATGTCAGAAAGAGATTTTGAGCAAGCTGAAAATGGCATGTGCAGAAGTCGTGGGCATTGTGCCGTTATGGGAACAGCTTCGTCAATGGCGTGCATGGTCGAAGCACTGGGACTCTCGCTGCCCGGAAACGCGGCCATCCCAGCAGCAGATTCCAACCGTAAAGTGCTAGCGCAGCTCACTGGTCGTCGTATCGTCCACATGGTGCGAGATGATATGACGCTATCAAAGATCTTGGTACGTGAAGCCTTTGAAAATGCCATCCGTATTAATGCGGCCATCGGGGGATCTACAAACTTTGTCATACATCTGCTGGCCATAGCAGGAAGAGTTGGAATTGAACTTAATATGGACGATTTTGATACCTTGTCGCGCGATATCCCGCTATTAGCCAATATTCAGCCTGCGGGACAATATTTTATGGAAGATCTTTATTATGCAGGGGGCCTTCAGGCCGTCATCAAAGGTGCCGAAGATTACTTGCATAAAGATTGTATCACCGTCAATGGCCAGAGTATCTGGGAGAATGTCAAGGATAGCCGTTCGTTGAATCAAAATGTAATTGCTGGGGCCGACAATCCTTTCCGACTGGACAGTGGTCTAGCGGTCTTAAAAGGTAACCTCTGTGAAAATGGAGCTATTATCAAATTATCAGCTGCCTCAGCAACGCTGATCAATCATCGCGGCAGGGCCATTGTATTTGAAAATATCGAAGACTACAAAGCCCGGATCGACGATCCCGAACTGCCGGTAGACGAAACAAGCATTTTGGTTTTAAAAAATGTTGGACCAAAAGGATACCCGGGTATGCCGGAGGTAGGCAACATGGGGCTGCCAAGAAAACTTTTGGAGAAAGGAGTGACCGATATGGTCCGTATTTCGGATGGAAGGATGAGCGGCACAGGTTTTGGAACAGTGATCCTACATGTCTCACCTGAGGCTGCTGTCGGTGGCGTATTGGACTTGGTCATCGATGGTGACGAAATCGCGCTAAACGTCAGCCAACGAAGTCTTGAACTGCTGGTCAGTGACCAAGAATTGGAAAGACGTCGGCAAACTCGTCGTGCGGGCGGGTTTGAAGCAAACCGGGGTTATATAAAAATGTATGTGGACAACGTTGAACAGGCACATATGGGCGCCGACCTGAATTTTCTGAAAGGCAAATCAGGGAGTATAGTGACCCGAGATTCCCATTAAATAAATCTGTTCATTGGATAAGAATAAAAGTACAATCAAGATTATGGAGACGAATTTTGCAGGAAAAACTGCCATTGTAACTGGTGCAGGCCAGGGGATAGGTTATGAAATTTGCAAACAACTACTCGCGCGTGGGGCAACAGTTTATTTAAATGATATAGATGAACTGTTGGCACTCCATGCTGCCGATAGTTTAAAAGATTATGGTGGTCAGTGCATTCCTGTTCCGGGCGATTCAAGTGACCACATGTTTATTGAGCGGACCGTTGATGAGATTGTCAGACAAACAGGGCATTTGGATATTGCCATTGCAAATGCAGGAATTACATTATTTGGAGAATTTTTAACCTATCCTGCCGAATCACTTTTTAAGGTGCTGCAATTAAACCTTGCCGGGACATTCTTTCTCGCACAACATGCGGCCCGGCAAATGAAAGAGCAACCACAAGGTGGTAAAATACTCTTTTTATCTTCTGTAACTGGCAACCAGGCGCATAAAAACCTCGTTGCTTATGGTATGTCCAAAGGGGGGATACAAATGCTGGCCAAAAGCTTGGTCGCGGAACTATCGCCCTTCAAAATTACTGTAAATACGGTAGCCCCCGGAGCCACTGCGACAGAACGTACCAAAGATGATAACGCGTATGAAAATACGTGGTCAAAAATAACCCCGCTCGGTAGAGCGGCAAATCCCCAAGATATAGCCCACGCAGCACTTTTTTTAGTATCCGATGCGGCGTCACACATTACCGGACAGACACTTATTGTTGACGGGGGATGGACATCGGTCAGTCCCCCACCATATTAAGGGTATAAAAGAAATCATCTTTAAACTTAATTTTAATTAAAAAAACCAATGAGATCAGCAACAAATACCGTATTGAAAGCAGCAAAATTGCTTTTTTTAGTGGTACTCGCATTGACCATGAGTACTGCATCTGCCAAACAAAAATCTAAGGAACCCAAAATTGGGGTATCTCTGTATTCGTTTATCCAGCACCCCTTTGAAAAGGCACTTGAAATGGCCAGTAGCACAGGATTACAGTATGTGGAAGGCATTTCTTTCTTTAATATGGGATCGGCCTTCCAGAATAAGGCTTTTCTAGACTTAAGTCCTACCGAAATTGAATCTGTTAAACTGCTTTTGAAGAAAAACAAACTCAAGATGATCTCGATGTATGCCGGCGTAGATAATGAGGCTGGTTGGAAAAAAGCTTTTGAGCTTGGAAAAGCCTTCGGCGTGGAATATATCACCTGCGAACCTAAGCGAGATGATCTTGATCTTGTTGATAGTCTGGCGAGTGTGTATGGCATTAAGATCGCTATCCATCAGCACAAAAAGCCGGGGCCCTATTGGAAGCCCGAATTGGTTGTTGAGGCTGCAACGGGACATCCGAATATCTTTGCATGTGGTGATATTGGCCACTGGGTACGCAGTGAACTAAAGCCGGAAGAATGTTTGGCCATATTGGACAAACATCTCCTTGCCATCCACCTAAAAGATATCAACTCGGCACATCAGGATGTCCGCCTTGGTCAGGGTAGCATCAATTTTAAAGCCGTAAAAGCTCAATTAAAGAAACAAAACTTCGCGGGAACAATTATTGTTGAATGTGAGTTCAATACCGAAAATAACGTCGAGGATATAAAAGACGCAGTTGCGTATTACAAGCAGGTGAAAATTTAAGCCAAAACCCTCCGCATTATCCTAAATAATGCCTATTTTAGGATAATGCGGAGTGATATTGTCTTTTATTGTTGGATCATTAATTTAGCACCACAATGAAATTGCTAAGAACAGAGTTAAGACCATTACTGGATGAGGTAATGAAGTTAGAAGTAAGAAATCAACCCTTTCTTTGTTCTCCTTTGCATGCACATCCTTCCTATCATTCTCACCCCGAACCAGAATTGGTCTATATCATCAATGGATATGGAAAGCGGCTTATCGGTAACCGTTCAGATGATTTCGGCCCGGGGGATATGGTTTTTTTGGGGTCAAATGTCCCTCATGTCTGGTTGAGTGATCCTGCTTTTTATGAAGAAAATTCGGTCGAATCATGTCAGGTTATCGTCATTCATTTTCAGCAGGAATATTTAGATCTGCTCTGTACCGCCAAAGAATTGAGATTCGTCAAAGAGATGTTATCCCAATCCGTACAAGGATTTACGATCCATGGTGATACACGGGATTGTATAGCCCATTTGGTAACTTCCACCCCCACGCTTTCAGGCTTCGAACGTGTACAACTTCTTCTGAAATTGATGCATGCAATTGCATGTACTGAAGAAAAAAAGAAGATACTTGAGGATAATCTGTCTTCCCATACACAAGAAAATGGTGACCGTTTGGTGTATGTGCTGGATTATGTAAGCGTAAATTTACATCGAAAAATATTACTTAAGGATGTATCGCAAATTGCCTGTATGACCGAGCAAAGCTTCTGTCGTTACTTCAAGCGTCGTGTCAAGAAAACATTTTTTCAATATGTTATTGACCTCCGCATCGAAAGTGCAAAGGACTTACTGATCCAGACGGACAAAACAATCAATAATATCGCTTATTTATGTGGATTTAATACATCTTCACATTTTTGTCATTGCTTCAAAATGGGTACCGGTTATAGTCCAACACAATACAGGGCTGACGCGACCCGAAACAGTATATTGGCATAGATATCCCAGTGGCTAGGCCAGCATTCTTTTCCAAGCTCGAAAATTTCCATTCCAATGGTGGAGACTGTTTAAACGATCACTGGCTAGGCGGCTGGAAAATTGTACCCTTGCACCCCCAGTGTGGTACGGTGGCATATGACAAAATGTTTGTATTTCCAGAGTTGCCTATAGTGCCGGATTTAATCATGTCACTAATTTTAATCGGGTTTTTAGAAGCATTCTCGGCATCTCACCCAAGATGTATATCGCTAATGATAGAAATGTACGCTACCAATAATTGTAAATGTCAATATCCAGTAAGTAATGATTAAAAGCCGGTTAGTTTAGCGCTGATATAGTTGCTTTCTTTGATTATAAAAATTTTAAATGACTTAATTAAAGACCAACTATGGCTGAATTAAATTGGAAGGGTGTATACCCAGCAGTATTGACCCCCTTTAAAGAGAATGGTGAGATTGACTTTGACATGTTTGCTAAGAATACTGAAGCACAGATTAAGGCAGGGGTGCATGGTATTATCATTGCAGGATCATTGGGTGATGCAGCAGTTTTGGAGACAGATGAAAAATTTGAATTATTGACTTATGCAATCAAGGTTATTGCGGGCCGGGTACCAATTATATTAAATATTTCAGAAAATACAACAAAAAATGCGGTTAATTTTGCCATTAAAGCAAAAGAACTGGGAGCAGATGGTTTAATGTTATTGCCACCAATGCGCTATCGGGCTGATGACCGTGAAGTGGTCACGTATTTTAAAGCAGTAGCACATGCCACAGACTTGCCTATTTTGATTTACAACAATCCTGTGGATTATTCGGTTTTTGTGTCAACAGCTATGTTTGATGAACTGAAAGATTGCCCCACAATCGTTGCGGTGAAAGAGTCAACGCGCGATCTGACAAATATCACCCGAATGAAAAATAAATTTGGCGATAGATTTCATATTTTAGGTGGGGTGGACACGATCTCATTGGAATCTTTGGTCGTTGGAGCCGATGGCTGGGTTTTTGGTTTGGTCGATGCATTTCCAAATGAAACTGTTGCGATGTATAATCATGTCGTAAATGGTGATTACGATAAGGCTTTAGCAATCTATCGCTGGTTTATGCCCTTGTTGGAACTGGATATTCATCCAAAGCTTATTCAATATATTAAGTTGGCTGCAACGGCGGAAGGAATAAGTACACCTTATTTACGCGCACCCAGACTTCCATTGGTGGGTGAAGAGGCTGAACGGATCAATCAGGTTATTGCTGATGGTATTGCTAGTCGTCCTCAGTTAAATTAAGAGCTGCAGATTAAATAGAAATAAGATACTGTAGGCGTTTGGTGGACACTGTTCGCCTACAGCTCATTTTTTGAAAAAAAATCCGAAATAGAATGAATCAACCACAAGAATTTTTAGATGACCGGGTTTGCATGGCTGCAGAGGCATTTCAATTTTTGAAATCCACTACGATTGCCGAGCGTGCTGCATTTATGCATGCTGTTGCTGATAAAATCGAGGGATTAGGCCCTGAATTGTTGGACACTGCCCATGCAGAGACGGCACTTCCTTTACCCCGGCTCACTGGAGAGAAAGCGCGTACAGTAGGACAGTGGCGCAGTTATGCCAATGCGGTAGCTTTAGGTACCTATACCGAAGCCCGCATTGATTTGGCAAATAGCGAAACTGGTAAAAGTGATATTCGGAAGTTTAATTTGGGAATAGGGCCAGTAGTGGTATTTGGAGCGAGTAATTTTCCATTTGCCTTTTCAACAGCCGGCGGTGATACGGCGAGTGCGATCGGCGCAGGTTGTCCGGTGATCGTTAAAGGGCATTCCGGACATACCCAAACGTCGGTTATGATGGCCGATGCGATAACTGCGGTCGTCAAAGATTATGGCTGGCCGGAAGGGGTGTTTAACCATATTCTTGGCGAGAATGTCCTGGGAACAGGTACGAAGATAGGGGCCTATCTGACTGCTCACCCGCTGGTTAAAGCGGTCGGATTTACCGGATCATACTGGGGTGGTAAAGCCTTGTTTGATCTTGCTAATCAGCGCCAGGAACCGATCCCGGTATTTGCCGAAATGGGTAGTGTAAATCCGGTATTTGCTTTTTCCCATATGTTGCAGGATCGCGCTGAAGCGCTGGCCAAAGAATATGCGGCTTCGCTAACCTTGGGTGTAGGGCAGTTCTGTACCAATCCTGGGGTATTTATAGCGGTAAAAAGCGAGGGGCTGGAGCGTTTCAAAAAAGCGCTGGCATCAGCCATCCTTGCTACTGCACCGGCTACAATGCTCAATACAGGCATCTATGCGCATTTTGAAAAAAATAAGGTCACATTAAGCGGCCAGGCTGAGGTAACTGTGCTCGCAGAGTCAGGTATCGAAGCTGCAGAGGGACAGGGCCGTCCCAGAATCGTCAGTACCTCAGCAGCCAATTTTTTAAAAAACCAGGTGTTGAGCGAAGAAGTATTTGGCCCTTTTGCGGTACTCGTGGAAGCGGAAAATGAAGCGGAAGTACGGGCAATTGCGCGGCAGCTCAAAGGACAGCTAACCATTACCATTGCAGCGACAAGCGAAGATGTGCGGGCACATCAGGAGGTTTTCAATGTGGTAAAAGATAAAGCGGGACGTCTGCTGTTTAACGGCATGCCAACTGGAGTAGAGGTAGTCTATGCCATGCAGCATGGCGGCCCTTTTCCTTCCTGTACTGATCCGCGATTTACCTCTGTCGGACCGGATGCGGTGAAACGTTTTGTACGCCCATTAGCTTTTCAGAATTGGCCTGATGAATTTCTGCCAGTGGAGTTGAAAAATGAAAACGCATTAGGCATCGCACGTATCGTAGATGGAAGCGCCACAAAAGCAAGTATTTAAGATATTTTTGTATAGCAATTGATGAAGAAAACATTTTTTTGTATCGACTCACACACCTGCGGTTGCCCCGTGCGCCTGGTCGCAGGGGGAGCACCAGTGCTGCAAGGGCATTCGATGATGGAACGCCGGCTGCATTTTATGGAAGAATATGACTGGATTCGCAAAGGATTGATGTTTGAGCCCCGTGGACATGATATGATGAGCGGAAGTATTTTGTATCCGCCTATAGATCCCGACAATGATACCGGTGTACTGTATATTGAGACAAGTGGATGTCTTCCGATGTGTGGCCACGGGACGATCGGTACAGTGACCATTGCCATCGAAGAGGGGCTGGTAACGCCTAAAGTACCGGGAAAGCTCCGTCTGGAGACGCCCGCAGGTTTGATTCTGATTGATTACGTACAAGATGGGCCAAAGGTCAAAACCGTGAAACTCACAAATGTCAAGTCTTTTCTTTATAAGGAAGGGCTCAGCGTCGTTTGCCCGGATTTGGGGGAGATTATCGTCGATGTTGCCTATGGCGGAAATTTCTACGCCATTGTTGACCCTCAGAAAAACTTTAGGGACATCAGTGATTTTTCGGCGAGCCAGCTCATTCATTACGGAAAAATTATTCGCCGCTTACTCAATGAGAAAACGGATTTTATTCATCCCGAAGATGAAAATATATATGGTCTTAGCCATATTCAATGGACCGGAAAACCAACGAAAGAAAATTCTACGGGAAGAAATGCGGTGTTGGTAGGTGAAAATGCATTGGATAGGTCTCCTTGCGGGACGGGAACTTCCGCGCGCATGGCACAATGGTATGCCAAAGGGAAGTTGAAAAAAGGAGAAGAGTTTGTTCATGAGAGTTACATCGGTTCGCAATTTGTTGGTCGTATCGAACAGGAAACGACGACAATATTGCGTCAGCCAGCAATTATTCCTTCGGTAGAGGGATGGGCAAGGATTACGGGCTACAGTCAGATCATTATTGATGACGAAGACCCGTATAAAGAAGGATTTCAGGTTATGTAATTACTATTAAAATAGCAAAAAACGTGTCAACACAGCATAAAGGAAAAGTGGCTATCATAGGGGCGGGTATCGCAGGATTGTCCACCGCTTATTATCTCTTACAGGATGGTTGGGAGGTTCAGATTTTGGAGAAAGGTGACGGCCTTGACAATTGTTCCTATGGAAATGCAGGAATGATCGTTCCCAGCCATTTTACCCCATTGGCCGCACCGGGTATGGTGGCACAAGGAGTAAAATGGATGTTGAACAGTAAAAGTCCATTTTACGTCCGGCCCGCATTGAATCTCTCATTGATCGACTGGGGACTGAAATTCTTGAAGCATGCCAATGAAAAACATGTCAATCGAAATGCAGCGGCGATACGTGATCTGAATCTTGCGAGCAGCCGCTCATATGATGAACTGGCCCGGCAGGAGGGGTTTGATTTTGAGCTTAGGCAAAACGGTATTATGATGCTCTACAAGTCCGGTCATGTCGAGCAGGAAGAAATTGAACTGGCAGAAAAAGCCCAAAACCTGGGACTGGATGTAGAAATTTTTGATCAGGCAGGCATTCAGGCTTTGGAGCCTAATCTACGAATGGATACGATCGGCGGTATTTTATACAAATGCGACGGTATCTTGTATCCGCCCAAACTAATGAAAATATTGACAGACTACCTGCTTGCCCATGGGGTGCAGATCAACTATCAGACGGAAGTAACAGGATTCAGATTTTCAGGCAAAAGGGTATCCGAAATCGGTACGTCAAAAGGAGCATTTCAGGCTGATGAAATTGTTGTAACCGGGGGAGCATCGCTACCGGCATTAGCGTCCAAGTTGCACTTAAAGTTGCCTTTAATGCCCGGAAAGGGGTATTCTTTCATGTATAATACAACGGGCAATAACCGGATGATCCATGCGGCTTTGCTCTTAGAGGCTCGTGTAGCGGTGACGCCAATGAATAATCAAATCCGCTTTAGTGGAACCATGGAATTAGGTCCGGCAAATGATAAGATATACAGTAACCGCGTCAAAGGTATCGTTGAATCTATCCCTAACTATTTCCCGGACCTTCAGGTCGATTATCCGCAGGACATCTGGTTTGGTTACAGGCCTTGTTCGCCGGATGGACTTCCTTATTTGGGTAGGACTTCCAAATACAGTAATGTCAGCATCGCGGGTGCGGGGGGGATGATGGGTTTGAGTCTAGGGCCTGCGTATGGAAAAGCGATTACGGCTTTACTGTCCAACAAAGCCACCGAAACGGATATCAAGGGCTTTAGTCCAGATCGGTTTCAATAGACAAAAATAAACCTTAATGATGATGAAAAACGGCAATAACCCGCACCTAAAATAGACTGTCAAATTAGAAGATGGTTATTTGGCTAAACTGAAAAGGATTGACTATAGATGGTTGAATATCAGTGGTTTTCTGTGTTTTGTTGGTCACCTATAAGCCGCAATTTACCTGGCCGGGCATTATCATCATGCTTTTGGGGATTCGATTATATTATTTTGTGAAACAGAAAGAAATAAAGACATAAGCTTAGATATTTAGTCCTGCCAGGACGCAAGGGGGACAGATCAACACATAGGATTTAAAAAATAACAGATATGAAGTTAATATTAACGGCTGTTTTAGTGGTGCTATTGCAGCTTACGGCAATAGGGCAGGGGACATTGGCGGATTATAAACGGGCCAAAGAGATCAGGAGTTCATTGAGTAAGGTGTATCAGGTACCACAGCAGATTATTTGGTCTGAAAAAGGAGCTAGTTTTTGCTATTGGGTAAATCAGAAAGATGGTGCGAGAAGCTTGTATCTGGTGGATGCGCTTAACAGAAAAAAAATAGCTACCGATGTTGCTGTAATTGAAAAACAGCTATCTGCTCAGCTGAATAAAGAAGTGAAATTAAGTGTTTTGTGGGGAAGGGATCTGAAAGTCCTGACGGCGTACGAGGTAGAATTCACGGAAGAGAAAGCGGTCTGGAAGTGGAATGCGACGGAAAATAAGCTGAGCAAATTGCGTGATATTCCCTCAACTGACACTGACCTTAGATCGGGTGGATATTGGGGAGCACGCTGGGATGATAGTAAAGGCGAACCGGTAGATTCGCCCGATAAGGCCTACACGGCTTATATTAAAAATAGTAATGTCTATAGCAGTAAAAAAGGGGATGCAAAAAGTGAGCGACAGTTGACCTTTGATGGCAGTCCCGGGGAGTATTATAGCTCCCGTGTCCAATGGTCTAATGATTCAAAAAAATTGGCGGTGTCCAAAGTGAGGAAGGCTGAAATCAGACAGTTGACGTTGTTGGAGTCTTCGCCGACAGATCAATTGCAGCCTAAATTACAGACCAGAGACTATAATAAACCCGGAGATGCTTTGTCCCAATATTATCCAACTATTATTGATGTCATCGGAGGGCGAGTGATAACGGTAGATCCTGCTCAGATTGCAAATCAGTTTTCATTGTCCGCACTCGTATGGAAGGCGGATAATAGTGGGATCACATTTGAATATAATCAACGTGGCCATCAACGCTACGATGTGATGGAATTGAGTGCTGTGGACGGAAAAACGAAAGCCATTATTTCGGAACGTAGCGCGACATTTATTGATTACAGTGGAAAGAAATACCGGAATGATCTCAAAAAAACAGCGGATATCATTTGGGCGTCGGAACGTGACGGATGGAATCATCTCTATCTATTTGATGCAAAAACGGGG
>Ga0153980_1000082_pt1 | contig 61080 bp, 54 predicted proteins | sample TSGA064MetaG_FD_104722 | JGI IMG/M metagenome (GOLD analysis project Ga0153980, IMG submission 104722) | Attine ant fungus gardens microbial communities from Georgia, USA - TSGA064 MetaG | ecosystem: Host-associated > Fungi > Mycelium > Unclassified | place: USA: Georgia, Magnolia Springs State... | reverse complement strand
TTGATAACGGACATGATCGTTTCCTTAAAATTTTACCAGGGTTCGGATACGGCGCCAGGATGCCCGTCACCGTCTGTATTATTTATCGTCACCACCTGGTAAAACTTTAAAACGAGTTGAGAAAAAGCAGGCAAAAAGGTCATTTTGATAAAAAACACTATATTATCAAACTCTTGGAATTTTACGCAGAGAGAGGTTAACAATACTCAGGCTCGTATCGGTCGAAATTTAAGGTATGCTCTTGTATTCATGTACTAGCCATAAGGTTCAGAGAATGGTTTTTTCCACGATAGAAGATGTCAGAACCCAGATTGATCGATTAGATAGCGAGCTGGTCAAAATTATTGCCCAGCGCGCCGAGTGTGTTAAAGCAGCCGCCACGTTCAAAACCGATCGCTCAGCCGTTCGCGCCCCGGATCGTGTGCAGCAGGTTATAGATAAGGTTCGCAAGAAAGCGGTTGAGACAGGACTTTCAGAAGTCATTATTGAGAAAGTTTACCGGACCATGATAAATGCGTTTATTGAGTACGAGCTTGAGCAACACGAGCGGTTACAGCAGGAAAAAACTAACTCTGTATAACAATTTCAAACAAGGGGGGAAGTAAGGCTGCGCTTGTGCCATGCCTCTATATATTCCCCCCTGAAAGCGAAAGCGCTCAGGTCTGGACTTTTAATCCTCGGGATCCGTCAGCGTGGCCCTCATGCGAGGAAGACTCTGAGGATAGTTTTGCTGAATAAACTCAATCATTTTCTCCCTTACGTAACAGCGTAAATCCCAGGCCGTAGGGGAATTCTGCGCCGTCATCAGCATTCTGATTGTCATGGTCTTATCATCAGTATCGGTAACCTGAAGCACCTGGGTTTCCCGATCCCAGAGTTTTGTCTCACTGAGGACTTTTTCAAAATGCTTGCGGAGAGGTTCTAACGGCATGGAATAATCAAGATAGAGAAAAACCGAACCCAAGATTTGTGCATTATTACGCGTCCAGTTCTGGAACGGATTTTCTGTAAAGTAGGTAATGGGCAAAACTAGTCGACGCAGATCCCAGAGACGTACTACCACATAAGTCAGGTTTATCTCTTCAATCCAGCCCCATTCTTTTTCAACCACAACCGCGTCATCGATTTTAATAGGTTGCGTAAAAGCTATCTGGATACCGGCAAACAGGTTAACGAGCGATTTTTGTAGCGCAAAACCAATTATTATTCCGGCTACCCCTGCACCCGCCAGGATTGTCGTGCCGAACTGCCGAACGCCAGGAAAGCTAAGCAGGATAAGGGAAAGACAAACAGTTACCAGGATAACGATGGCAACCTTTTTAACGTACATTATCTGCGTACGTATTTTTCGGGCGCGAAGATTATTTGAAAGATTAATATCATAGCGTATGAACAGCATATCCTGCGCCACGTTAATCAAGCGGATCAGAACCGAGCAGAACGATAATATAATAAATATATGAATAGTGGATGTAATAAAGCTAATGGATTCAGGTTCAATATTTACATAATTAAGCCCTATGCTGATCAGCAATAAAGGAATAAAAAGAAACATTGATCCATGCAGATGCTTTTCAAGCGATTTAAACAGCTTTCTGTCTCGATTCTGCCAGTAGCGGATGAATCTGAGCAGCGTAAATCGCGCCAGAAACCCCAGTGCGAGGGAGAGCGTGACGAGCAATACAGCAGGCACCCATGATGGCGCGCCAGATAACTCACCAAATAGCAATGGCATCATTTTCCCTTACGTTAAGCCCACGACCTTTCGTCGTCAGGCAAGTTAAAAATCAGTAACCCTTTTCTTCCAGGTTATCTGCGGATTTCTTCTGTTCACCGCGCTCGCTTCTGGCACAAAGCGGACGCAGGTCTAATAAGCTTATACCCCTTTCGGCAGATCGGGAGTTTTTGCCGGTTCCCTGGCGATGTTTCATGGCTTTGTTTTTAATTTTATAGATATATATCAGTAGGTTAAATGGTATTAAGGCCAAATGAATGCTTGTATCCTGACCGGGTTAGCATTCGGGAAATTCGCTTCTGCATCTGGGAGTGGAAGGTCAGATTCGGGGGAAAGTGGTTAGCCAGGCTGACGTGCCTGTTTCGGCATTGGAAAAAATGGGCATGAGGGGTGCTACGGTAGAGGTAGTTAGCAGGCAGGCTTACCTGCACTAAGATGCCATATAAGTTGATGAAATGTGATATTAATTGGCTAATTGTGCACTCTGAAAGCAGGCATCTGCTGAATCAGCCTGTTCCTGAACGGGTATTTATCCCGGAACACGTATCTTCCATAAGTAAATGCCCCCTGTGTAGCAAGCTATCTGGCTCTGTGGCACACTTAAACCTTTCTGAAGCATATGGAACCTGCTTAATGTCTGAAAAATCCCCTCTTTGCGTTTTTACCGAAGGCCGCATCACCCTTCCTGACCACTATCAGGATCGCACCGTTAATGTCTTTACCCTACCCGGTGAGAACCTCCCTGCTTTTAACATCTCCCGCGACTGGATGAACAGTGACGAAATACTGTCAGCTTATATTGATCGGCAGTTAATGCTGATGCAGAAGCATCTGAAAGGCTGGAAACAGACTGAACGGGTGTCTGTTGTACTGGGTGATAACCTGTTGCAGGGCGAATGTGTGCATGCCAACTACCTGCGTGACGGTAAACAGGTCTTCCAACAACAGGCGGTATTTAACACCTCTGAAAACCATATTCTGGTGCTCACTATGACCTGCACTGCGAAACTGATGGACGGAGACAATCAACAATTTAAGACGCTGCTTGCCAGCTTTTGTTTTAACACCTGACAATTAAGGAACGTTGTTATGTTTGAAGCGGCACGCGTGGGCGATGATATTGGTCATTCCCATGCACTGGCAGGGATGATTGCCGGAACGATTGTGGGTGGGCTGATTGCCGCAGCGGGGGGAATCGCCACAGGTGCGCTGATGGTGGCGGGTATCGGGGCGTCCTGTCTCGGTATTGGTGTGCTGCTGGTCGGGGCCAGCATGGCGGTAGGATACCTGACAGGCGAACTGGCAACGAAGACCAGGGACAATATTGCGGATGCCGGGGCCGCCAGTATGGAGAAGGAAGGCGTTATCGCCACCGGCTCGCATAACGTGTTCATTAATGGCAGACCTGCCGCTATTGCCACTAACAGCATGGTGGAATGCACTAAGGACGGTGGCTCTCAACAGATGGCCGAAGGCTCCTCACGTGTCTTTATTAACGGCCTGCCCGCTGCCCGCATCGGCGATCAGACAACCTGTGGCGGAAAGGTTATGACCGGTTCAGACAACGTGCGCATTGGCGGTGAGCCGGAACAGACACTGCCGATACGGTCAGAAGTTCCAGAATGGCTGTATAAAGCATCTGACCTGACGTTGTTATTTGCCGGGTTGTTCGGCGGAGCGGGCGGAGCGGCGGGCAAAGTCGGTGCGCTGGGCAGACTGTTCAGTAAAATCCCGGGGATCAACAAACTGGCTCGCGTCGCCTGTCGTGCTGGCGTGCTGATGACAAGTGCAGCTGCCGTGGGAATCATTGCGCGTCCGGTCGACATTGTCAGTGGACAGAAATTTCTTTCGGGTGATGACGAACTGGACTTTATCTTGCCCTCCCGTCTGCCGGTTGTCTGGCAGCGTTACTGGCGCAGTGGCAATCCTGGCGACAGCGTGCTGGGCCGTGGCTGGTCACTTTTCTGGGAAACCCGGCTTGAACGGTTTCAGGACGGGCTGGTATGGCGTGCGCCGTCCGGCGATTACGTGTCATTTCCGCTGGTGCCAAAAGGGCAGCGTAGCTTCTGTGAAACTGAAAAACGCTGGCTGGAACACCATCAGGACGATACATGGTCAGTGTATGACATCAGCAACGAGCGCTGGCATTACTCATCTCTGCGGGACAGTTCCCCTGCCCTGCCGCTGCGAATCACTGAACCCTGTGGTAACGATATTCTGTTTGTATGGAACGACGACAACACGCTGCATGCGCTCACCGACAGCGCCGGGCAAAGCGTGGTCTGCCGTTATAAAACCGTCAGCGGACAGGTTCGCCTGATCGGAGCCTGGCTCGATGATGAAGTCTGCATCGTCAGCTACGACTATGACGATAAGGCCCGGCTGATTAGCGTCACCGGACGCGGTGGGCAGGTACGCCGCCGCTTTGGCTGGTACGATGACGGCGACGGAACGGATTTGCTGCGCAGCCATGAGGACAGCAACGGGCTTCTGAATGAATACCTGTGGCGGAACATTGATGGTCTGCCGCGCGTGGTGGCATACCGCAACAGCGCGGGCGAGCAGCTTGATTTTGAATACGATTTTGAAAACGGCACCCGCCATGCCACCCGCGAAGATGGCGCACAGGCACACTGGCTGGCTGACGACGATGATAACGTTGCACGTTTCACAGATTATGATGGTCGCCAGACCGGCTTCGTTTACCGCGACGGTGAGTTATGCGATGTTATTCTGCCTGACGGAGCCATGCGGCGCAGCCAGTGGGACCGTTATGGCCGCCTGACGTCAGAGACTGACCCGGCAGGACGTACTACAGAATATTACTGGTTTCGCAACACTGACCGCATCGCCCGCACGGTTTTTCCAGATTCAACAGCCACACAGTCTGCGTATGACCTGAACGGTCGCCTGCTCTCGGAAACCGATGTGCTCAGTCATACCACCACATATCAATACCCTGATGAAGAAGAAACGCTGCCTGACCGCATCACCGATGCCAGTGGTGGTGACGTGCTGCTGGTGTGGAACCGCCAGGGACTGCTGATGCAACGCACCGACTGCTCCGGCAGCGTCACCCGCTTTACCTATGACCGCTTTGGTCAGCTTATCAGCAGTGAGGACGCAGAAGGCAACATCACACGCCGCGAATGGAACGATGCAGGCCAGCTTAACGCCGTTATTCGGGCTGATGGCAGTCAGGAAACGCTGCGGTGGAACGAATACGGACAGCTCACTGCCTGGCGTGACCCGCTAGAAAGCGACGTGTTCTGGACGTACAACAGCCTGGGGCAGCCGCTCAGTCAGACCGACCGCAACGGTGTCATGCGCCGCTGGCACTATGATGCCCGAGGCAATCTGCTGCGTCTGGAAAACGGCAACGGCGGTGAGTACAGGTTTACTTATGACCCGACAGGCCACCCGTTGAGCGAAGTCCGCCCGGACGATACATCCCGGCAGATGGAATGGAATGAACGTGGTCTGCTTACCACTCTTATGGAAAACGGCAGACCAGACGATGATGGCGGTATTCCCCGGCGTGTTCAGCAGTTCAGCTATGACAGCAGCAGCCTGCTGACTTCCCGAACAACCCGTGATGCTCTGTACCACTACCAGCGAGACAACAGCGGACAGCTTACCGGCCTGACGCGCACACCAACCGCCGATGGCATGGCGCTGGGAATTGAAACGGATGATATTCAGTTTACCTTTGATGCCGCAGGAAAACTTCTCAGTGAGCGAGGCATCAATGGTGAACTGCATTACGACTATGACGTCCTGAACAACCTCACCGCGCTGACCCTGCCCGGCGGGCAGCAGATAAGCTGGCTGCATTACGGTTCCAGCCACATCAGTGCCATCCGCTTTAATCAGCAAATCATCTCTGAATTTACCCGTGACCGCCTGCACCGGGAGCTGTCCCGAACTCAGGGGACTCGTGAACAGACCCGTCAGTATGACAGTCTGGGCAGACGTACCCGGCAACGCAGCTTCGCACCCAAACTGCCGGAACAGGCAATTTTCGAACGCGCCTTTAACTACACCGGGCGGGGAGAACTCTCTGACGTCAGCGACACGCTGCGTGGCAACACCATTTATGGCTATGATGAGGAAGGTCGTCTTCTCAGGCACTACGAAGCCCGTCCGGACCACAGTAACAGGACGTTCCGCTACGACGCTGCGGATAACCTCCTGCCGGATGATGGCCTGCTTGCCCTGCCGCTGAGAGATAACCGCCTGACGCACTGGCAGAACCTGTTTATGAAATACGACTGGTGGGGAAACCTGGTCAGTCGCCGCAGCGGTTTGTATCAACAGCACTACCAGTACGACGCAGAAAACCGACTGATACAGGCAGAAGGCACCGGCCCGGAAGGCCGGTTTACGGCACGTTACCATTACGACGTGCTGGGCAGACGCACCCGCAAAACGATTACTACGCAACACGGCACCACAGAGATCCGCTTCCTCTGGCAGGGCCTGCGACTGTTGCAGGAACAGCAGCAGAACGGACAGTGCCAGACATATATTTACGACCCGAACGAGGCATACAGCCCGCTGGCGCGTGTTGGCCACTTGCGAGACGACAGTTGCGGAGAGATTCTCTGGTTCAGTACCGATCTGAACGGTGCACCGCTGGATATGACCGATGAACAAGGCCAGCTTCGGTGGAGCGGTCATTACGGTAGTTTTGGTGAGGTTATCCGGCAGACGGAAGGCGTCCACAGATACACGCAACAAACTGCCCTCGCTCATCAGCCGCTGCGCTATGCCGGACAGTACGCTGACAGTGAGACGGGACTGCACTATAATCTGTTCCGGTTTTACGACCCGCAGGTTGGGCGGTTTACGGTGCAGGACCCAATAGGGCTTGAAGGCGGCTGGAATCTTTATCAGTATGCACCGAATCCATTAGGATGGATTGATCCATGGGGATTATCAAGATATCCCGGGGTAGATTTCTCTGGAAGTGATGCACTTTATCCTCATGGTGAAAATATTGTAAAAATCCCGATGACAGGTAGCCGTTATGGCGATTTTAAAGCAGCAAATGAATTGGCAAATTATACAAACTCAGTTGGGAATGTTACAGGTAAATCACATCCAGATGGCTATACCTGGCACCATTTAAATGATTATGATCCCACAACGAACACTTCGACCATGCAACTTGTAGAGAGAAGCGCTCACGAAGCATCGTTTCCTCACTCCGGCTCAGTAAGCCAATACGAACAGTATCATGGCGTTAAATATGAATCACTCGAAGCCAAGAAAACTGCAAAATCATTGAATTGTAAATAGTGAGGTACATTATGCACTTAGAAGACTTGAACTTTTATGAAGATGATGAAGGTGTTGCTGTCGATTTGATATTAAAAGCATTCGGCTCGGATGAAGTACAGTGTATTAATCTTGAGTCTGAATCACCAGATCAAAAGATGAAAGATGATATTTCTTATTTAATTACCCATCAAGATGAATTTTTACAGAACATTCAAAAAGAAGCCCATGAATATTGCATTAAAACTTATAATCAAGAATTGCCAGACCTTAAGCTTATAAAGCTGTACGTTTTCCCAGATAAAGAAAATGAATATGGTTTCATGTTCTCCACAACACTTGATAAAGAACATGGAATTGGCGTAAAACTGAAAGGTGAAAACATAGAAGAAATTGGCAGCAGTGAAACAGCATTTTTGTAAAAAATCATTGAGATATTCAATTAATTAGTAAAACTGCCGTAGCAAATTGAACTGCACCTTAGAACTAAATAGACAGTATATTAAGGTGCAGTTTTTATTTTACTAAAAATTATTTTTAAAGTATTGTTTTTCATTCAAAAATATAAGACTTAACAAATGACAACCGATCACCGTTAAAAATTAAGTAAAAATTAATAAAGTAGTAATTCTGGTTCGTAGTTTCAGAAATAATTTTTTCTCTATCAGTTCTTTCATGCCTTTAAAACAAGTCTTTCTTATATTTTAAAAATCCTTTTACCTACAATATTATACGAAATTAAAATTGTCTCAGTACCCACTCAAAATTCCAATACATTTGCTGTCTGTACCTGAACTCCTGGCGAAGCTCATCAATCTTAAGATCCAACGAGACATCATAGTTATCAGGATTGAACCACGTTCTCAACGCCAGCATTTTTTCTTTTTTGCCATTATATTGCCCAGTCTTTATATCATCACACTACTATACGCAACAACCGGGGTTTCAGCCAGCGGTAAAAGGCTAATGCTTTTATGTAGGTGATTATGGTTAGGGCTATACCGTGATAAATAAGTATGCAAGTAAGTGCTCGAGAGAAAAATGAAGAGGGTTTTATGAAGGTTTTCTCGTAATTTACTGATTTTACTGGCACGATAACAGGAATGAATTTTACCATATAAATTATTGATTAATAATAAACAATTGCAAATGTAAAAAATCACTTATACACAAAACTATACACATTGGTGGAAGCGTGCATGGTTGGACACTTCTTACGCTTCCTCTCCTCATCAGCCATTCACTGAGCCAAAACTCTCCTCAACATTAACAAACCGCATGACAAGTTAATCAAGGAAGTTAAAGTCTGGTACGTAAATGACTTTTTATTTTTTCCAGAAAAGTGCGTACGGTTTCTCCCCAGGGTTCAGGATAGAATTCTCCCTGACTGATGGTTTCAAACTCCTCTGTAAGAGCTTCATCATTTAGCGACAGTAAGCTTTCTGCTTCCTGACAAACTTTCTCTACTGTTTTTTGGTTCTCAGTTTCTAAATAGCTGTTCAGTACTTCTTCTATCGTTTTACCAAACAAATCGTAATCCTGACCAAAAAACACCCGAATAAGCGTGCCAATATTTTTATAGCTTTTATTCATTGATAGTCAGCCTCAAAAAGAAGGATATGAAGTTAGAAGATAGTAGGGTTTGCCGTTAAACACTTTGCAGTACAAGACAATTCTGACGGGTTGTACTACCCTGCCTGAAACCATAATCCACTACGGTTCGGGCCTGCCAAGTTAACTCAAGTATGCTTTCGCTTTTAGCCGCAGCCCAGTGAATTACTTTCCAATGATTTGCTTTTAAACCGGCGCTTATGAATCTCTCTGCCTGCTCAATATTAACAAACGAACTTGCAAGAGGCGTTTTAGGCGGGGTGCAGGCGTTCGGCTAGCGCGGGCAGGTTGGTGGCGCTTAATGCCATAAAAACCGTCTGGGCGGTTATGCTCACCTGGCACCAAGTCATTTAACGCAGCACGCCATGCAAATCGACTCTTTTTTGGGTGGCAATGGCACAAATATGGCACAAGGTACTTTTGATGAGTTGGTCAGGATGGCTTAAGTGTTTGATTTTACTGGTGCCGATAATAGGAGTCGAACCTACGACCTTCGCATTACGAATGCGCTGCTCTACCAACTGAGCTATATCGGCTTTGAAGAGAAGTCCTGCGGGGATATAAAGTAGGAAAAAGCGTGGAGAGAGTCAAGAGCCTGCCAGCTCAGGTGACGGTTTTCTCAGCAATTTTTCACCCGGACGATGTGCAAGGCAAAAAAAAGGCGAGGCCGCAGCCTCGCCAAAAATTATACTGGAATCAATCGTAGTAAGGGATCTTGTGATCCGTACCATTGATATTCACCAGTACAAATCCAGTCGGCGTTGTTTTATTTGTTGGTGTCCCGGCCGCCGTTGCCAGGGTCAATACACCTTTCTCATTCGCACCGATACCCGCCAGTCCGTTGTGCAGCCCAAAGCGCGCCTGAGGTTTCAGCGTGCCCAAAGTGCTGGTATCTGTAACGACCGAGAAGTCAGGCTGGAACAAAGAACAGGAACCAGACTCAAAACGCGTTGGTCCTGTGGTTTCCAGGTTAAACATGGTATCGCCGCTGTTCGCCGCCAGTTTCACGTAGATAGCCACATAGGTTGTGCCTACACGCGTATAGCGAATATCCAGCACCGCTGGCGTTCCCATGTGATAAGCCTCTACCCACACCGTATCACCACGCTCCATATTGATGATGGTTCTACCGCTCCCTGGAGAAGTGATTGGGCTGGCCGCCGTACTGGATGGCGCCGTGGTATCGGCTTTACCGATCATCTCCATCACCCATTGCTGATTAGCTTTAGGGAAGAAGAATTGCCCCACTTTGTACCAGTTGTCGGTCGCAGTGGTGTTAGTGATTTTGTGACCGCTGTAATAGCCAGCTTTTAGCGAGCCAGAAAGATAGGAACCGAAGTTCTCATCACGGCGATAGCCATACTCAAACGTAGAGAGCCAGCGTCCTGTAGAAGTCAGGTTGGTCGAGATGGCTGCGCCCGCCTGCAGATTTAACTGACGTACCATCATGCGGCAGTTATCCAGCACCATTGGATTACTACAACCTTCGATATTCAGCGTATCGATAGTCCAGCCGCCATCTGACAGGTCGCCAGGGAAACGGGTATGTTCTATCCAGACGTTACGAATAATCCCCTGAGTCATACGCGGCATATAAAGAGTGGCGTCGCCGTAACCGGTCTGGAAGTTGGCGTTGCTCAGCTCAATGGCCGTAGAGTGGTCCCAGGAGCCGCTGGCGGTATCCGACCAGCCCACATCAAAGACGCGGCTATAGGTTGAAACGGTATAGATTTGGTCAAACTTACTGTCGAGCGTATCCTGCAGTTTGAACACCGTACCGCCGGTATACTGTGCACGGAAGCAGTAAATGTTTACCGTCTGGCCCGCGGTAATAATGTTCTCAAAGAAGGGTTGGGTATTATTCAACATGGTCGCAGTAATAGCAGCCGTGTTGGTGGTGGTATTGGCAGTTGCCTGACCATCCCACTGAATACCTTTAAACAGTGTGCGGCGCGCATTCACTTTGAAAACGGTAGAGGTACTTTTGTCAGAGATGATGATGGTGCGTGGAATAGATCCCAAATCCACATCATCGCCAACAACCCCAAAGAAACCGTATTCAGTTGCGCTGATATCAATAGGCTTAATCAGGAACTTACCGCCCGGCAAACGCACCGGCAGATCGCGAATATTCGAGTTATATTTCAGCGTCCACGCCAGCATACGTTTAAAAGGCTCGGTATCATCAGCATAGCCGTCGCCTACTGCGCCAAAGTGGAGAATATTAATATTCTCCGGATTATCAATAATACGCTTCCAGTAAAAATTGGTGCCAACGGCGATAGTCCCGTTATCGTCAGTGACCGAAGGGGTAGTCAGATAGCCAACAAATTGACCGCCGCCGCGGAAATTACCATCGTTCGCACTCCAGCGTTTCAGATAAGCCGTATCACCCGTTTTAGTCGGTGCGGTGGTGCGCAGGTCAGCAAAGCTGTTTACATCAATCATAGATTCCTCCTCAGGAATACTCAGGCATAAAAAAAGCCCTGCGCAGCAGAGCTTTTTGACGGTAAAGATAAATCAGGGAGTTGGGGTCTTTTGACAAAGCAGATCCCAGGTTTCGTTGTGAGTAGTGATGGCTTTTACGGTGCGAATATCTAAAAGTTTTGCATCGTTGCCGTGGGTAGTAATGGGTGCTAACAGAGTACAGGCCGAGTCGCTGATAACCGGCTTACGGCTGGTTGTGTTTTGACTGCTGCAGCTTATCGCGAGCGGCAGCGTCATCAAGATTGCTATTAATTTGTACGACACGTTTCGCCTCCTGTTGATTTTGCTGCTGCTGTTGTGCAACGGCGGCGGCCTGAGCAACCTCTTTCTGGGCGCTTTCAGTATCGGATTTGGCTTTTTGCTGCACTTTGCCGATTTTTTTACCGCCGAAATAGCTGGCGCCAACCGCAACGACCAATGCCCCCAGCGCGGCCAGCCAGTGCCAGCCGCCGCCAATCAGTGTGTTGATGAAAGTCATTTTGTTTTTCCTTCTAATGCATCCTTTTGCTGTGCCAGTGATTTCTGCCGTACAAATTGCGCCATCACCCCCATCGCCACCATAAAAGCGCCGAGCATGCCGAGAAAGTTATGCGGCAAGAAACCTTTGACGTCTTCCGGCATGCCGTTCCAGGCATCGAGGGCAGACTGAGGAAAAGATTGCGCCCAGGCGCTGAGCGCTGAGCCAAGCGAAGCCAGCCAGACCGACCAGGTTTTAAATAACAATTTGGCGTGCGCAACAAACTGCAGCGTGGTAAAGCGCTGCAAAAGCAGCAAAATAATAATCGCCAGTAAAACAGCGGTAAGAAACAGCATCCATTTCATATTAATCCCCTGTAGATATCGTAATTGCCAGTACGCATGACCTCGGCATGACGCCGTGCCCGGCCTTTATTGTTCTGCGCCCATGCGCTGTCGAACATTGCTTTGGCCGCCCCATGAAAATCCTCCTGAGCGATTAACTTCAGCATCTCTTTAAACTGTGCCAGATTTTCAATGCCAGGCTGGCAGGCCATGCTGTAAAGCACGTCGCTGCGGGCGCGGTTGCATTTCTTCAGCGCCTGGCTGATAAGGTCATATTTCTTCATTTCTTGCAGTTTGCTTTCCAGAATGCACAGCTTCCAGGTATCGCCCACTAAACGAGGCATAAGAAAGTGATAATTACTCAATGACGCGCCCTGTGGCCCAATACGAATCCCTCCCGCCACCGCCGGAAAGCCCTGAGTATCCAGATAGGGAGACTCCACGTAGCCTTCCTCAAAATTTAAGATAGCGATGATTTGGCTCATACATTTCCTCATTTAAATCAACAGACACACGAAAACGCCATATGGCTAAATGGCCTAAAAAGACGAAAAAAACATAAACACTGCTGATCAGTCCCGTTAATAAGGACAGCGTCACTGCCGTGACAATGAAGTCAGACTGAAGAATGAGAAAAAGAAAGATGTTCCAGTGAGAAATGGAAGTAACAAGGAATAGTGTTACGCCTGAAGGCGTTACCAGGACCAATGTTTAACGAATGGCGTAAAGGTGAACCAATGGTAAACAGCAGTTATCGAAACTTGCCTGATCGATAATTCGTTGACCGGGTGAGGTCACTGCACGGTCGACACGAGAAATAACCTGTCGCTGACAAATCCGTTCAGCGTTGCGTAACGTAAGGGTCTCCTGTTCGGTTGTAAACGCATTATCCATACTGCATTTGAGATGATTGTGAGACTGGCGCCGCCGATGGCGACGAGTACGCGCATTACCAACAAACACTGACTTACCGTAGTGAATGATCGCCATAACTCCTCCTGTGAATGAGTCTTTGGCGATGAGGCGGATGCGCATGCTTTCGGTTGCCCGAAGAGCCACAGAGTATCCTGCCACAATCACACCTACCCCGCCCGGCTGTAAAAACAGCCAGGAGAGGAGTGACGATTGAGGGGAGCAGGCATCTGAAGACGCTGCAATCTGCGCATCCACCCCATCCCAAAGCCTTATTTGCTTTCGGATGGTTTGTGTCGCGCTTGTGCAGCGCCTCAATTGTTTAAGAGCGGTACATCCGTGTGGGTCAATGTGTTTCATCCATGATCAAATTATTAACAGGTTCTTATGCTTTATCAAACACTGATGGTTAATTTTTTATTTACTGCTGGTTAAATTTTTGAATTACTGCCATTTATTTTTTTACTGACCCGCAGATGGAAAGGCACGGCGGGCCGGTTAACCCAGCAGTTGGTAGTCGCGAGACTGGCTCATAATCACTTTGGCGTGCACCTGCATCTCTGCCGCCTCATCGTGCGTAAGATACCAGGTTTCATAGCGTTTATTATCTGAAATGACAGCAATTTTCTTATGCTGCAGCTGAAGGCGTTTAAGGTAGAGCTGGTTATCCAGCGTAAAGAGGTAGATACCGTCACCGTCGAACATGCGGATACTGATGTCGACAAACAGCTGATCGCGGGGCGCAAAAGTGCCCGCCATAGAGTCGCTGTTGATAGCGATTAAGCGAAGATTTTCTGCCGGGCGACCGTTGAACAGAACCCTCGCCTCATCGAGGTCATACTCGATAGCCTGAATCGTCTCGACAAATTCGTCGCGAGTGTGCAGGCCGCTGGCGGTTTTCTGTCCAATATCCAGACTTTCAATACGAAATACGCCCTGATGCAGCGGCAGCGAAGTCAGTCCGGACGAAACGGCCGACTTCTCCATGCCGTACTGCAACCATTCAACGCGAACCCCCAACAGTTCGCTTAATGCCAGCAGGTTGGCATTATCGGGAATTGACTGTGCGTTAAACCATTTCCACACTCCCGGCGCGGAGATTTTACACCCCTCCTGCTGCAGCGCTTTCGTAATCTGTTTGTTACGTCCGTGTCCGATAAACCCCGCGCTATCGCAAGCGGCAATCAGCCTGGCAGTAAAAGCTTGTTTCGTACTTTCTTTTTTAACCATTAGTTAATAATCTGCCATAGGAAAAACACTTAATGTTATTTTCATTTTTGCTACCAGTTCATTTTATATTACCGTTTGTTTACTACCCAACAGCTTTTGTAAAGCATTCTTGATAATCATAATCTCCCTTGCGTTGCCCGGTGCCAGGAACGATTGCCATCAAAAATGAATGCAGTACGTTTTTTATGCTGCTTTTGTCAGCCTGCGGGTACGGCGCGCCTTTCTGGCTCTTTCTGACACCATTCGGACCATATAAAGATGGCAGAAGAGCAAAATCAGCGAAAATAAGTGGTCCGAAAAAAAACGGAGATAAAAAAAAGGCGCCCCTTTGGGCGCCCGTTTATTAAGCGGAAGGAAACTATGCGCGCAGGGAATCATCGCCCCAGGCTATCCATTTCCAGGTAGTCAGTGCCTCCAGCCCCATTGGGCCGCGCGCGTGGAGCTTCTGGGTACTGACGGCAACTTCCGCGCCCAAACCGAACTGGCCGCCATCGGTAAAACGGGTGCTGGCGTTAACGTAAACCGCCGCTGAGTCGACCTGGCTGACGAAGCGTTGCGCATTTTCAATGCTGCGCGTCAGGATGCCATCGGAATGTTGGGTACCGTGCTGGCGAATATGCGCCACCGCTTCGTCAAGGTTATCTACCAGACAAACGTTCAAATCCAGCGTCAGCCACTCATCGTCAAGGTCGCCATCGGCCAGTTCAACCACGCTGGCCGGACCGCTTTTCAACTGCGACAGCAGTTGGGCCTCGGCATGCAGCGGAATATTTTCCTGGGCCATGCGGGCGCTAAAGGCCGGTAAAAAGTGCGGCGCGATAGCCTGATGCACCAGCAGCGTTTCCAGCGAGTTACAGGCGCTTGGGCGCTGCTTCTTGGCGTTAACGATCACTTCCAGCGCGGCGTCAATATCCATGCTTTCATCGACAAAAAGATGGCAAACGCCGATCCCGCCGGTGATCACCGGGATCGTCGACTGTTCACGGCAAAGCTTATGTAAACCTGCGCCGCCTCGTGGGATCAACATATCGACATAGCGATCCAGCTTCAGCAATTGGTTAACCAGTTCACGATCGGGATTTTCAATTGCCTGCACCGCCGCAGTGGGCAAGCTATGCTGCTGCAGCGCCTGCTGGATAACGCGCACCGTTGCGCTGTTGGTACGGAAAGTTTCTTTACCGCCACGCAGGATTGCCGCGTTACCGGTTTTCAGGCAAAGAGTAGCAACATCAACGGTAACGTTAGGACGTGCTTCGTAAATTACACCGACAACGCCCAGCGGCACGCGACGACGCTCGATGCGCAGGCCGCTGTTGAGCTGGCCGCCATCAATCAGCTGGCCGACCGGATCGGCCAGGCTGCATACCTGACGGACGTCATCGGCGATCGCTTTTAACCGCTCCGGCGTCAGCGTCAGCCTGTCCAGCAGCGCGGCGCTCATATTATTTTGCCGCGCATCGGCCAGATCCAGCTCGTTAGCCGCCAGGATCGCCCCGCTTTCCGCCTCAAGCAGTCCGGCAATGGTCAGCAGCACCGCATTTTTTTGCGGCGCGGAGAGCGTCGCCAGTTGATATGACGCGGCACGCGCCGCTTTACCTATTTCTTCAAGCATCTGCTGCTCCTTAACTGACAATCATGTCGTCACGGTGAATCGCGACCGGGCCATACTCATAGCCTAAAATTTCGCTGATTTGCTGCGAGTGATGGCCAGCAATCATCCGCATCGCATCGCTGTTATAGCGGGAGACGCCATGCGCCACATCGCGTCCTTCCAGGCTACGAATGCGGATAACTTCACCGCGCGAAAAATTGCCGGTAATGGTGCGAATGCCCTTCGGCAAGAGGGAACTGCCGCGCTCCAGAATAGCCACCAGCGCGCCGTCATCCACCGTTAATTCTCCGGCTGGCGGTGCGCCAAAAATCCAGCGTTTCCGGTTTTCCAGCGGCGTTTGCAGCGCGTGAAAACGTGTTCCGACCGGCTTGCCGTCAATCACGTCGCCAATGACGCCAGCACGGCTGCCGGCGGCAATAATGGTATCAATACCCGCACGACAGGCGACGTCCGCCGCCTGGAGCTTGGTCGCCATTCCCCCGGTTCCCAGACCGGAAACGCTGTCACCGGCCAGCGCGCGCAGCGCATCGTCAATGCTGTGTACATCGCTAATAAGTTCGGCCTGCGGATTACTGCGCGGATCGGCAGTAAACAATCCGGGCTGATCGGTCAACAGCAGCAGCTTGTCTGCACCGGCCAGAATAGCGGCCAGCGAAGAAAGGTTGTCATTGTCGCCTACCTTGATTTCCGCCGTGGCTACCGCGTCGTTTTCGTTAATAACCGGAACGATATGGTTATCCAGAAGCGCCCGCAGCGTATCGCGCGCGTTTAAAAAGCGCTCGCGGTCTTCCAGATCGGCACGCGTCAGCAGCATCTGCCCGATATGAATGCCGTAAATAGAGAACAGCTGTTCCCACAGCTGAATTAACCGGCTCTGCCCCACCGCAGCCAGCAGCTGCTTTGAGGCGATGGTCGGCGGCAGTTCCGGGTAGCCCAGATGTTCACGTCCGGCGGCCATTGCGCCTGAAGTGACGATCACAATCCGGTGGCCTGCCGCATGCTGCTGCGCGCACTGACGCACCAGCTCGACAATATGTGCCCGGTTCAGCCGACGCGATCCGCCGGTTAATACGCTGGTCCCCAGTTTGACGACCAGGGTCTGGCTGCTGCTCATTGTTTCCTGCCATAGCAATTATTAATAGAAGGAGACTTTTTATCAGGTGTCACCCCGGATGCCAACAGCCGCTGCCCGAAAAGGCGTAAAAACTCCCTGCGCATAAGTAGTCTAAAAATGACCAATTAACAAGAAGTGCGAACAAATGTAATAAAAAGTTCATCTCCGCAGGGTAAAACGTTCGTGCCCTGAACGAAGACGTCGGGCCATTTAAAATTTTACTCATTTGGGAATGATAACAAAATGAAGAAAAGCGCACTGGCAATCCTGACCTCCGCTCTGGCTATGACCACGGCAGCACAGGCCGCAGAAATTTATAACAAAGATGGTAATAAGCTCGATTTCTACGGCAAACTGAAAGCCATGCACTACATCAGCGATACCGCCAGCAATGACGGCGATAAATCCTATGTACGTATCGGTTTTAAAGGACAGACCCAGATTAATGACCTGATGACCGGTTACGGTCAGTGGGAATATCACGTTCCGTTGAACAATGCGGAAAGCGACGGCACTACCGGAACCAAAACGCGTTTAGGTTTTGCCGGTCTGAAATTTGGCGACTACGGTTCAGTCGACTATGGCCGTAACTACGGGCTGATTTACGATGTAGAAGCCTACACCGATATGATGCCGGAGTTTGGCGCTACCGCGTATACCAAAGCCGATAACTATATGTTGACCCGTACCAACGGCGTGGCGACCTACCGTAATACCAACTTTTTTGGCCTGGTCGACGGCCTGAAATTCGCCCTGCAATACCAGGGTAAAAACGAAAGCACTACCCGTACCGGCTCAACGGCTAACGGCGACGGCATGGCCGCTTCATTAAGCTATAAAATTATCGACGGCCTGACCATTAACGGCGCGATTTCATCTTCCGATCGTACCAACGCGCAGCGCGCCAGCACTTACGGCACCGGCGATAAAGCCGACGCGTGGGCATCCGGCCTGAAATATGACAACAACGGCGTCTATCTGGCCGCCACCTATGCCGAAACGCGCAACATGTCGCCAATTAGCGGTACGGCTCAGGTGAACGGTGCCAGCGTAGCGGTAAGCGGTTACGCTAACTATCTGCAGAACATTGAGCTGGTGGCGCAGTATCAGTTCGATAACGGCTTCCGTCCTTCTCTGGCATACGTGCAAACCAAAGCGAAAGACATTGAGAACGGCGTGGGCGATGCGGATATTTACAAATTTGCCGACGTGGGCGCGACATACTACTTCAATAAAAATATGTCCGCGTTTGTGGATTACAAAATTAACCTGCTGAACGATGACAACAAGCTTGCGCAGAATACCGACGACATCGTCGCTATGGGCGTGACCTACCAGTTTTAAATGTGAGCCGCACGGATGCGGTAGCAGTGCCCCTCGTTATGTGTCCGTAAGCAAAGGCTGGCAAACGCCAGCCTTTTTTATTCTCAGCCTCAGGCGGTCAGTTTAACCGGCTCGTCAGCGAAGTCCGCAGCGGGTTTCAGACCCAGCTCCAGCTCTTCCAGCAATGCTTTTAACCGCACGTGAAAATTACGCAGCGTCTCTTCCAGCCGTTCAAGGTTTTCCTTCCCTTTCACCGTTGCAGGCTTCCAGTTTCCCTCCTTATCAAACAGGCCGAAATGATACTCATAGGTAAAGTGATCTTCCTGTGCTTCCAGCTCCATCCACCAGCCCCAGAATTCACGCAGTTCCGGCGCAGGTTTTACATTGACGCAAACGGCCAGACAGTCGAAGAAGAAACGGTCTTCGACACATTTAGCCTCGCGGATATAAGGCCCTAATGCGCCAAAACGCTTCATTAAGCGGCTCTTGGGATGCCCACTCGGTAACGCCATTGTTAAAACTCCTTTGTTGAGCCCGTTAGTTTTAGCCGAATGTTAAGAATTAACGACTCAGCGTGTTAATCGTTTAGCTAACCAGTCAACAATATCACGTAATGCTTTATCAAAGTTGCTCATTATCGGCGAAAGTGCAATTGGCATCAGCTTGCCGTCGGTAGAAGAGCTGACGATCAGTTTTGACTCCTCTTCCGGGCTGAAAATATCCCCCGGCCAGTAAGCGGAAAGCATTGGCGTAGGACAGCGCCTGCCCAGCAGTCCCTGCATTTTTAGCGAATAGCGATTGAGTTCGACGCGCAGCGCAGAATCGGCAGCCGAAGCCATCCCCAGTCGGCTTGCCAGCACGTCCATATACATTTCCGGGATGCGATCCTGTAACGCCCGATCGCACAGTAAACCGTGAACCACCGGCCCCAGGCAGGCCACGGCCCGCAGGCGAGGCGACTCAAGATAAGCCAGCCGTACGGCGGTATTAGCCCCAAACCGGTAGCCAAAAGCGCCAACGCGCGCGTGATCGATCCACGGTACGGTTTCCAGCTGCTTAAGCACCTGCTGATGCAGAAAGCTGGAATCCTGGGAAAGCTTCCATTTAGCGGAAAACCCAACCGACGGCATATCGATGGTTAACATTGCGATACCGCGCGGGGCGAGATAATCGTGGAAAAGCCGATAGTGGTCGGTTTGCAGTGAATCAAGGCTGCCGCACAGCAGGACGGTAGGATAAGGCGCGCGGACCTTTTCCGGCATATGCAGAAAGCCAAAAATCGAGCTGCCGCCGGGAATGGCAAATTCCAGCTCCTTCAGTTCGCCCGGCAGGCGCGACGTCGCCTCTTCGTAAGCCCGGTTCGCCAGCAGCTGCGCCTGCTCTGCCAGCTCATCCCCTTTCAGATGGGGATAACCCGCTATGCCATACAAATTGGCGGCATGAAGCCAGCACTGACCCGCCTTTGCATCGTTCTCTGCCGCAGCGGCCTTTTCCTGCCAGCCTGCCGCCTGTTTAGACCATTCGTAAATCCAGTTACCGCCGCGATAGCCAACGACCGTATCCAGCAGCTTTTCATCAGTGCGCTCGGCCTGGCTACCGGCGATCCTCGCCAGCACCTCACCGATTTCCAGCTGCGGCACGCCACGCCACGTCCACAGCAGACGGTTAACCATGCGATACCAGCCCGCATGGCTTTCCCCTTCCAGCGCGGAATGCAGCGGCAGCGGCTTGTGATGATGTAAACGGCGAACCAGAGAGGAGGTTTCAGGATGCTTGAAGCGTGGCTTGAACAGCTCTTCGCTAAGGTTTTTTGGTGACATAGCTACGATCCTTCGGCACACGGAGAATCGTTGTAGTTTATAGCAGCGCGACGGCGGCTGCGAACCTTAAAAAGCACAACGCCCGGCGGAACCGGGCGTTTTGATTGAGCTAAATCAACCTTTTACGATTGGCGGGATATAAACCACGCCCATATCCCACGGCTGCTCAATCCAGGTATTCTGTGGAATATCCACAACATAGTCATCCACCAGCGGGCGACCGGCCGGCTTAGCGAAAATCGTCACGAAACGAGCTTTAGGGTACATATCGCGAATCGCCTGAGCGGTGCCGCCGGTATCAACCAGATCGTCAATCACGATAAAGCCTTCGCCATCGCCTTCCGCACGTTTCAGCACGTGCATTTCACGCTGGTTATCGTGGTCGTAGCTGGAGATGCAGACGGTATCGACGTAGCGGATACACAGCTCGCGAGCCAGCAGCGAGGCAGGAACCAGACCACCACGGCTGACCGCGATAATGCCTTTCCACTGCTCAACAGGAAGCAGGCGCTGAGCCAGTTTACGGGCATGAATCTGCAGCATGTCCCAGGTGACGACGTATTTTTCACTCATAAAAGGAGTCCCGGCCGGTGATATCGGCTTAAAAATGTACAATGGGAGGGGTTGCGCGGAATTATAGAGATCTGAGCCGCTAAAAACCAGCACCGGATGGCACGAACCGCGCTTTTTTACCGCCGCGAACTAAGCATCCCCCTGGAAACAATGATATTCTTTTACTTTGTCGCGTCAGATCCTGACCTCCCCTATCACAAATGCTCACCATCCCACGCGCCGCTGGCCGAGGATGCCGACACAGGAGATTTAACGTGTCTGAACTATCTCAACTGTCACCACAGCCGCTGTGGGATATCTTTGCCAAAATCTGCTCGATTCCGCATCCCTCTTATCATGAAGAAGCGCTGGCCCAGTACGTTCTTGCCTGGGCAACGGAGCAAGGTTTTTATACCAGTCGTGATGAAGTGGGCAATATCCTGATCCGCAAGCCTGCCACTCCCGGCCTGGAGCACCTGAAGCCTGTAGCGTTACAGGCGCATCTGGATATGGTGCCGCAGAAAAACAACGATACCGTTCACGACTTTACTAAAGACCCGATTCAGCCATGGGTTGACGGCGAATGGGTTAAAGCACGCGGCACCACGCTGGGTGCCGATAACGGCATTGGCATGGCTTCCGCGCTGGCGGTGCTGGCGGACAAAAAGGTTGAGCATGGCCCGCTGGAAGTGCTGCTGACCATGACCGAAGAGACCGGCATGGTGGGCGCTTTTGGTCTGCAACCTGACTGGCTGCAGGCGGATATCCTGATCAATACCGACTCGGAAGAGGAAGGCGAAATCTATATGGGTTGCGCGGGCGGTATTGATTTCACGACCACGCTTGCCGTAACTCGTGAGGCGGTGCCCGCTGGTTATCAGCATGTTCAGCTGATTTTAAAAGGCCTGAAAGGCGGCCACTCCGGTGCGGATATTCACCTGGGCCTGGGTAACGCCAACAAGCTGCTGGCACGTTTCCTGTTTGCGCATGCCAAAGCGCTGGATCTGCGTCTGGTGGACTTCGTTGGCGGCACGCTGCGCAACGCTATCCCACGTGAAGCTATGGCCACGCTGGCCGTGCCTGCCGATAAGCTTGACCGACTGAAAGGCCTGGCGCTGCACTATCTGGAAACGTTGCAGAATGAGCTGAGCCTGAAAGAGAAAAACATCAACGTGGTGGTAGAAAACGTGGCCGCCAGCGAGCAGGCGTTGACCACGGCCAGCCGCGATGCATTTATCGCCCTGCTGAACAGCACGCCGAACGGCGTCATCCGCAATTCTGACGTGATGAAAGGCGTGGTGGAAACGTCGCTGAACGTTGGCGTGGTCGCTCTGAAAGATAACGAAGCCCGCATCAACTGCCTGGTGCGCTCGCTGATTGACAGCGGCAAAGATTACCTGGTCGAAACGCTGACCGCGCTGGGCGATCTGGCCGGAGCGACAACCGTGGCCAAAGGCAGCTATCCTGGCTGGCAGCCCGACCCTTCTTCACCAGTGATGGCGCTGGTAGAAGAAACCTACAAAAAACTGTTTAACAAAACGCCAAATATTCAGGTGATCCATGCGGGTCTGGAATGCGGCCTGTTTAAAAAGCCGTATCCGGAAATGGATATGGTCTCTATCGGCCCGACCATCACCGGCCCACACTCACCGGATGAGCAGGTGCATATCGCAAGCGTTGGCCTTTACTGGCAGCTGCTGACGGCGCTGCTGAAGGCAATTCCGGCGAAATAAAAGCGACAGGCGGAGCAGAACTCCGCCTGTTTTACTTTTCAGTGCCGCAGCCGTCTGCCGTGGCCGCTACAGTCCCAACAGCAGTTGCCTTTCCAGCTGCGGATTGAGCAGCGTTACGTGCAGCCCCACCAGCCGTACGCCCCGCCCGGCACGACGCTCTTCCCACGTCTTTTTCGCAACGTTGATAAAATCTTCTTTGTTCAGCATCGGCCAGACATGTTCCTGGGTAGTCTGCTGAAAGTCGTTAAACTTCAGCTTAACGCCCTGCCTGGCAATCTGTAAGTCGGGCTTTACCGCTTTCAGACGCCGCTCCAGCTCTGCATAGAGATAGTCGATAATTTCCAGACACGCTTCCCATTCGTGAATGTCCGCCGACAGCGTTCGCTCCACGCCCAGCGATTTGCGCAGGCGATCCGTCACCACTTCACGCTCATCAATGCCGTTGCAGCGCTCCCATAAAACCCGTCCAAACTTGCCAAAGCGTTTCAGCAGCATGGCCAAATCCGTTTTCTGCACGTCGGCACAGTTATACAGGCCCAGCTCTTCAAGCTTTTTCGCCGTGACTTTGCCTACGCCAGGAATTTTTGCCAGCGGCAGCGTCAGCAAAAACTGCGGTAGCTCTTCTGGCGTAATGACAAACTGCCCGTCAGGCTTATTGAGATCGGAGGCGATTTTGGCGACAAACTTAATCGGCGCTACGCCTGCCGAAGCGGTAAGGTTTAATTCTTTGGCAATAGTCTGGCGGATTTCACGCGCCATCAGCGTGGCAGAACCGTGACAGTGCGGGCTGTCGGTAACGTCCAGATAGGCCTCGTCCAGCGACAGCGGCTCAATCAGCGCCGTATAGCGCGTAAAAATTTCCCGAATATGCGCGCTGGCTTCTTTATACGCGTCGAAACGGCCGGGGATAACTTTCAGATGAGGGCAAAGCTTGAGCGCGGTGGCCGTCGCCATCGCGCTGTGTACGCCAAATTTTCTGGCGGGATAGTTGGCGGTGCTGATAACCCCGCGCTTCAAATGACTGCCGCCAATCGCAATAGGGATATGACGCAATGCGGGATTATCGCGCATCTCTACCGCTGCGTAGAAGCAGTCCATATCCACGTGTATGATCTTACGCATCCACCCCTCCAGTAACACTGGATAAGTATACAGCCGGAGAGTGCAATTTCAACAGGTTAATTCTTTGTGAAAGCGCAGCGGCAGCGGGCTGGCGCAATTTTTCTCTGTTTTTATGCATGGCTCTCTTGATAAAAAAATAGACAATGATAATGTGGCGCAGCTTTTACGGACATTTCCTAAAAAGCAGTTAACAGCGTCTTCGGACGTAGCATCCAACCCTACTATCAAGGGAACCAGAATGGGCAAAATCGCACTGCTGTTTGCGATGTTTTTTCTGCCAGCCGTTGTTTTCGCCAGCGCCCCTGTTGCACAGATCGCACCGCTGGCACCGGTAAGCAAAGAGTTAAAGAAGCAGCTCCTCGGCACCCCCGTGTATATTCAAATCTTTAAGGAAGAACGTACGCTGGAGCTGTATGGCAAAATTGGCAATGACTACCGTCTGCTGAATAGCTACCGTATCTGTAATTTTTCTGGCGGCTTAGGCCCTAAGCGTCGTCAGGGCGATTTTAAAAGTCCGGAAGGTTTTTATAGCGTGGGCCTTTCCCAGCTTAAGCCGGACAGCCGTTTTTATCGGGCCATTAATACCGGTTTTCCTAACGAATATGACCGCCAGCAGGGTTATGAAGGTAAATACCTGATGATCCACGGCAGCTGCGTATCAATTGGCTGCTATGCGATGACGGACACCAACATTGATGAAATTTATCATTATGTGGAAGCAGCGCTGCGCAACGGCCAGCCGCGAGTGGAAGTCAGTATCTACCCGTTCCGCATGACGGACAGCAACCTGCAGCGTCACCGCTATTCGGTTTACTACAGCTTCTGGCAGCAGCTACAGCCGGGCTATGCTGAATTTGTGCAGAACCGCCAGCCGCCTTCCATAAGCGTCAGCGGCGGGAAATACGTGCTGAACAACGCGGTTCTGAACAGCACGCCGGTCAATCAGTCAGCGCTCGCGCTCTCCGAGGCAAAATAACGCCCAGTCGCCTGGCGCAATCTTGTGCCAGGTTTCATTCCCCGTTAAGGGCTGAGTGGCGATTACCGTGACCACGTCGTCTGGCGTGGTCTGCTTCTGAAAATCAATTTCCACGTCCTGATCCAGCAACGTCGCTTTGCCGAAAGGCGCGCGGCGCGTGATCCAGAACAGATTGGTCGAGCAGAACGCCATCAGATAGCGGCCGTCCGACAGCAGCATATTAAAGACGCCCTTTTCCCGCAGTTCCGTTGCCAGCTCTGCAATATAGCGAAACACCGCAGGCCAGTTGCCCGGCGTTCGCGGATAACGCGTGGTCAGCTTGTGCAGTAGCCAGCAGAAAGCCTGCTCGCTGTCCGTTTCACCAACCGGCCGAAAAGGTCCCGTCTCCAGGCCGCGATAGCCTTTCAGCTGGCCGTTATGCGCATAGGTCCAGTTACGTCCCCAGAGTTCGCGCGTGAACGGATGCGTATTCTCCAGCGAAACTTCGCCCCGGTTTGCCTGACGAATATGCGCCACCACCGAACAGGATTTGATCGGGTAATCCTGCACCAGGCGCGCTATCGGTGAATTAAAGCTGGGCTGCGGATCTTTAAACGTCCGGCAGCCTTTGCCTTCATAAAAGGTAATTCCCCAGCCGTCTTTATGCGGGCCGGTTTTTCCGCCGCGCTGTACAAGCCCGGTAAAGCTAAAACAGATGTCCGTAGGGACATTCGCGCTCATCCCGAGCAATTCGCACATAGATGTTCCTCGCGGGTTACTTAGCCATCTCTTTTTCAATCAGCAGGATCAGGATATGGATCACTTTGATATGGATCTCCTGAATGCGATCGGCATAGCCAAAATGCGGCACGCGGATTTCAACATCGGCACTGCCTGCCATTTTTCCGCCATCTTTGCCGGTCAGCGTAACCACTTTCATGCCCTGCGCGCGCGCTGCTTCCACCGCTTTAATAACGTTAGCAGAGTTGCCGGAAGTCGAAATCCCCAGCAGCACGTCGCCAGAACGACCTACCGCTTCCACATAGCGCGAGAAAATAGCGTCGTAGCCGAAATCATTGCCTACGCAGGAGATATGGCTGACGTCAGAAATCGCAATGGCCGGATAGCCCGGACGATTGTCGCGGTAGCGGCCGGTTAACTCTTCTGCAAAGTGCATAGCATCGCAGTGTGAACCGCCGTTGCCGCAGGAAAGCACTTTGCCGCCGGCTTTAAATGAATCCGCCAGCAGTACCGCAGCACGCTGGATAGCATGGATATTTGCTTCATCGCTAAGGAAATTAGTGAGCGTGTCCTGTGCTTCATTTAACTCGGCGCGAATGATGTCCTGGTACATAGGAGAGTCCTTTTAGGTGAGGTCTGCGGCAGTTTAGCAAGTTGCCGCGCGGGCGAAAAGCGCCCCGCCTGCCCGCCGTCGGCTTTAAGGTGCCCTGGCCGCGCTTTGTGAGCCAGGTTGTAATTATTGTGTAAATAGATTGATAAAGAAAATTATCTCTATTAGATCTGTAAGCAACAGGTCAGACCTCTTACAACTTGCGGAGCGATGGTTATGATGGTTTTCAGTTGCGTTGCAACAGTGGTGCTGATTGGCGCACTGTTTTATCACCGTGTAGGCCTGGGGCTGGCAAGCCTGATTGTGCTGGTGTGGACCGCAGCCTGGGCGATGGCGCATCTCTGGACGCCATGGTTACTGCTGCCGTTAATCATTATCCTGTTGCCCTTTAATCTGCTGCCGCTGCGCCGCGCCCTTTTTTCCAGGCCGATGATGAATACTTTTCAGAAGGTCATGCCGCCAATGTCGCGTACAGAGAAAGAAGCGATCGACGCAGGCACAACCTGGTGGGAAGGCGATCTGTTTCGCGGCAAACCTGACTGGAAAAAGCTGCACGACTATCCGCAGCCACGGCTGACGCCGGAAGAACAGGCGTTTCTGGAAGGCCCGGTCGAAGAAGCTTGTCGGCTGGCTAACGATTTCCAGATTACGCATGAAATGGCTGACTTGCCGCCAGAACTGTGGGCTTATCTGAAAGAGCAGCGTTTCTTTGCCATGATTATCAAGAAAGAGTATGGCGGCCTGGCATTCTCCGCCTATGCTCAGGCTCGCGTACTGCAAAAACTGGCTGGCGTTTCCGGTATTCTGGCCATCACCGTGGGCGTTCCCAATTCGCTTGGCCCCGGCGAACTGTTGCAGCACTACGGCACAGAAGAGCAGAAAGATCGCTATTTACCTCGCCTGGCGCGCGGCGAAGAGATCCCCTGCTTTGCGTTGACCAGTCCGGAAGCGGGTTCTGACGCGGGCGCAATCCCCGATACCGGTGTGGTGTGCATGGGCGAATGGCAAGGCCAGCAGGTGCTCGGTATGCGTCTGACCTGGAACAAACGCTACATTACCCTCGCTCCTGTCGCCACGGTGCTTGGCCTGGCGTTTAAGCTTTCCGACCCCGAACATCTGCTTGGCGAGAAAGAAGAGCTGGGCATTACCTGTGCACTGATCCCAACGCAGACGCCGGGCGTAGAGATTGGCAAACGCCACTTCCCGCTGAACGTACCTTTCCAGAATGGCCCGACGCGCGGCAAAGATATTTTTGTTCCCATTGATTACATTATTGGCGGGCCGGCGATGGCCGGTCAGGGCTGGCGGATGCTGGTGGAATGCCTTTCCGTTGGGCGCGGCATCACGCTGCCTTCCAACTCTACCGGTAGCCTGAAAAGTATTGCGCTGGCGATTGGTGCCTATGCTCATATCCGCCGTCAGTTCCGTTTGCCTATCGGCAAAATGGAAGGTATCGAAGAACCGCTGGCGCGTATTGCGGGTAACGCTTACGTAATGGATGCGGCGGCATCGCTGATTACCAGCGGCATTATGCTGGGCGAGAAACCAGCGGTGCTTTCCGCTATCGTAAAATACCACTGCACCCACCGTGGACAGCGCGCCATTATGGACGCAATGGATATCGCTGGCGGCAAAGGCATTATGCTTGGCAAAAGCAATTTCCTGGCCCGTGCTTATCAGGGTGCGCCTATCGCCATTACCGTTGAAGGCGCAAATATTCTGACGCGCAGTATGATCATTTTCGGCCAGGGCGCCATTCGCTGCCATCCTTATGTGCTGGCGGAAATGGCGGCGGCACAAAGCCATGATGTAAACGCTTTTGACCGGGCGCTGTTTAGCCATATCGGCCACATTGCCAGCAATAACATGCGCAGCCTGTGGCTTGGGCTGACAGCCGGACGCACCAGCAGCACGCCAACCCGCGACGCGACGCGCCGTTATTATCAGCATCTGAACCGTTTAAGCGCCAACCTTGCACTGCTTTCCGATATTTCTATGTCGGTGCTGGGCGGTAGCCTGAAGCGTCGCGAACGTATTTCGGCACGGCTTGGCGACGTGCTTAGCCAGCTCTATCTGGCTTCTGCCTCGCTGAAGCGCTATGAAGATGAAGGCCGTAACGAAGCCGACCTGCCGCTGCTGCACTGGGGCGTGCAGGATGCGCTGAACCAGGCGGAAACGGCTGTTGAAGACCTGCTGCGTAACTTCCCGAATCGCGCCGTTGCCGGTTTGCTCCAGTTTGCTATTTTTCCGCTGGGCCGCCATTGCCGCGCACCTTCCGACCGTCTGGATCACCAGCTGGCGCGCATTCTGCAAATTCCTTCGGCCACCAGAACGCGTTTAGGCCGTGGTCAGTACCTGACGCCGGGCGAAAATAATCCGGTGGGCCAGCTGGAAGAAGCATTGCAGGACGTGATGGCGGCAGAGGTAATTCACGACCGGCTGAACAAGAAGCTGAAAAAACCGCTCTCATTTACGCGTCTGGATAAGCTGGCGCAAAAAGGGTTACAGGAAAAATGGCTGAACGAAGAGGAAGCCGCCGTGCTGATCCGTGCCGAAGCCAGCCGCCTGCGCTCCATTAACGTAGACGAATTTGAGGCGGATGCGCTGGCGACCCAGCCGGTAAAGACGCAAAAAGATGAAGCACAGCAAACCACTCTAACGCAGGAAGAAGAGCACCAGGAAGGTGTAAGAAAAACGGAAGCGGCCTGAAACGGGCTTAAATTTGCCGGACAAAGTTAAGATCGCTTGCTGGCAGATTTAACCTGTTAAACAGGGAAATATTTGTATTGACGTGTGGAGGCAGGCTATCTGGTGATAGCCTGCCTTTTTGGCCGCATGAAGCGTTTTGAAGTACTGGTAATCCCTCAGAACGGAAAAGCTTTTATCCGGTAAAAAGCGCTGCCCGTGCCCTGCTTAAAATTTTTTGGAAATTGGGACACTGCACAGGGTCTGGCGCACTGCAGTTAGCTACATGCTTCAGCCCCTCGCTGGCCTTTTTCAATTGCCCAATCGTTTTATCCAGCTCTTCCGCCTTATTGAGTAATAACATTGAATCAAGAGACGGATTACCCTGCGCATCAAACATCTCGCCAATTTCATTAAGCGTAAAGCCTGCCGTACGCCCCAGAGTAATAAGAGCCAGTTTATTTAAAATATCCGGCCCATATTGTCTTCTCAGACCATTGCGTCCAACAGAGCGAATCAGCCCTTTTTTCTCATAAAACCGTAGTGCGGAAGGCGCAATATTCGTTAACTTTGCGACTTCGCCAATATCCAGTTCTTTCATGGTTGACCTGAAGCGAGCTTTAAGTTGCACAATGCCCGTCAGCTTAACATCAGAACAACCGGAGAAGGAATGACCATGGAAATGCTCTTGCGTGTCGCACTAATCGGCATTAGCGCCACGCTTTGTATGGATGGCTGGGCATTGTTATTAAAGCGCCGATGGGGAATTGCTTCCTTTGATTATGCTTTAGCGGGCAGATGGCTTTTATGGATGGGGAAAGGCCGTTTTATACATCACTCTGTTATTAATACGCCTTCGCTGGCAGGAGAAAAGCAGACTGGCTGGATGCTTCATTATGTTATCGGCATTGGGTTCTCGTTTGTTCCGCTGCTGTTTTCCGGCACGACATGGTTGCACCATCCCGATTTAAGCGTAGCGATATTGAGCGGATTAGTAACGGTCGCTGCGCCCTGGTTCATTATGCAGCCCGCGCTAGGCTTTGGCGTGGCGGCTTCCCGAACGGCAAACCCATCGAAAGCACGGCTTTTCAGCCTGCTGGCGCATCTGGCTTACGGCGGCGGGCTTTATTTTTCTGCAATGGTCGTAATGGTACTGCCGGTTTAATATCGGCACTGCTACCGGTAAGCCAGGCTTTTACTCATATTATTCATTTCGTAAAAGCGCCGACGGCCTCGGTTATCAGCTGTTGTAGCAACAAATAGGCCGCATTCGGTGGGCTACTTTGTTGCAGTAGCGCAATACCCATCTTTCCTGGTGAAGGTAGTAGCCCGGCAGAGGTTTGCAGCATTGCTGGCATTCCTGTTTTCGTTCGTACTGTGATACCAAGCCCGGCCTGAACCGCAGCCCAAATGCCGCTCAGACTGTAGCTGACAAAAACAATACGCCACGGAATGCCAGCACGATCGAGTGCCGCCGTCGCCCGCGCCCGCATCAGGCAAGGCGTTTCAAACATAACCAGCGGCAACGGTTCGCCTTTCTTCAATAGCGAAGCAATATCAAGCCCCTGGTGATGGATCCATTGCAGCTCACACTGCCCAATCAGTTGCTGATCCTGGTGATTGTTCTCTGGTTGCCAGATTAACGCCATATCAATAGCGCGATTGTGTAAGGCATTGGTAATAGCCAGGTTTCTGTCTACGCGTGCCGTAATTTTTAGCCCTGGATGCTGCCGACTAAACTTGCCCAGTACGCCTGGCATTACTGAATCGCCAAAATCTTCCTGCATTCCCAGTCGAACCTCTCCCTGTAACAGTTCCCCTTTAACAGCTTGTAACGCTTCGTCATTCAGCGCGAGCAGACGTCGGGCATAGCTGAGCAGGACTTCTCCGCTTGTAGTAAGTTCCAGATGCCGGCCGTTTTTAGCCACCAGCGCCGTATTGCACTGCGACTCAAGTTTTTTTAACTGCGCACTCACGGCGGAAGTAGAACGGCAAAGCCGTTGTGCAGCTTGCGCAAAGCTGCCAGATTCGATCCCCATCACAAAACTGCGTAAGGCATCTGTGTCCAGACAAAGTGGCACTTTATCCATCATCATCCTTATAAACGGGATTATTGAAGTGATTTAATTTGATTTTCAGGATTGTATTACTACGCCAGGATACTGCCATCAGTCAACGGGAGAAAAGTAATGGCACAATCACTGGACAGAGAGTCGCTTAGCAAAATGGCACCTAAGCTGGCGGAATTAACCCATACGGTCCTTTTTGAAGATATCTGGAAACGGCCAATACTTTCGCCTCGCGAACGCAGTTTGCTTACGCTGGCAGCCTTAACAGCTTTGGGTCGCGACCAACAGCTCATCTGGCATATTGCCTTTGCAGCAAACAATGGCATTACGCATGATGAATTAGTTGAAGCTTTTACTCATCTGGCTTTTTATACGGGCTGGCCAGCTGCCGTTAGTGCTCTATCTTGTCTGGATGAGGAGCAAAGCTAATGCCTTTTACCCGTATTATGCTTCGCCAAAATTATCCAGAAGAAAAGCTGCGCCAGCTTTCTGAAATATTGCATCAGGCTTTAACGGAAGAATTTGCCGTACCGGCAGAAGATTGTTTCCAGGTTATTGAAATGCTCCCCGCCAGCCAGCTTATTTTTAATCGTCATTATCTTAGCGGTACGCGCAGCGAGGATTTCGTTCTGTTCCATATCCTGGCGGGAAAGCAGCGTAGTATCGAACAGAAAAAAAACTTTTATCATGCACTGAGTAGAAAACTCTTTGCAAAATTTAATATTCACCCGGACAACGTTATGGTCATCATCCAGTTTAATACGGCAGAAGACTGGAGCTTTAGCGGCGGAAGAATGTATATCCCGGAGGATCTATGTTAGCAATGCAGTATAAGTTTACGCTTCCTGCCGATTACGATATGGCAATTATTAAAAAGCGCATTGAGCTGGGTGGTGCGAAAATGGATAATTTCCCTGGCCTTTTATTTAAAGCTTACCTTTACTCCAGTAAAAAAGAAGGATTTACGGAAAATAGTTATGCGCCCTTCTATCTTTGGCGGGACCCTACGTCCATGCAACACTTTTTGCAATCTCCCGGTTTCACAACGCTTACCCATGATTTCGGCTGGCCAAAAATCGATTGCTGGCCTGTGCTTCATTCGCCTGAATTAAAAGAAATTGAACAAGCTATGTACGTCTCTATTAACGTAAATAATATTGCGCCCTATAGCGATCTGACTTCGATGGGTACCGAGAATATGCTGTGCGCATGGGATGTCACTCGATGGCAGTTACTAAAAACAAATTTCACTAAAAACCTTCCGACTCTGCACGGTTCGGAAAGAAATATTTATCGCATTGGCTATCTGGCAAAAGGTGCGGTTTGACCTTCAGTTCGGTCATTTTGTGGCTGACAAAAAATTCAGATATCAGAAAAAACGGGCTGGCGAACCGGCCCGTTTCGTCAGAGGCGCTTCCAAAGAGCATCACCTTCAAAGTGAATTTTTAGCCATTCTGTCTGACACGAGCAATTAGCGCCTCAATATCCTCTACGCGGTCAGCGGCCAGAATCAGCGTCCTGCCCAGCGTTACCGCCTGACGCACGCACTCCACCTTCATCGCTTCATCCTGAATAGTTTTGATATCGGCAACCTGCGACATACCAACGGTACGGCGAATCAACTCCGTGCCGCAGTAACCCAGCGTATCGCGCCAGACTTTACCCAAAAATTCTGCGGCATAGCCGGGATAAGCCAGTGCGCGATCCTGCGTTTTCTCAGTCGCCAGTGCCAGGAACCCCTCGGCGAAGCTCTGCCAGGTAGTACGTACATCATTAAGACGCTTTTCACGGGCATCGGCCGCTTCGCGCGGTGCTAACAGGCCTGGCAAAGCGCAGTAGTTGAGCAGTAGATTACCCAGGGCACTGCCCACGTCAAAACCAATCGGACCGTAGAAACCAAATTCGGCATCAATGACCTTCAGACTGCCTTCGTCCACAAAAATCGATCCGCTATGAACATCACCATGCAGCAGCGCTTCCGCATTCGACAGGAAACGATGCTTGAGACCGGCAACCTTATGGCGCAGCTCATTATCACTGCGAAGTTGCGCAACCAGCGGCTCCAGCGCGCGCGGATAGCCGTTGCGTTCGTGTACTTCATACGGCTCGTTAAAGAAAAGTTCTTCCGTGATGTCGCACAGTTCAGGATTGGTAAAGCGGACGACGTCTGCTTTTTTCTTGTAAGGATGCTGATAAAAATCGGAAGTATGAAACAGCGTTTGCGCCAGATATTCACCCAGCTGTGCGGCAGCCTGCGGATAATCGACACCCTTGACTTGTTCGCCACGCCAGATTGCATGACTGGAAAGATCTTCCATTACCATCACGGCCAGTGCAGGATCGTAATGCAGAATTTTCACCGTATGTTTCGGGCAAAACTCGCTATGAATTTGCAGCACTTCTGCTTCAATGCGGGCGCGATCGAGCGATAACGGCCAGGATTCGCCTACACAGCGGACATACGGCAAGGCCTGCTTAACGACAATTTTACTGACGCCATCGCGGTCAAAGATTTTGAAAACGAGGTTAAGATTGCCGTCACCGATTTCCTGCGCATCGACCAGGCTATCAGGTTCAGCCACGCCGCCAAACTGGCGGGCATATTCCACGGCGTCCGCTGCGGTGAAAGTACGATATTGCGACATTAACTCACCTCATCAAAATTTATCACTGGCCGATAAGGCCCTGACCGGTTTCTTTTATTTAGGCCGTGCAGACGTCTATACATCTGCCAGGCATGTTGGCACAATATGGCCTGATTACGCAACCGGGATTTAACCTTCATGCAAACACTGAGCACAACCAGCTTACAAGTTCGTGATAACCAGCTCTGGATCCTTGACCAGCAGGCGCTGCCGCAAAAGAAAATCTGGTGCCCAACGCCCGGCGTAGCGGAGCTGGTAGACCATATCAGGGCGCTGAGAGTGCGCGGTGCGCCACTGATTGGCCTTTCTGCAAGCCTGTTGCTGGCGCTGCTGGCGGAAAACGGCATGCCGAAACTGGCCCTGCATGAAGCACTGGAAGTATTGCGAGCCGCGCGGCCAACGGCCGTTAACCTGATGAATAATCTTGACCGAATGAAGCAGGCGCTGACGCAGGAAAACTTTGTTACGGCGCTGACCTTTGAAGCGCTGCGCCTGGTAGAAGAAGATAAAGCACTGTGCGATAACATTGCCGCTGCGGGCGCAAAGCTGATTAAACCCGCCAGCCGTCTGCTGACCCATTGCAATACGGGCGGTCTGGCAACGGCGGGCGTAGGCACGGCGCTGGGCGTAATTTCGCGCGGCTGGCAGGAAGGCAACGTGGAAAAAGTTTGGGTTGATGAGACTCGCCCGCTACTGCAAGGCGGCCGTTTGACCGCATGGGAACTCGGTGAGCTTGGCGTACCTTATCGCCTGATTTGCGATAGCATGGCGGCAAGCCTGATGGCGCAAAACCAGGTCGACGCTGTCTGGGTTGGTGCAGACCGTATTGCCGCAAACGGCGACGTGGCCAATAAAATTGGCACCTATAGCCTGGCGGTGCTGGCGCATTATCACAATATCCCTTTCTATGTCGCTGCACCGCACACCACGTTGGATCCCAACTGCCCGAACGGCGAAGCTATCCCTATTGAGCAGCGGGCTGCCAGTGAGGTCACCGGCGTGGCGGGTAGCTTTGGTGCCGTACAGTGGGCGCCCGAAAATACGCAGGTTTTTAACCCGGCCTTTGACGTAACGCCTGCGGCGCTGATTAGCGGTTGGGTGTTGGATACGGGCGTGGTGACGCCTGCGCAGGTGGAAAACAGGATTTTTCAGCCTGCTGGCGACAAAAGAAACTAAGTGAGCAACCCGCGCTGCCGGCCTGCCGCAGCGCTATTACTGATAGCGACTGAGGTATAGTGTTGAATCGCTTTTTCAGGCGACTGCTGACCTCATTTTTCGCAGGAAGTAGCGCATTTATTTTATTGCGGCAGCAGATCGCTTTGCCACCTGATTCTGATGACAGCAGTTTTATGATGCAGTCACGCTTAAAACTCATACTTAACGCCGCCATCACGGGTGCGCCAGATAGTCATAAGTATGTTTTTATCAATACAGTTTCGTGGCGGTTTTATATCATTAAAACATAGCCTGTCTTCTTTTCCTTCTTCCTGATAGCCTTCTCCAAAGGCGAATACAGCTATCAGAAATGGGCCTTTATTACCGGAAGGGATACGGTATTTGCTTCTGATTTTACCCTGATTGCTCAGCCACCAGTCGATTTTCGCCGATTCACTGAAAGGCAGTCTGTCAACGATGATTTGCGCGGTATGCCCATCATAATGCGCATCAATAACCGTCACGTCCTGCCGGTTAAGAAATGAACTGAAAATGTAGATCGCTAATGCCGCTATAACAATAATGACAATATGGCGCTTCAACGGTTTTCTCCTATAGTTATTACTGCTTCCATATTGGTAAAAAATGGGCGAAAACCGAATCGGTTAAAGCGCTGCAGGACAAACCATATTTTAAAGAACTGGAACTGGTTAAATTTTGTATTGCGTATATCTTCTTCATCCAGACCAAAGTGATCCTGACCTGTAAACCTGACGGTAGCTCTCCAGCCTTTCTCATTTACATCCAGCTGTAATATATCTATTTTGGTGGCATAAACGCCATGAACGGTTATACCCATTCCATTGATTTTATCGAGTATAAGAGAATCGAACATGGGAAGAACTGTAATCCTTAACGCCGATTTCACATCCGTAATCTTTTCTTGCGGAAAGCCCTTATTTTTATAGTCAATAAAACTTGCAATACTTTCCTGAAGTTTACGCCTGGTATTGTTAGTCGCGTAATCAGAATCGAGCTTTTGACGGTAAGCAGCATTAAGCTGTGGATCGCAAAAAGGTGTCCCGACAGAATGCTGGAAGTGCCTGAGCATCTGGTTGATTAAATGCCGGTATGGCCCTGCCCAGGAATAAGGCAGCGAGGTTATCTGCATCTCCTGAAATAATAAGCTGGCGCACTCCTGAACACTGACTTTTTCCCGACGGCGACCACGACCATAGACACCCGCAAACCTTGACTGCGGATTATCAAAGGCGGCTAACCGGGTTAGCATATAGGGATCGACCACGTTTGATATATTTTCCAGGTCGAATTCCTTCCTTAGCTTCTCCGCCGACATATCACCGTAACGCATATCATTAGCACCATAGTCGTTGAAGCGGCGCTGAGTCATAAATATTGTTTGTGGAAATATCGTATTGGTCATAAACAGTAATCCTTTACTGAGTTTGAGATCAAACTGAACGGGTACGCAAGCTGGCCGTTCGCGGCTAAAAAGCGTGTTCAGACGCTGACATCCGGGTTAACGCTGTACTGTAGTGTATTCTTTTTAACCAGCATGGACAAAAGAAAGGTTCACTCCCTGCCGGATGGTATTTGTCCTGAGGCTCCGGCCACCGCTTAAGCCTGTGTCAGGCAGCCTGTCTCCCTGTCAAAACGACCGCTGTTTTAGATCCAATAAAAAAGCGGGCGCTGAACGCTGTACCGCCGCAATCGCGACAGTGCATTGTTCAGAACCCGCTCTGAAGCGCAGAAAAACTATCAGGCGTAGCCGTAGCTCATCAGGCGCTGATAGCGACGATCCAGCAGTTCTTCTTTGGTCAGTTCATCCAGTTCGGCCAGGTCAGCCAGCAGCTGCGCCTTCATGGAAGCACCGATAGCCAGCGGATTGCGGTGCGCGCCGCCCAGCGGCTCCGGGATCACCGTATCGATCAGCTTCAGCTCTTTCAGGCGCGGTGCAATAATACCCATCGCTTCTGCAGCCAGCGGCGCTTTATCCGCGCTTTTCCACAGAATTGACGCACAGCCTTCCGGTGAAATCACCGAATAGGTGCTGTACTGCAGCATATTCACTTTATCGCCAACGCCAATCGCCAGCGCGCCGCCGGAACCACCTTCGCCGATAACGGTACAGATGACCGGCACGGTTAACCCGGACATCTCACGCAGGTTGCGTGCGATAGCCTCAGACTGTCCACGCTCTTCTGCACCCACGCCCGGATAAGCCCCTGGCGTATCGATAAAGGTGATGATCGGCATATTAAACCGCTCGGCCATCTCCATCAGACGCAGCGCTTTGCGATAGCCTTCCGGTGCCGGCATACCAAAGTTACGACGAATTTTCTCTTTGGTTTCGCGTCCTTTCTGATGACCAATGATCATCACCGGACGTCCTTCCAGACGAGCGATACCGCCAACAATGGCTTTATCATCCGCATAGGCACGGTCGCCTGCCAGCTCGTCAAAGTCGGTAAACACGTTGCGGACATAGTCCAGCGTGTACGGACGCAGAGGATGACGCGCCAGCTGCGCGATCTGCCATGCACCCAAATCGGAGAAGATTTTACGGGTCAGCTCAACGCTTTTTTCGCGCAGACGCTGAATCTCTTCATCCAGATTAATATCCAGTTTTTCATCCTGACGGCCAACCGACTTGAGCGAATCAATTTTCGCTTCAAGTTCTGCGATTGGCTGTTCGAAATCCAGGTAATTAAGACTCATAATATTCCTGTTTTAGTCAAACTCCAGTTCCACCTGCTCCGACCCTATCAGCGATCGCAGTTCATTTAATAAACGATCGCTGGGTGACACGCGCCACGCTGCGCCAAAGCGCAACTTCGCCCGCGCATCCTCTCTCTGATAATAGAGATGTACCGGAATAGTCCCCGAACGGTGAGGTTCAAGGGATTGCCGGAGACGGTTTAAAAGCTGGTCATCAATTTGCCTGTCCGTCAGCGAGATAGCAAGCCCGCGCGCATATTTTTCGCGAGCTTCATCAATGTCCATCACATCGCGGGCGGTCATTTTCAGGCCGCCGCTGAAGTCATCGAAGCTGACCTGTCCGCTGACGATCAGGATACGGTCTTTTTCCAGCAAATGCTGGAACTTATCAAGTGCATCGGTGAAGAGCATTACTTCCAGACGGCCTGAGCGGTCATCCAGCGTACAAATCCCGATGCGGTTACCACGCTTTGTTACCATTACGCGGGCCGCCACCACCAGACCAACAGCCATGGTCATCTTGCCACGTTCGGTCGGGTGCATGTCTTTCAGGCGCATTCCTCCAACGTAGCGCTCGATCTCTTTCAGATACTGATTAATCGGGTGCCCGGTTAAGTAAAGCCCTAAGGTTTCTCTTTCGCCATCCAGCCTGACCTGTTCCGGCCACGGCGTGACGTCAGCATAGGATTTTTCAATCTGCTCCGGCTCTTCTGCCAGCACGCCAAACATATCCGCCTGGCCGATGGCTTCTGCCTTCGCATGCTGATCTGCCGCTTTCAAAGCATCGTTGAGCGCGCTCATTAATGCAGCACGATGCGGCCCAAGCCTGTCGAACGCGCCGGACATAATCAGCTTTTCCAGCACGCGCCGGTTCAGCTTTTTGGTATCGGTACGCGCACACAGATCGAACAGTTCCCGGAAATAACCGTCTTTATTACGCGCTTCCAGGATGGCTTCAATCGGGCCTTCGCCTACGCCTTTAATCGCGCCGATGCCGTAAACGATCTCACCGTCATCATTAACGTGAAACGGATAAAGCCCGGAGTTGATATCCGGCGGCAGCACTTTCAGCCCCATCCGCCAGCATTCGTCTACCAGGCCAACCACTTTCTCGGTGTTATCCATATCGGCAGTCATGACCGCAGCCATAAATTCAGCCGGATAGTGCGCTTTTAACCACAGCGTCTGATAGGAAACCAGCGCGTAGGCGGCGGAGTGCGATTTGTTAAAACCATAACCGGCGAATTTTTCTACCAGGTCAAAGATTTTAATCGCCAGCTCGCCGTCCACGCCGCGCGCCTTCGCGCCGTCTTCAAAACCGCCGCGCTGCTTGGCCATTTCGACGGGGTTCTTTTTACCCATCGCACGGCGCAACATGTCCGCGCCGCCAAGGCTGTAGCCAGCCAGCACCTGAGCAATCTGCATTACCTGTTCCTGATACAGGATAATGCCGTAGGTCGGCTCCAGTACCGGCTTCAGTGACTCATGCTGCCACTGAATATCAGGATAGGAAATGGCTTCACGCCCGTGTTTACGGTCGATAAAGTTATCTACCATGCCCGATTGCAGCGGCCCCGGACGGAACAGCGCTACCAGCGCGATCATATCTTCAAAACAGTCCGGCTTCAGGCGCTTGATCAAATCTTTCATGCCGCGCGATTCAAGCTGGAATACCGCCGTGGTTTCCGAGCGCTGTAGCATATCGAAACTTTTTTTGTCATCAAGCGGAATCGCCGCGATATCGATTGGCGGCTCGCCGTGCTTTTTGCGGCGGGCATTAATCATCGCCAGCGCCCAGTCGATAATGGTCAGCGTACGCAGGCCCAGGAAGTCGAACTTGACCAGACCGGCGTATTCCACGTCATTCTTGTCGAACTGCGTCACCGGATGGTTGCCGTTTTCGTCGCAGTAAAGCGGCGCAAAATCGGTGATCTGCGTTGGCGCGATGACCACGCCACCCGCATGCTTACCGGCGTTACGCGTGACGCCTTCCAGCTTGCGTGCCATGTCGATCAGCGCTTTAACTTCCTCGTCGGCTTCGTAGATTTCCGGAAGCTGCGGCTCGGCGGCAAAGGCTTTTTCCAGCGTCATGCCCGGATCGGGCGGCACCAGCTTGGAGATACGATCGACAAATCCGTACGGATGCCCCAGTACGCGGCCCACGTCGCGAATTACCGCTTTCGCCGCCATCGTACCGAAAGTAATAATCTGCGATACCGCTTTCCGACCGTACATTTCGGCGACGTGCTCGATCACCAGATCGCGTTTTTCCATGCAGAAGTCGACGTCAAAGTCAGGCATGGAGACACGTTCCGGGTTAAGGAAACGTTCAAACAGCAGGTCGAACTCCAGCGGATCGAGGTCGGTAATCTTCAGCGCATAGGCCACCAGCGACCCGGCGCCGGAGCCACGTCCTGGCCCGACCGGCACGTCATTATCTTTCGACCACTGGATAAACTCCATCACGATCAGGAAGTAGCCGGGGAAGCCCATCTGGTTAATAACGCCCAGCTCAATATCGAGGCGCTCGTCGTACTCAGGCCGTTTCTGCGCACGCTCTTCTGGATCGGGGAATAAAAATTCCAGACGCTCTTCCAGTCCCTCTTTCGACTTCATCACCAGAAAATCTTCGGTGGTCATGTCGCCAGTAGGAAACTGCGGCAGGAAGTATTCACCCAGGCGGATGGTGACGTTACAACGCTTAGCAATCTCTACGCTGTTGGCCAGCGCTTCAGGAATGTCTGAGAACAGCTCACACATTTCTTCTTCGCTGCGCAGATATTGCTGAGGACTGTAGAGGCGCGGACGCTTGGGATCGTCCAGCGTAAAGCCGTCGTGAATAGCCACGCGGATTTCGTGCGCGTCAAAATCGCCCTCTTCCAGGAAGCAGACTTCGTTGGTGGCCACCACCGGCACGCCCTCGGCAATCGCCAGCTCAACGGCGGCATGCAGCCAGGACTCTTCGTCAGGACGACCAGTACGGCTTAGCTCAAGGTAGTAGCGGTTGGGGAAGTACTGCTGGTAAAACGCCAGGCATTCGGCCACCAGCGTTTGGTTGCCGCGCAGCTGCATCTTGCCCACGTCACCGCGACGACCGCCGGAAAGCAGGATCAGGCCCTCGTTCAGCTCAATCAGCCAGTCGCGATCGATAACGGGGCCGGCCGCGCCATAGCCACGCTGATAGGCGCGGGAAATCAGCAGGGTAAGATTTTGATAGCCGGTATTAGTCGCTGCCAGCACGGTAAGCTGCGAAAGCTCATCGCCCATCGCCTCGCTGGCAACGTTAAAGTCCGCGCCGATAATCGGCTTGATACCCTGCCCGTGCGCCGTTCCGTAAAACTTCACCAGCCCGCAAAGGTTGGTGAAATCGGTGATCGCTATCGCGGGCATGCCCATCGCGGCCGCTTTTTTCACCAGCGGGGCAGTCTTGGCTAGTCCATCTACCATGGAATAGTCGCTGTGTACGCGTAAATGAATAAAACGAGGTTCGGCCATCTTTAATCCTGCTGAAAACTAACTGTGAACGCGGGCAAGAACTTCTGCATCCAGCAGCGCATTGCGCACCGGCGCGAAGCTGCGGCGATGATGCGGCGTGGCACCATGGAGCGCCAGCTTTGCCATATGCAGCGCTGTAGGATAGCCCTTGTGTTGGGCAAAACCATATTCCGGGAACAGCAGATCCAGCTCCGCCATCTCGCGATCGCGCGTTACCTTGGCAATGATCGACGCGGCGCTGATTTCCGCGACCAGGCTATCGCCTTTTACCACTGCCTGAGAAGGCATTGGCAGTGCCGGACAGCGGTTGCCGTCAATCAGCACAAAATCTGGCGTAATGGCCAGGCCCGCCACCGCTCGCTGCATGGCCAGCATGGTGGCATGCAGAATATTGAGCTGGTCGATCTCTTCCGGCTCTGCGCGGCCCAGACTCCAGCCCAACGCTTTCTCTTTGATCTCGTCAAACAGCGCCAGACGGCGTTTTTCCGACAGCTTTTTTGAGTCGGCCAGGCCAATAATTGGCTTTGCGGGATCGAGGATCACCGCAGCGGTAACGACCGCCCCCACCAGCGGGCCGCGCCCTACTTCATCCACGCCGGCAATCAACGCGGCCTGAGGATAGATAAAACTCATTTACATAGCTCCAGTACGGCCGTGGCAGCCTGTTCGTCCGCATTCCAGCGGATCTGATGGTGCAGCTCGGCAAAGGTTGCCAATAGCTGGTCACGGGTGTCGCCTTTTGCCAGCAGCGGCTCCAGCGCGGCAGCCAGCTGCTCTGGCTGGCATTCGTCCTGCAGTAGCTCTTTCACCAGCTCGCGTCCGGCCAGCAGGTTGGGCAGAGAAACGTAGTCAGTTTTTACCAGCCGCTTCGCCAGCCAGAAGGTAAACGGCTTCATCCGGTAGCCTACGACCATTGGACATTTTGCCAGCATACACTCCAGCGCAGCCGTGCCGGAAGCCAGCAGCGCCGCGTCGCTGGCAACCATCGCCTGACGTCCTTTGCCATCCAGTAAATGCACGGGTAAATCGGGGGCGACTTCAGCCTTAATTTTTTCAAACTGCTCGCGGCGGCGTGGATTGACCAGCGGCACCACGATTTCGAGATCGGGCCATTTTTTGCGGAGCAAAATCGCCGTTTTCAGAAAGTCCGCGCTCAGCATTTCTACTTCTGCATTGCGGCTGCCTGGCAGCAAAGCCAGACAAGGGACGTTATCCGCAATACCCAGCTCCCGGCGAGCGGCGCTTTTGTCCGGCTCAATCGGCATCGCATCGGCCATTGTATGACCAATAAAGCGGCAGGGAACGTTATAGCGATCGTAGAAAGCTTTTTCAAAAGGTAAAAACGCCAGCACCAGATCGGTAGCACGGCCAATTTTGAAAACGCGCTTTTGACGCCACGCCCAGACGGAAGGACTGACGTAATGAATAGTACGGATACCACGCGCTTTCAGCCGACCTTCCAGCGTGATATTGAAATCTGGCGCATCAATGCCGACAAAAACATCGGGTTTGAGCTCGCTAAACCTTTGCGTTAAATCGCGGCGGATTTTTAACAGACGCGGCAGCCTTTCCAGCACTTCCACCACGCCCATTACCGCCAGCTCTTCCATTTCATACCAGGCTTCGCAGCCTTCAGCCTGCATCAGCGGCCCCGCAACGCCAACGAAACGCGTATCGGGATGCTTTTCTTTCAGCGCGCGGATCAGGCCGGCACCAAGAATATCGCCGGAGGTTTCTCCGGCGACCAGGGCTATCGTTAAAGGTTTTGGCATGCGTTAACGAATCAGGCCCCGCGTAGAGCGGGCAAAGAAATCAAAGAAAGGCTGCACTTCAGGATGCTCGCGAGCGATGTCGGCGATTTCCGGCTTCGCTTCATCCAGCGTTTTACCGCTGCGGTACAACACTTTGTAAGCGTTACGGATCGCGTGTAGCGCTTCTTTGCTGAAGCCGCGACGCTGCAGGCCAACCAGGTTGATACCAAATGGCGTGGCGTGATTTCCCTGCGCGATAACAAAAGGAGGAACGTCCTGTGCAACGCCGGAACAGCCGCCAACCATGACGTGCGCGCCAATGATGCAGAATTGATGAACTGCCGTCATCCCGCCAATAATAGCGAAGTCATCCACGGTAACGTGACCGCCAAGCGTAGCATTGTTGGCCAGAATGCAGCGATCGCCGATAATGCAGTCGTGTGCGACATGCACGTTAACCATCAGCAGGTTATCGCTGCCGATTTTGGTCAGGCCGTCGGCCTGTGAAGTGCCACGATGAATCGTTACGCTTTCACGAATGCTGTTGCGATCGCCAACTTCTACGCGAGTAGGTTCACCCGCATATTTCAAATCCTGGTTAACTTCACCAATGGTCGCGAACTGGTAAATCGTATTGTCTTTACCAATTTTGGTATGGCCGTTGATGACCACGTGCGACTTCAGCACGGTGCCTTCGCCAATTTCAACGTTCGCGCCGATAAAGCAGAACGGGCCAATATGAACGCGAGCGCCAATGACGGCGCCCTCTTCAATTACAGAGCTGGGATGGATCACAGCAGTTTCATCAATCACGAATTACGCCTCCCGGCTGCGGGCACACATCATGGTTGCTTCGCAGACAATTTTACCGTCAACGGTCGCCACGCCTTTAAAGCGGGTCAAACCACGGCGGGTTTTCTCGAAGGTGACTTCCATAATCATCTGATCGCCTGGGACAACCGGACGCTTGAAGCGGGCTTCATCAATACCAGCAAAGTAGTAAAGTTCGCCTGGTTCCAGCTTACCTACGCTTTTAAACGCCAGAATACCGGTCGCCTGCGCCATGGCTTCTAAAATCAGCACGCCTGGAAAAATCGGTTTACCAGGGAAATGGCCCTGGAAAAACGGTTCGTTGACCGATACGTTCTTGACCGCGCGTAAAAACTTGTGCTCTTCAAATTCAAGTACGCGATCGACCAGCAGAAACGGATAGCGGTGCGGCAGCAGTTCAATAATCTCTTCAATTTTCAGAGTATGAGTTTCAGTAGTCAAAATACTCTTCCTGTCCTAAAAAATTCTGATGGCATCAATAACACGGCCTGCAACGAAAGTGTCGTTCGCAGGCCGCAAATCAGTTTCCGTGCCCCAGCCTTCCATGCTTAGCATTCTTTTTATATTCCGCTTCAGGGCGAAATAGTGAAGGCTGGTCGACCGCTGGTAAGGCGCCTAGTCCTTGTGGACTTTGCGCTCGATGGCTTTTAAGCGCTTGCTCATTTCATCGATATTCATTACCAGCGCGGCGGTCTTGCGCCAGTTTTTGTTGGGCTGCAGCGGAATTCCGGAGGAGTATACCCCAGGTTCGGTAATTGGTCTCATGACCATTCCCATTCCCGTTACCGTCACTTTGTCACAAATTTCCATATGGCCATTAATGACGCTGGCACCGCCAATCATGCAGTAGCGGCCGATTTTCAGGCTGCCCGCCATGATCACGCCGCCCGCCACCGCGGTATTGTCGCCAATCACCACGTTGTGTGCAATCTGGCACTGGTTGTCAATGATAACACCATTCCCAATCTGAGTGTTATCCAACGCGCCGCGATCGATGGTAGTACAGGCACCGATTTCAACACGATCGCCAATAATCACCGTGCCAAGCTGGGGGATTTTCACCCAGTTGCCGCGATCGTTAGCGTAACCGAATCCGTCCGCGCCGATGACGGTGCCGGACTGGATCAGGCAATTTTCACCGATTTGCACTTCGTGATAAACAGAAACGTTGGCCCACAGGCGAGTTCCCGCACCGATGCGGCTATTTTTTCCAACAAAGCAGCCAGCGCCAATGACCACGTTATCGCCCAGCGTGACGCCGGATTCGATAACGGCGTTAGCGCCAATTGCTACGTTGTTGCCCAGCGTCGCAGCGGCATCAATAACCGCGCTCGGCGCGATATTGGCAGCAGGCTGCGGCGTGGTATCAAGAATTTGCGCCATACGCGCATAGGTCAGATAAGGATCTTTTACGACCAGTGCAGAGCCCTGGAAGTAGTCAAGATCAGCAGCCAGTAACACTACGGCTGATGCCTTACAGGCAGCAAGCTGATCGCGGTAACGACTGTTAGAGAGAAACGTGATTTGGCCGGCCTGGGCGGAGTGCATAGAAGCAATGCCGGAGATGACGATATCGCCATCTCCGTGCAAATCTGCATCCAACTGCTGGGCTAAATCAGCCAGTCGAATTGAAGACATTGATTATTTAACCTGTTTCAGTACATCAGCAGTGATGTCTTTAGATGAGCTGGCGTACGCTACAGCGTTAGCGTCAACAACGACGTCGTAACCTTCGTCAGCCGCAACTTTCTTCACTGCATCCTGAATACGGCTCAGGATTTTGTTACGCTCTTCTGCCTGGCGACGACGGTTATCCTGCTCGAAAGCCTGCGCTTTGCTGGAGAAGGTTTCACGCTGCGCCATCACGTCTTTTTCCAGACGGCTGCGCTCGCTTGCTTTCATGGTAGAACCATCGCGCTGTAGACGCTGCATTTTGGTTTGCAGATCGCGCTCCATGCCCTGCAGCTCAGTTGCCCGGCCTTTGAACTCATTTTCAAGCTGTTTCGCAACTGTCGCACGCGCCGGTAACTGTTGGAAAATGCTGGAAACGTTTACCACTGCAATTTTGTCAGCGGCCTGAGCACCGGCGGAAACCGCCAGAGCGAGAGAGAGGCCTGCGGCACACAACAACTTTTTCACTATAAACTCCTTACCATCAACGTTTGTGTCAAAGACACATGTGTTGCGCGTTAAGGCAGCCTGAGCTGCCCGTGAACGGCGCGATACTCGCGGTGCAACACCGCGAGCGTTGAGAAAAGTCAGACTTCTCTTTTCTCAAAGTTTGCCAGCCGCGGCAGTTTACCAGGTTTTACCGATATTAAACTGGAACTGCTCGGCTTTGTCTCCATCGTACTTCTTGAACGGCTGGGCGTAAGAGAACACCAGCGGCCCCAGCGGCGACATCCATTGTAGTGCCAGACCAGCCGACATACGAATGTTGCCCGGATCGCTATAGTCCGGAATACCTGCCGCGCGCGTTTCTGCCGTATTTTCCCATGCGGTATCCCATACGGTACCGGCATCGACAAACAGCGAGGTACGCACGGAATTTGCATATTTTTCGCTCAGGAACGGCGTTGGCGTAATCAGCTCGGCGCTGGCTGTAGCCATCGCGTTACCGCCCACCGCATCGCTTGAGTCACACAGCGTACCGGTTGAGCAGGTGCTTGAACCGTTATTGTAGTAAGCCGCTTTTGGACCAATGGTATTGGAGCGGAAACCACGTACGGTGCTGGAACCACCGGCATAGAAGTTCTCGTAGAACGGCAGCTCTTTGCCATTCAGGCCATCACCGTAACCAACTTTGCCGCGACCCAACAGCACCCAGGTACGATCCTGGTTGAGCGGTACGTACTGCTGCGTATCCAGCGTCGCTTTATAGAAGGCGTTATCCGAACCAGGAATCGTTACTTTACCATTCAGGTTGGTGCGGTTACCGGAAGTTGGGAAGAAGCCGCGGTCCAGCGTGTTGTACGTCCAGCCGTAGTTAAACGTGAAGTCGTCAGCTGAATAGCTGGCGTTCTTATCGAAACTCGGGTTCTGTCCTACAGATTGCAGATAGCGGAACATCGCAATCTGCGGCTGAATGTGGGACAGGTCGTTATGCACGTAACCCAGACCCACGCGCAGCGTATTGTTTTCGTTAACCGGGAAGCCCAGCGTACCGTCTGTACCGTAACTTCTGTTGGTATAGTCGGAAAGATCTGCATCATCTGCTTTAAAATCGTTGTAGAAGATGCGGCCGCCCAGGCTGACGCCGTCGACCGTAAAGTACGGATCGGTCAGCGAGAACTCAGCATAGGTCTGGTAGTCGTTTTTGGTGCCGCTGATGCCAACGGTGTTACCCGTGCCCAGCCAGTTATCCTGGGTCACACCAACCTGGAAGCTAACGCCGCTTTCGGTGCCGTAACCTACGCCAAAGTTAAAGGTACCGGTATTACGTTCCTTAACTTTATAAACCACATCAACCTGGTCAGGCGAGCCCGGTACGCGCTGCGTATCGGTATCAACCGTTTCGAAATAACCGGTACGGTTCAGACGCTCTTTACCCTGCTCAACCAGATCGCTGCCCAGCCATGCGCCTTCCATCTGGCGCATTTCGCGGCGCAGCACGGAATCTTTTGAGGTATCGTTGCCTTCAAAACGGACTTTACGTACGTAGTAACGGTTGCCCGCATCAACGTTGACGTGCAGCTTAACGGTTTTATCCGCATCGTTGATTTCCGGCTGCGTCACCACGCGCGGATAGGCATAACCATAGCGACCAAACATCTTCTTGATGTCGTCTTCCATTTTGGTGACTTTGGCACCGTTATAGAGTTCGCCCGGCTGGATTTTAGTCAGAGACTCAACTTCCGCCGAATGGCCTGCCATGCTGCCGTTCACCACTACGCTTGAAAGCTTGTACTTATCGCCTTCGGTAATGTTAATGGTGATGTAGATGCCTTTTTTGTCCGGCGTCAGGCTGACCTGCGTCGAATCAATATTAAAGCGCGCATAGCCGCGATCCAGATAGAAGCTGCGCAGCGTCTCTAAGTCGCCAGCCAGCTTTTGCTTCTGATATTTGCGATCGCCAACCAGGTTCCACCACGGCACTTCATCACGCAGCTGGAAGCGAGAGATCAGTTCGTCGGAACTGAACGCTTTGTTGCCGACAACGTTAATCTGCTGGATTTTAGCGGAAACGCCTTCGGTAAAGACCAGTTTAAGATCGACACGGTTACGCGGCAGTGGCGTAACAACCGCTTTCACGCTGGCGCTGTATTTACCCACGCTGTAGTAGAAATCTTCCAGCCCTTTCTCGATAGTCGAGATGGTGGTGCGATCCAGTGCTTCGCCCACGCGCACGCCAGAAGCCTCAAGGTTCTGCTTGAGCATGTCGTCCTTCACCGCCTTGTTGCCGGAGAAGGTGATACTGGCAATGGTCGGGCGCTCTTTCACCTGCACGATTAGCGTATTGCCGTCTCGCAGAACCTGAACATCCTCAAAGTTCCCGGTCGCGAAAAGAGCGCGAATGGTATTACTGATATCATCATCGGAGACGGTATCTCCCACGCGGACAGGCATACTGAGCAATGCCGCCCCGACGGCGACTCGCTGCAGGCCTTCGAAATGGATATCCTTCACCACGAAGCCGTCTGCCGCGTATACGGTGGCGCTGCTAAACAGCAGCGACGCTATGAGCAACTTTTTCATCGCCATCGTTGTTATGCATTCTTCCTAACTGGTTCTCGCATCAAACGGTCAGGCCGTTAAAGACGCGAGAAATCATTGAATAGTGCAAGCCCCATTAACAGCACCAGCAAAACAGAGCCAATGCGATAACTGAAGTCCTGAACTCGCTCAGACACCGGCCCACCTTTGATCTTTTCGATCGCCAGAAACAGCAAATGTCCACCATCTAGTACCGGCAAGGGGAACAGATTGATAATTCCAAGGTTCACGCTGATTAAAGCGAGGAACATCAGATAATAAATCAAGCCATATTCCGCCGACATCCCAGCACCCTGGGCGATTGAAATCGGCCCGCTGAGATTGTTCAACTTCACTTCGCCGACAATCAGCTTGCCCAGCATCGTTACCGTCAGCTTCATTAGCTGCCAGGTTTTCGCGCTGGCCTCACCAACGGCCGCAAACGGTCCATACTGGCGTACCGTTTTGTATTCATCCGGCAGAGGAATAATACGCGGGATTACGCCCGCAAAGCCTTCTGCTTTATTTCCCGGTCTTGCGTCCGGCGTCAACGTCAAGCTTACAGGGCTGCCCTGACGCTCGACCTCAACCGCCAGCGGTTGACCAGGATTATCGCGAACCAATGTGACAAACTGCTGCCACTGGTCCAGCGGCTGACCATCGACTTTAACGATCCTGTCACCTGCTTGCAAACCTGCTTTGGCCGCCGCCGAGTTGGTCTGGATTTCAGCCAGCACGGTTTCTACCTGCGGCCCGCGTGGCCGAATGCCCAGCGAAGCGACCGGATCCTGCCTGTCAGGCTCAAAATGCCAGTTGCGCAAATCGAGCCGGACGTCACGAACCTGAGCAGTGCCAAACGGCGCCACGCTGAGCGTAGTCTGCTGGTCGCCAATTTTAGTTACCAGCGCCATACGCACAGCTTCCCAGTCAGGCGTTTCGATGCCGTCAACGGCCTTAAGTTCCATTCCTGGCGTAATTTGCGCTTCTGCAGCCTGCGAACCGCTTACTATTTCGCCAACTACCGGGCGAACGCCCGGTACGCCGATAATAAAAACGAGCCAGTAAGCCACGATAGCGAACAGGAAATTGGCCAGCGGCCCGGCGCTGATAATTGCCGCGCGTTGCAGCACGGTTTTATTATTGAAGGAGAGATGGCGGAGTTCAGGCGGGACGCTTTCGACGCGTTCATCCAGCATCTTAACGTAGCCGCCCAGCGGGATCAGTGCGATGACATACTCGGTACCCTGGCGATCGCGGCGTCGCCACAGCGCTTTGCCAAAGCCAACGGAGAACCGCTCTACCTTGACGCCGCAGCGGCGAGCCACCCAGAAATGCCCAAATTCGTGCACGGTTATCAGAATACCCAGCGCAACGATAAAAGCGCCAAGGCTCCAGAGTATACTCAACATAAAGTCCCTTATAGCGTGCCGAACACCAGCAGCAGCAGGCAGGCAAACACCGGCACCGCCGCCGTCAGGCTATCGATACGATCCAATATCCCACCGTGGCCAGGAATAAGCTGGCCGCTGTCTTTGATGCCCGCTTCGCGTTTGAACATACTTTCGGTCAAATCGCCTAACACGGACGCCAGCGCCGCGACGAGAGAGCAGGTTAGCAGAACGCCGGGCGAAATGCTCAACGGTGCCCACAGGCCGAACAGCCAGGCGATAACGGCTGAAGTGACGAGACCGCCAAAAAAACCTTCCCAGGTTTTTCCTGGCGATACTTTCGGCGCCAGTTTGTGCTTGCCGAACAGGCGGCCAAACATATACGCGCCCGAATCTGCACCCCATACCAGAAGCATGACGTACAGCAGCCACCAGGCACCACTAAAGTGGTCAGTTTCATAATGGTACTGGCGCAGCGCCACCATACCCCAGAAAAACGGCACGATAGTTAATACGCCAAACAGCAGGCGCAACACGCGAGAGCGACGCCATAGCGCCGCAGAACCAGGATAGGTTAGCACCAGCAACAGCGCCGCGATCCACCAGACCAGGGCCGCCCATAGCGAACCGGCAATCTGCGTCAAATGAACGGAATGATGATAGGCAGGAAGGGTAAACATCATCACAGCAAGCAGCAGCCCGCACAGGACGGCCAGCCAGACGCGCTGCGAGCGCGAGGCCAGGCCAGCGAACTGTCCCCATTCCCAGGCCGCCAACATGCAGACGGCCAGCGTGACAATAGCAAATCCGGGAGGCGGCAGCAGAAACAGCGCTGCAATCACGATCGGAATGAGTATTAATGCGGTAATCAGGCGTGACTTCAGCAAAGATTACCTCCAGTGCGCTCAGGCGCCGCCGGGTGCTGCACCGCCAAAGCGGCGCTCTCGTTGTGCAAACGCATTCAGTGCACCTTCAAAAACTTGTTCATCAAAATCAGGCCAGAGAACATCGGTAAAAAAGAACTCCGCGTAGGCAACCTGCCACAGCAAAAAGTTACTGATTCGATGCTCTCCCCCTGTCCTTATTACCAGATCCACCGGCGCCAGGTCATTGAGACAAAGGTACTGACCGAGATTTTCTTCCTCGATCTGGTCTGGACGAATCAGACCTTCCTGCACCTGCTCTGCGATTTTCCTGACACCATGAATAATATCCCAACGTCCGCCATAATTCGCGGCAATGTTCAGGGTGAGTCCATTATTTTGCTGAGTAAGTTCCTCGGCACGGCGAATACGTTCCTGTAAACGGGCGTTAAAGCGGCCGGTATCGCCAATGATCCGCAGGCGAACATTATGCTTATGGAGGCTTTTTACCTCACTGTCCAGCGCCCAGACAAACAGTTCCATCAACGCCATCACTTCTTGTGGCGGACGATTCCAGTTTTCGCTGCTGAAAGCATACAGGGTAAGCGCGTCCAGCTTATTGCTGACGGCAAAGCTGACGGCACGACGGACCGATTTTACACCCGCCTTATGCCCCGTAATGCGCATTTTGCCCTGGTTTTTGGCCCAGCGGCCATTGCCATCCATAATGATGGCCACATGACGGGGATGTTCACCCTGCTGGTCATCGGTTTTTATTTGATTTTCGGACGACATAACGCGTAATTATTTCCTTTAATCAGAAATACAATGGTTTCTGAAATACCTTACCTGCTCGACGTAAACAGCCGTATCCTTCACGGCAATGGCAACCAGTTTGTGGCTACTACGCTATACAGGCGGCCGAAGATTGTACCATCTCCGCCCTCACCTCACAAATGGACGCTACCCGTACCAGAAAAACGCGACAGGCATGTTTGTGCCGCTTCTCGCGCCTGGCGATCGATATCCAACACGGCCTCTACGCTTGCTGGCTCACGACAGGAAAGCATTTCCAGCACGCTCATATTTACGCTGGCAATATCCGTAAAGCGGATCTGCTTAGCCAGGAAAGCCGCCACGGCAATTTCATTCGCGGCGTTCAGTGCTGTAGTAGCCGCCTGGCCCGTTTTGCAGGCGTCGATAGCGAGCTTTAAACAGGGATAGCGCGCATAGTCTGGCTCAGCGAAGGTCATTGCGCCCATGCGGGTAAAATCCAGCGGCTTTGCACCGGACTGCACGCGCTGCGGCCATGCCATAACATGAGCAATCGGCGTACGCATATCTGGCGAACCCAGCTGCGCCAGTACGCTGCCGTCACGGTAACGAACCATTGAGTGGATAACAGACTGCGGATGCAGGATCACTTCCATTTGCGCGTCGGTAGCGTTAAACAACCAGCGGGCTTCGATATATTCCAGACCTTTATTCATCATGGTGGCCGAATCGACGGAAATTTTTCGTCCCATCGTCCAGTTCGGATGCGCGCAGGCCTGGTCTGGCGTCATTGTTGCCAGCTCGGCTAACGGCGTTTCGCGAAAAGGGCCACCCGATCCCGTAAGGATAATGCTTTCAATGCCATTATCCCGCAGAGAAGCGTATCCTAACTGGCGCTGGAGGGAAGCGGGCAAACTCTGAAAAATGGCATTATGTTCGCTGTCGACCGGGAGAAGCTGCGCCTTATACTGGCTGACGGCCTCCATAAATAGCTGGCCGCATGTGACCAGCGACTCTTTATTGGCCAGCAGCACCTGTTTACCGGCGCGAATGGCCGCCAGCGTTGGCAACAGTCCCGCCGCGCCAACAATTGCTGCCATCACCTGATCCACATCGTCCAGGGCAGCCAGTTCACAGGCTGCTTTTTCACCGCTCATGACTTCCGTCGCAACATTTAAATCCGCCAGCTTCAGGCGCAACGCAGCGGCAGAAGCCTCGTCGGCCATGGCTGCGTAAGCGGGCCGGAAAATATGGCACTGTTCAGCCATCAGCTCAACGTTGTGACCGGCAACTAACGCCTTAACGGCAAACAGTTCGGGATTCGCTTTAATCACGGCCAGCGTGCTGGTGCCGATAGAACCGGTGGAACCAAGAATGGTCAGTTGCTTCATGAGGATGCTCTGTGTAGTAGCCCGCGAGAGCGACTCGCCAGGCAAAGGAATAAATGCAAAACGCCGTAAGACTGCCCGATAAAAGCGGCAATCTGTACGGCGTTAAGTCACGATACCGATCGACTCAGAAGTCCATCAGTTCCGCTTCTTTTTCTGCCAGCGCGGCATCAACTTTCTTGATGAACACGTCGGTCATTTTTTGAATATCATCCTGAGAACGACGCTCTTCGTCTTCGCTGATCTCTTTGTCTTTCAACAGAGCTTTCACTTTGTCGTTAGCATCACGGCGTACGTTGCGCACGGAAACGCGCCCCTGCTCCGCTTCGCCACGAACGATTTTAATCAGGTCTTTACGACGCTCTTCCGTCAGCGCTGGCAGCGGAACGCGGATATCGCTGCCCGCCGAGCTTGGGTTCAGGCCCAGGTCAGAAGCCATAATGGCTTTTTCTACCGCTGCGCTGATTGAACGGTCAAATACGTTGATTTTCAGTGTACGGGAATCTTCAACCGTGACGCTTGCCAGCTGGCGCAGCGGCGTGGAAGAACCGTAGTAATCAACCATAATGCCATCAAGAATACTTGGCGAAGCGCGGCCGGTACGGATTTTGCTGATGTGGTTTTTAAACGCTTCCAGGCATTTGTCCATGCGCGTTTCGGCATCTTTTCTGATTTCGTTAATCACGTTGTAACCCTTGGATTCTGGTTAACCTGCCAGGCTCTGCGACCAGAGCCCGTTTTAAGTCATAATATGGGTGCGTTCAGCACTATGAAGGCAGAATATACCTTATTTTACGCGCTAACAGATATTATTGCGTAATCAGGGTGCCTTCTTTTTCGCCCATCACTACACGGCGCAGCGCGCCCGGCTTGTTCATGTTGAAAACGCGAATCGGCAGTTTATGGTCACGAGCCAGCGTAAAGGCGGCCAGATCCATCACTTTCAGTTCACGTTCCAGCACTTCGGTGTAGCTCAGCTGATCGTACAGGGTAGCGTCCGGATTTTTGACCGGATCTTCAGAGTAGACGCCGTCTACTTTGGTTGCTTTCAGTACGACGTCAGCTTCAATCTCAATACCACGCAGGCAGGCTGCTGAGTCGGTAGTAAAGAATGGGTTGCCGGTTCCCGCAGAGAAAATCACCACGCGGTTGTTACGCAGCAGGCTGATGGCCTCTGCCCAGCTGTAGTTATCACAGACGCCGTTCAATGGAATAGCTGACATCAGGCGAGCGTTGACGTAGGCACGATGCAGCGCATCACGCATGGCCAGTCCGTTCATTACGGTCGCCAGCATGCCCATGTGGTCACCCACAACGCGATTCATGCCGGCCTGCGCCAGACCTGCGCCACGGAACAGATTACCACCACCGATAACCACACCCACCTGAATGCCCAGCTCTACCAGTTCCTTCACTTCCTGAGCCATACGATCCAGCACGCTTGCATCGATACCGAAGCCTTCGGCACCTTGCAGGGCTTCGCCGCTCAGTTTTAGCAGGATACGTTGATAAACAGGTTTTGCATTGGTCGCCATGGTTTTTTTTCCTGGAAGATGTCTGTCGATGTGAGGAGTTAAATCTGCACTATCATCCCGCGGGCATTGAAAAAATACTATTGGGATGAGGCTGAAAATTGCCTGAGAAGGCAGATAAAAAAGAACCGCCGGTTGGCGGTTCTTTTCAAGCGATTAAGACTGCTTGGACATTGCCGCAACTTCTGCAGCGAAATCTGTTTCAGCTTTCTCAATACCTTCGCCCACTTCAAAGCGGATGAAGTTAACGACGTCAGCACCCTGCTCTTTCAGCAGCTGGCCAACGGTTTTAGACGGGTCGATAACGAAAGGCTGACCGGTCAGAGAAACTTCGCCGGTGAATTTCTTCATGCGGCCTTCAACCATTTTCTCTGCGATTTCTTTCGGCTTGCCGGACTGCATAGCGATGTCCAGCTGAACCTGGTACTCTTTTTCTACTACTTCAGCAGAAACGTCTTCTGGCTTAACAAACTCAGGCTTGCTTGCAGCAACGTGCATAGCCAGCTGCTTAACCAGCTCTTCGTTAGCGCCGGTTGCAGAGATCAGTACGCCGATACGCGCGCCGTGCAGGTAGCTGCCCAGCACGTCGCCTTCCAGGGAAGCTACGCGACGGATGTTGATGTTCTCACCGATTTTAGCAACCAGTGCAACGCGCTCTTCTTCGAACTGTGCTTTCAGCACTTCGACATCAGTGATTTTGCCGGCAACAGCCGCGTCCAGCACTTTGTCAGCGAACGCCTGGAAACCGCCATCTTTAGCAACGAAGTCGGTCTGGCAGTTAACTTCCAGGATCACGCCGTAGTTGCCGTCGATTTTGGTTTTGATCACGCCGTCAGCAGCTACGTTGCCTGCTTTTTTCGCCGCTTTGATCGCGCCAGATTTACGCATGTTTTCGATGGCCAGCTCGATGTCGCCGCTAGCTTCAGTCAGCGCTTTCTTACAATCCATCATGCCAGCGCCAGTGCGCTCGCGCAGTTCTTTTACCAGAGCAGCAGTAATTTCAGCCATTCTCTAATCCTCGGTTAGCTCAGTACCTGCCCGGTTCGCCGGATGGCGCCACGACAGATACCTGTTTCTCGGGAGAAATATTGCCCCGCCGATGGGTCACCAGCGGCAAAGCGAATTCAAAATAAAGGGGCCAATCAAGGCCCCTTACAGATTAACATCTGATTTTACCCTGACGGGTATAAGGGCTCTCTGTGGAGCAAACCTTATTACTCAGCTTCAGCGAAGCTTTCTTCAGCCTGCTGAGCCAGGTCCTGAGAGCGACCTTCACGCACGGTGGTAGCCACAGCGGTCAGGTACAGGCTTACAGCACGGATTGCATCGTCGTTGCCTGGGATGATGTAGTCAACGCCGTCTGGATCAGAGTTAGTATCAACGATAGCGAACACCGGGATACCCAGGTTGTTAGCTTCTTTGATTGCGATGTGCTCGTGGTCAGCATCAACAACGAACAGCGCGTCTGGCAGGCCGCCCATGTCTTTGATACCGCCCAGGCTGTTTTCCAGCTTGGCCAGCTCACGATTACGCATCAGCGCTTCTTTCTTGGTCAGTTTATCAAACGTACCGTCCTGAGACTGAGTTTCCAGATCTTTCAGACGCTTGATGGACTGACGAACGGTTTTCCAGTTAGTCAGCATGCCACCCAACCAGCGGTGGTTAACGAAGAACTGATCGCAGCTCAGAGCGTGCTCTTTTACCGCTTCGCTTGCAGCGCGCTTGGTACCAACAAACAGGATCTTACCTTTACGGGAAGAGATCTTGGTCAATTCAGCCAGAGCTTCGTTGAACATTGGTACGGTTTTTTCAAGGTTGATGATGTGAACTTTGTTACGAGCGCCGAAAATGAATGGCTTCATTTTTGGGTTCCAGTAACGGGTCTGGTGACCGAAGTGTACACCAGCCTTGAGCATGTCGCGCATGGAAACAGTTGCCATGATTACCTCTGTAAATTGATTGGGGTTAAGCCTCCATGTATCCCATACGACCGACCTCGCAGACTGCTTGCGCAGTGATTAAGGCACCCCGGCGTATGTGTCGATACATGTGTGTTATTTACACATAGTGAGATTTATGCGTTTCTCTGCAAACCTTCCTACAGAGAATCGTCGGCGCGCTTTATACCATAAAGCTGCCCGTGAAGCCAATGATTGTTAGCTATCCGTCCCCTGCCGCAAACTGCAATTGGCAGCAGCAAGGTGGGCTGCTAACATTGCTGCACTTCCTTTATTATTGTCGAAAATAGCGACAGCTGCGGACTAAATTAATGGCAATTACAATCAAAACCCCTGAAGAAATCGCAAAAATGCGCGTCGCCGGACGCCTGGCGGCCGAAGTGCTGGAAATGATCGAAGAGCACGTTAAACCCGGCGTCAGCACCGGCGAGCTTGACCGTTTGTGCCACGATTACATCGTTAACACCCAGAAAGCGGTGTCGGCCAGCCTTGGCTATCACGGTTTTCCTAAATCGGTCTGTATTTCAGTCAACGAAGTTGTTTGCCACGGTATCCCGAGTGACGAGAAAATCCTGAAAGATGGAGATATCGTGAACATCGACGTAACCGTCATTAAAGATGAGTATCATGGCGACACGTCAAAAATGTATATCGCGGGCAAGCCGACTATTCAGGGCGAACGTTTGTGCCGCGTAACGCAGGAAAGCCTTTACCTGGCGCTGCGCATGGTCAAACCGGGTATTCGACTGCGCACCATTGGCCGTGAAATCCAGAAATTTGTTGAAGCGCAGGATTTCTCTGTGGTTCGTGAGTATTGCGGACACGGCATTGGGAAAGGCTTCCACGAAGAGCCTCAGGTGCTGCATTATGATGCGGATGATGGCGGCGTTGTGCTGCAGGCCGGTATGGCTTTTACCATTGAGCCAATGGTTAACGCAGGCGATTACCGCATTCGCAGCATGAAAGATGGCTGGACGGTAAAGACTAAAGATCGCAGCCTCTCTGCACAATATGAGCACACCATCGTGGTTACGGAAGACGGCTGCGAAATTATGACGCTGCGCAAAGACGATACCATTCCGGCTATTCTGACTGCCGACGCTTAATTCTCTTCCTTGCCAAACCCGGCGGCCATTCCGCTGTCGGGTTTTAACAACGCATCAACTCTGCTGCTACTGATTTATCTGGCCCGTCCGTGCGTCCACACTGCAGAAGCATCACGTTAAACGCATTATGGAATCGGATTTTTCTGCCCATTCCAACGCCCGCTTTCCGTTAAAAAGGCAGCTTTTGCGTGATATGCCGCATTTCCTTACCGAAAGCGAAATCAGCCGGTCCTTTTCGATAGACATCAACAGGCGTTTGGTTATAAATTGCACGGACCATAAAGAGTGTAAGGGCATTCCCTTTTTTGCAGGACGCAAGACATTCATACAAGGAGATCGACTTATGGAAACGCCAGTTCCCTTCCTGAACAGATACAGCGATTTTTTATTTTCTGTTTTCCAGAAAAATGGCCACGGCATGAGCGGCTTTACTTTTAGTCAGACTGCAAGCAACTTCCTTTTTTATCCATTCCGCAACAGGTTTAACGTCAGAACTCCAGGCCTCTGCCTTATGCCAGCGATAATCGGGCAGCCAGAGAAGGGAAGAAATAAAGGAGGCAACCATGGGTTATGCGCTCAGGAATGCCACCGCGAATGAATGCAACGAGGATGGTAAGTCCGCTTTACCTGTTTTGCCTGTGTCTGACTGCAGGAGTGATGAAGGAGGAAACGTGACGGAAAATCTTGAACCAAGGGTGAAGAAACTTGAGAGCGACGTGGCCACTATCAGTAAAAATCTGGCTACCCTTACCGTTCGCTCTGAAAGTTTTGCCACCCACGCCGACGTCGCGAACGTTCGTACTGAAATGACAGCTTTGCGCGGCGAGCTGAAAGAAGATATTGCTTCACTGCGTGGCGAGCTTAAAGCAGATATTGTTTCACTGCGCGGCGATCTTACCGGACAAATCATCGCTTCACGCGGTGAATTGCGGGAGGAGCTGCAAAAAGCCATCAACAGGCAAACCGTCCTGCTGCTAACCGTTATCCCGGCAACGCTTGCCGCTATCGCCGCCGTCGCCGCCTGGTTCAGGTAACTACCGTAGACGAACGCCCATCGTTTTCTTTGATCTCTGGTGCCCTGTGACGCTATTGTCACTGCTTGTCTTGATGCCGACAGGCAAACTGCAGGAGCTCTGGCGTGAATACCACAATGAAAGAATACGGGCAGGCTTCTTCTCCTGCTGACTGGCAAGACGCTGAACTGACGCGCGATACGCTAAAACAGCATCTGGAAGATTTTCAGCAGTATCTGGCTGGTGCCTTTGACGCGGGTAAAAATGTTGAGCAGCTAATCGCCGCACGCACGTTGTTTATCGATCGTCTGCTGCGCCGCCTGTGGCGTTTTTACGGTTTTCCCGAGCAGGAAGACATCGCGCTGGTTGCCGTTGGCGGCTATGGTCGCGCCGAACTACATCCGCTTTCCGATATCGACGTGCTGATCCTCAGCCGCTACCCTCTTTCTGCAGAAGATGCCCAGCGTACCAGCGAGCTGCTCACGCTGATGTGGGATCTCAAACTGGAAGTGGGCCACAGCGTTCGAACGCTGGAAGAGTGCCTGCTGGAAGGTCTGTCGGATCTTACCGTTGCCACTAACCTGATTGAGTCCCGTTTGCTGACTGGCGACGTCGCGTTATTTCTGGAGCTGCAGAAAAACGTTTTCAGCGAGGGCTTCTGGCCTTCCGATCGCTTTTTCGCGGCTAAAATCGACGAGCAGCAGGAACGGCATCAGCGCTATCACGGCACCAGCTACAACCTTGAGCCGGATATCAAAAGCAGCCCGGGTGGATTACGTGATATCCATACCTTGCTGTGGGTAGCGCGCCGCCATTTTGGTGCGACCTCACTGGACGAAATGGTTGGCTTTGGGTTTCTGACCGAGGCGGAACGGAACGAGCTTAACGAGTGCCAGACCCTGCTCTGGCGGATCCGTTTTGCGCTGCATCTGACGTTGAACCGGTACGATAACCGGCTGCTGTTCGACCGTCAGCTAAACGTGGCGCAACGCCTGAACTATCAGGGCGAAGGCAACGAACCCGTTGAGCGGATGATGAAAGATTTTTACCGCGTCACCGGCCGTATCAGCGAGCTAAACCAGATGTTGCTACAGCTGTTTGATGAAGCGATTCTGGCGCTGGGCGAAGATGAAAAGCCGCGCGCTATTGACGAAGAATTTCAGCTGCGCGGCACGCTGATCGATCTCATTGATGAAACGCTGTTTACGCGCGATCCTGTCGCTATTATGCGCCTGTTCTACACCATGGTGCGGACGCCAAACATTACCGGCATCTATTCCACGACGCTGCGCCAGTTAAGATACGCGCGCCGTCATTTGCAGCAGCCGCTCTGCACCATCCCCCAGGCTCGTCAGCTCTTTCTGTCAATTCTGCGCCATCCCGGCGCGGTCAGCCGCGCGCTGGTGCCGATGCATCGGCATAGCGTGCTGTGGGCTTATATGCCGCAGTGGGGCAATATCGTTGGGCAAATGCAGTTCGACCTTTTCCACGCCTATACCGTAGATGAACACACCATCCGGGTGCTGCAAAAACTGGAAAGCTTTGCTGATGAAGCTACCCGGCCGCGTCATCCGCTCTGTGTGGAAATCTGGCCGCGCCTGCCGCAGCTTGAACTGCTGTTAATGGCCGCGCTGTTTCATGATATCGCTAAAGGGCGCGGCGGCGACCATTCGGTGCTTGGCGCGCAGGATGCGCTGGAATTTGCCGAACTGCACGGGCTTAACTCACGGGAAACACAGCTCGTTGCCTGGCTGGTACGTCACCACCTGCTGATGTCGGTCACGGCACAGCGCCGCGATATTCAGGATCCGGCAGAAATCCAGAAGTTTGCCGAGGCGATGCAGAATGAAAACAGGCTGCGCTACCTGGTTTGCCTGACCGTGGCGGATATCTGCGCCACTAACGAAACCTTGTGGAACAGCTGGAAGCAGAGCCTGTTGCGCGAGCTCTTTTTTGCTACGGAAAAACAGTTGCGCCGCGGGATGGAACACAGTCCCGATCTGCGTGAACGGGTTCGGCATCATCGTTTGCAGGCGCTGGCATTGCTGCGCATGGATAACCTGGACGAGCAGGCGCTGCGTGACATCTGGGCACGCTGCCGGGCGGATTATTTTCTGCGCCATACGCCCAATCAGCTGGCCTGGCACGCCCGTCATCTGATGGAACATGACCTGTCTCAGCCGCTGGTGTTATTAAGCCCGCAGGCCACGCGCGGCGGTACGGAAATCTTTATCTGGAGTCCCGACAGGCCCTATCTGTTTGCTACGGTGGCGGGTGAGCTGGATCGCCGTAACCTCAGCGTGCATGATGCGCAAATTTTCACCAGCCGCGATGGAATGGCGATGGATACCTTTATCGTGCTGGAGCCGGACGGCAGTCCGCTGGCCGCAGATCGCCATGAAGCTATCCGCCAGGCGCTGGAGCAGGCCATTGGGCAAAGCAGCTTCCAGCCAGCCAGAACCCGACGCCAGTCGGCCAGGCTAAAGCATTTTAGCGTCGATACCGAGGTTAAATTCCTGCCGAACCATACCGACAGACGCACCTATATGGAGCTTATTGCCCTGGATCAGCCTGGCTTGCTGGCCCGGGTAGGTGAAATTTTTGCCGATTTAAACATTTCGCTTCACGGCGCGCGTATCAGCACCATCGGCGAACGAGTTGAGGATTTATTTATTCTGGCTAACAGCGACCGCCGTGCGCTAAAGCGCGAATTGCGGCACGAGTTGCAACAACGGTTGACAGAGGCCCTTAATCCAAACGATAAAGTGTGACCGAGATTTAATTTTACCCCCGTTTTCGGACAGGGCCCGCTCGCTCGCCGTTTCTATTCTGGCGGGTTGCAGGCTTTTTCCGGAACATGATTTGACACAGGAAATCGGAATTAATGCAACAATTACAGAGTGTTATTGAGAGCGCCTTTGAGCGCCGCGCCGACATCACCCCCGCCAGTGCCGATGCGGTTACGCGGGAAGCGGTCAACCAGGTTATCGCGTTGCTGGACAGCGGTGCTCTGCGCGTAGCGGAAAAAATCGACGGTCAGTGGGTGACGCACCAGTGGCTGAAAAAGGCCGTGCTGCTCTCTTTCCGTATCAATGACAATCAGGTGATTGATGGCGCTGAAAGTCGTTATTACGACAAAGTACCCATGAAATTCGCCGATTATGACGATGCACGCTTCAAAAAAGAAGGTTTTCGCGTCGTTCCGCCAGCGGCCGTTCGTCAGGGTGCTTTCATCGCGCGCAACACCGTATTGATGCCTTCTTACGTCAATATTGGTGCTTACGTCGATGAAGGCTCTATGGTCGACACCTGGGCTACCGTAGGTTCCTGTGCGCAGATCGGTAAAAACGTTCACCTT